>Ga0209487_1000921_pt1 | contig 25576 bp, 21 predicted proteins | sample Poulit2012_FD_187524 | JGI IMG/M metagenome (GOLD analysis project Ga0209487, IMG submission 187524) | Agricultural soil microbial communities from Georgia to study Nitrogen management - Poultry litter 2012 (SPAdes) (version 2) | ecosystem: Environmental > Terrestrial > Soil > Agricultural land...
CCTCGCCCGATTAAATAAACCCGGTTTTTCATTTTCACAATAATTAACGTCGCATCAGCATCCGTAATTTCGCTTAACTTCTCAGCAAGAGTTGCTAGTCCTTTAGTGAATTCATCTGACTCAAAAGTACTTATATTAATATGTAAGCCATCAATATAATGCGTCTGTAAATTATGGAATAAATGATTAAAAATCTCTTGTTGATTTGCGTCTAGCATTTCTTCAGAGAAACGATTTACCATTTCTAAGTCCATTCCTTGTTCTAATAAATAACTTGCCGCTAAAAAATCTCTCGTTGTCGTATTAGTATATGTGAAAGCACCTGTATCTGTATAAATACCTAAACCAAATAAAGTTGCTTCAAATGCATTGATTGCTATATTGTTATTTCTAATTTGTTCAATTAATAACGTAACTGCTGCTCCTACTGGTTCAATGATGCCTGCATCTTTTTTAACATCAGTTTCTTTTTTTGGATGGTGATCATAAACCGTTATTTTAACGTTGTCGTCTGTCAATTTATGAATATGATCACTTACTCTAGATAGTGACGCTTCGTCGACTAATATAATTTCAGTAACTTCAGACCAGTCCACTAAATTATCTTGCATTAAATCAAGCATTTCTCGGTAAATTGTCAAATATTGTTTAACTGGCACATTTTGTTTATCTGTAATCACAACTTGGGCCTCAGGATATATTTTTTTCGCTGCTATCATTGATGCTAATGCATCAAAATCTGTGTTCATATGTGAAATTATTATTTGCATCAAATTTCCTCCTAGCTCATAACTTATAAACAGTTCTACTCATAATCATACACGTTTTTATTGATTCTAACAGACTTTATAATTCACAACTAGTTAATTTTATTTTTATTTGTTAAACTTAATTTAACATTAATTAGCATTTGAACTTCTACAGTTTAGGAGGGAATGATGATGAATCACCCGACCGAAGAAGGCTCAGCTATTATTATCGGCGCTTCCCTTTCCGGGTTAATGACAGCTATTTCGCTTGCCCAAGAAGGTGTCAACGTGACCGTATTAGATAAAGTAAGTGACAAACAACGCACTGGCGCTGGTCTTAAAGTAGATAGTGGTGGATTAGAACTTTCAAAAACAGCACGACTTTTACGAAAACTAGCTTCAGGCGGGAAAAGTTCTGTTCAACTTTGGTCGTCAATCGAAAAAAGATTACGTAAAGAAGCAGAAAAAAATTCAAAAATCAGCTTAATTTATCATTCACGTGTTGAATCTATCGATCAAAATGAAAATTATGCATCCGTTATGACTGAAGCAGGCACCCACTATAAAACAGATATTTTAATTGGTGCAGATGGCCATCGTAGTTTAGTTAGACAATATATTGCCCCAAACAACCCCGATGCAACTTATGCTGGATATATTGTGTGGATTATTGATCCGATTAATGAATCAATCATTGCTAAAAAACAAGATACAAGCCATTTACAAACAGGTGTTCAAATGCTTAGTGGATTAAACGGATTCATGTTTGGATCAGTCCTTGATGATAAAGATGAAGAAGGTAACAGACGCATCGGAGCTGCTTGGTATGATAATTCTAGAACTGAAGTTTTGCGAAAAGTTGGTGCTGTTACTAATAACATTGTGAATCATTCACTTGATGGACTTGATATACCTGAAGGTTTAATTTACGAATTAAAACAAGACGCTTCTAATGCTTGGCCTGAACCATTTTTAACAGCGACGCTTCATGCGCTTGATACGCGTCAACTAACAGGTATACCTATTAAAGAATATGTCCCTCAAAAATTATGTGATGGACGCATTGCCATTATTGGTGACGCAGCACATGTACCAGCTCCCATTACTGCAAGTGGATTTAATGAATCTTTAAATGACGCTGTTGCTCTTGGTAAAGCCGTTTCAAAAGGAATTAAAGGAGATATGGCTATCAATGCTTTAAAAATTTATGAAGCGGATCGTTTAAATAAAGTAAAACGAATGGTCCAATCTGGTCAATCTTTTAGTCGTTCATTTGGTCGTTTATAAGCTATTTCATTAATTGAGAGGTGAATAAATAATGATTATTCGTGAACAAAAGCAAACTATTACAATGATTGAACAAAATCATCATGCTCATTTATCAGCAGAAATCATTAAAAATTGGCAAGATATCTTTTTTAAAAATGATCCTTACTTCGAATCTGTTTTATATGCAATTAAATACCATGATTATGGTTGGTATCATTTCGATAAACAACCCTTTTTAAATGATGATACGCAATTACCTTATTCATTTATCGATTTTCCAGTACTCCCTAAAACAGTCCTTTATACGCAAGGTGTTGATAAAGTTGAGGAAGTTGACGCCTATGCTGCTGCGCTATGTAGCACGCACTATATGCGGTTTATGGAAAACAATACTCGCCCAGAAGTACAAACATATATGGCGCACGAAAAGAAGCGAACAAAACGTATACTAACTGACTTAGCAATTGATCAAGCTACATTTGATGACCACGTTGCTCTTTTACAATTTGCAGACAATATTTCATTATATGTTTGTTTAAATGAGCCTGGCGTAAGTCAGTCTAATGTTCATTTTTTCTTTAAAGATGGTATTCCAATTGCTTTAAATTCTGCTCTTATCACTCAATCTAAAATCCAAGCTGAGTGGTTAGATAATCAAACACTTAAACTAACAGGTCTCCCTTTCGTACCGAGTTTTTCTATTTCAATAAAGCAAAAAGTACTTAATAAACAAATGATTGAAGAAACTGGCTTAATTAATGCTTATGAAACACAACCATATGAGCAGATTAAAATTAACTTTGAATTGAGTTAATATAAAAAGGGGAGATTTCTTTGCATCTTAATAAATTACCTATATTTATTTTTTTAAGCTTAATTACTTTATTAAGTAGTTGCAGTAATACATCAGATGAATTTGATATGTATTTTAATAATATTTACCCTGAAATTGAAGAAGAAACAATTCAAACAGAACAAGTAACAGAGGAATATATAGAACTCATACTTGATTCTAAACCAAAAAAAGCAATGAATTTATTAAATGATCAAGTCATTCCACATCATAAAATTCTTTTAGATAAACTTTCTAATGTAGATTTAACTGAAGCGGATTTAATTGAATTCAATAAACTTTCACAAGAAATTACTCAAATAAAATTAGATCAACGTTTATATAGTAAAAAATTATTTGAAGATGCTATAACAGCTCATGAACAAGAAAATTTAGATGATTTTAATATCGATAATGCAACAAAAGGCATGTATACATTAAATGAACAGTATATAAATAAATTGAGTGAACAAGTGGACTATGCTGAAAAACTATCTAATAACTATGATACGTTAAAGTTTGATCGTATTAATTCAATACGTGTTGACATTAATACATTAAATAATGCTTATGATGAGTTGATTGAACATTTCATTAATCACATCGATGTGTTTTCAGAAGAAACGAACAACGCGTTTGATGAAGCACTCTTAAATGATCAAGGTAATCCTGAAATTGTGCTGGATGGTGAAATGACTGTCTTTGAAGACACATTTTTATTAGAAGGAAATTCAAACTTATTAAGTGGCGCTATTTTAAACGTCAAAAGCTATCAATATGGATCAGAAAATCCGTATTTTACAGGTGATTTTCAAGTAGATGAAGATGGCCATTTCGAGCTCGAAATGGCAAGTGATAAAAAAGCACTTGATAACGAACCGTTTACTATTGAAATTGCTTATTTACCTGAGACAAGTGATGATCTTGCAGCGCATGATATTTATGGTAAACGCGGTGAAAAGTTAACTGGTCCATTTAAAAAGAAATATACAGAACATAAACAAACGAGATTCGGAGCTTTTGCCTACGCTTATTTAAACTTAACGCCTGGAGATAAAGCTAATTTCCAACATGTTCCTCATGATAAACCTGAGGATTACGGGGATGTAGATGTTTGGATGGATAAAGACAATGTAGAGATTAAAGATAATTATTATGACATTACAATGAAAAGTAATTTAAATGAATTAGTGCATATTGATGGTACTGTAATGGTTGACAATGATGAACTCACAGATTTTACAAGTAATACAACTGTCGGTCCTGATGGGTCATTTAGGTTTAGAATACCAAAACCTAATGTAGAAAAAACTGAGGGTTCATCTGTGGCGATTAAAATTGAAGCAACAAGTGAAGGTGCAATTGAAACAGAAGAAATTTACGGGAAATTTGGCGGAGATTTTGAAGGTGAATTAACTAAAGAAACAAAGCGTGGTAAAAAAATTGAATATCATCTTAATTTAGATAATTAATAAATATCACCTTGAAAATGATTTTCAAGGTGATATTTATTTAAAGATTAAATTCTTTTGCTAAAAGTTCATATGATTTATGACGAGCTTCTTTATCTGTAATCATATTAGCAATAATAACTTCATCAACACCTGAAGCATTAGCAAGTTCATCTAATTGTTTTTTGACAGTTTCTGGACTACCAATCACAAATTTATCTTTATTTTGCTTGCGTGCTTCTTTTTCTTCTTCTGTGTACACATGATTACGAGCTTCTTCTAACGTTGGTGGAGCTGATTTATATTGACCAGTCATCCATTTTACCCATTGTAATTCAGCTGGATGGGCAATGTCTGCTGCTTCTTCATCCGTTTCGGCACATACAACAATAATGGCTAACATACTATATGGTTCACTTAAATATTTAGAAGGTTTAAAGTTTTCTCTGTATGTTTTTAACATGGGTACGGCAATACTTGGATTAATTTGGCCAGCAAAAGCAAATCCAATACCAAGCTGGGAAGCAATAGTCATCCCGCCATCACTCGACCCTAACATAAACAATTCAGGTCTTAAGTTTTTATCAGGGGAAGCTTTAATGTCTTTATACGGGTGATCTTCGGGAAAGTCTCTGTCAAAGAATGCAAGTATTTCCATGAGTTGATTCATAATTTGATCCCCAGTTAACTGTTCATTTGAGTTTCTTAACACAGCATTTGTTAAACCGTCTGTTCCTGCTGCCCTTCCCATTCCTAAATCTATTCTTCCTGGATGTAGAGCTTCGAGCAGGGAAAAATTTTCAACGACATGAAGTGGACTATGGTTCGGGATCATAATACCACCTGAACCAATCCGGATATTCTTCGTTAAGGCTGCTGCGTGAGCACTTAATATATCAGGTGATGTGCTCATTTGAAATTGTGTATTGTGATGTTCGGCAAACCAGTATCTTGTATAGCCTAGTTTGTCTGCTAATTGAACGAGTTCTGTTGAATTCTGTAATGTTTCATGTGGAGTTTCGTCATTATAAATTGTCGCTAAATCAAGTATGGATAACTTCAATAATAAACACCTCTTTAATATTTTGAATATTCATTCATTTTAATAACCATGAATGTCATGGTACATCCTTCCATTTAGTATTTCAAATTTCTTGAACTATAACTTCTACAAAATTCGCTAGATTGTATTTATATTTTAAATTCTTTAAGATAGATAGTATAAGGAGGTATTTATTATGCACCATAGAATGCCAGGTTCTAACTCGTATGGTATGTTTGATTATGTTGGCGGCTATAGTCCAATTTGGATGATATTGTTTTGGGTTGTTTTAGGTATTTTTATTATTTACTTGATTATCCAATTTTTAAATCGAAGAAACAAAAGTGAACAAACGATTGATAATACACCTTTAACTACTTTACAAGAAAGACTTGCTCGAGGAGAAATTAGTCCAGATGAATATGAAAATTTAAAGTCAATCCTTCAAAAAGATCGAAAAACTAAATAAATATAGGCCTCTTTACATTTTAGTATGTAAAGAGGCCTATATTTATTCATCATGTTCATGTAAATAAGGGGCTAAGTTTTTTAATTCGTCTTCTGGTAAAGCCGCTTCAATCATCGGAAATATGACTTGTTCTTCTTTACGAATATGACTTTGAAGCATGACACCTAACGCTTGCATTTCTTCAATAGTTAATTCATCAGCAAGTAATTGTGTCATTCCTTTTCTTATTTGGACATGTTCAAGTAGCATTTCAACTATTTCTGGCTTGTTAATATCGGTATATTTTGCATAAACAGGTAAGACAATCTCTTCTTCTTCACGGAAATGATCATTTCCACCTGGATCCCAAAATTCTTTTGCATCTTTTTTAATTTCATCAAGTGATATCCGGCTTGCTTCAGTCCCTGCACGTGATAATTTAAGGCCAGTATGAAGTCCTAACATATGATGACGTGACAATGGTTGTAATGCTTCGTGTCGTTTAATCCCTTTACGTTTAGACATATTCTCCTCCTATTCCTATGAATTTATTATTACGTTTATCAATACGTTACCATAGGTTATTTAAACAATATACTTATTTTTAATAAAAAAATCTTTCATAAACGAGTCTTCGCTTATGAAAGATTTTAATTATTCTTTAACTGTTAAAAGTCTGAGTGCATTTAAAATAACGATAATTGCAGCACCTGTATCACTTAAAACAGCCATCCATAATGTAAGCCATCCTGGGAAAATCAAGATTAAAGCGGCTAATTTGATTAAAAGAGCAAACCAAATATTTTGTTTAATAATAGTAATTGCTTTTCTACTTAAATTCATTGTATAAGGTAGTTTTTCAATATTATCTGCCATTAAAACAACGTCAGCTGTTTCCATTGCTGTATCCGTTCCAGTACCACCCATCGCAATTCCTAAATCAGCTGTTGCTAATGCTGGAGCGTCATTTATACCATCTCCTACCATAGCAACTTGATCACCTTCTTTTTGAAGTTGTTTAAGTGCCTTTACTTTATCTTCTGGAAGTAATTCAGCAAAATGTCTTGTAATACTTGTTTTCTCTGAAATTAACTGAGCTGTTCCTTCATTATCACCTGTTAGCATAACGATGTCTTTCATACCTACATCCTTTAGATTAGCTAACGTATCAATTGTTGTTTCGCGAATAGTGTCAGTGACACTAATAAGGCCGATAACTTTTTCTTTTGTACCTATTACAATAATTGTTTTACCTTGTTCTTGCATATCACTTAACATTGAGTCGATTTCACCAAAAGGAACATCCATTTCCTTAAATAATTTCGGATTACCTGCATAATAGATTTCATTATCTATCTTAGCTTCAACACCTTTTCCGGCAATGTTTTTAAATGACTCGCCAGCTAATGTTGGGATGTCTTTAAGGTTTGCATAATCAACAATCGTTTTAGCGATTGGATGTGTTGAGTGAGCTTCAAGTGTATGAGCAACAGAAATTAGTTCTTCTTTAGAAATACCTACTGGATGAACGTCTGCTACTTGTGGCGTACCTTCTGTTAATGTACCTGTTTTATCAAAGGCAACTGCGTTAATTTTACCCGCAATCTCTAAAAATGTTCCGCCTTTAATTAACACACCATGTTTAGCTGCATTTCCGATTGCTGAAACAATCGCAACAGGTGTTGAAATGACTAGCGCACATGGACAAGCGATGACTAATAAAGCAAGTCCTTTATACGTCCACTCTCCCCACGTTCCAAAGCCAAATAATGGTGGTACGACAATGACAAAAAGTGCTAAAGCAAAAACGATTGGTGTATATATATTTGCAAAACGATCGATAAAGGCTTCTGTTGGTGCTTTTTCTTCTTGTGCTTCTTCGACTAAATGAATAATCTGGCTTAATGTTGTATCTTCAACGAGTTTCGTCACTTCAATTTCAATTGCACCACTTTCGTTAAGTGTACCAGCATAGACATCATCACCTAATGCTTTATCAACTGGTAATGATTCACCTGTAATTGGTGCTTGATTCACACTTGATGACCCTGTAGCAATTGTCCCGTCTAATGGTATTTTGTCACCTGGTTTAACCATAATCATTTGTCCAACTGAAACTTCTTCAACAGGCCTTTCAACGTAGTCGTCTCCTACTTTAACGACAGCCATTGATGGAGCCATGTCCATTAAATTACGAATTGATTTACGTGTTTGGTCCATTGATTTATTTTGTAAATAAATACCAAGTGAAAATAACCAAACAACTGTCGCGCCTTCAAACCATTCTCCGATAATTGCAGCGCCGATTGCTGCTGTTGACATTAATACGTTCATATCAAGTGAACGACTTTTTACAGCATAATAAGCACTTTTAACAGGATGAGCACCACTAATAACTAGAGCAAGTGCAAATAAAATAATTGAAATTATTTCTGGTAAACCAGTATATGTGCCGATAAAACCAGTTGCAATAAGCACACCGGAAGCGATAACCTTCAACAATTCTTCATTATTTTTTGATGTTTTTTTAGTATCTTTATTTCGAGTTTCTAAGCTTGTTTGAAAGCCTAACTTACCTACTTCTTTTTCAATTTCTTTGTGAGATAATGTGTGATCAACCTTCATATTTCCTAAAGCAAAATTAACATTAACATGATTAACATCTTGAAGTTTTGATAAATGGTTTTCAATACTTTTCGCACAGCTACCACAATCCATTCCTTCAACATTATATGTGAACAAATGGTTATTTTGGTTGATTGGTTCTGCTGAAAAACCTAACTTGCTAATTGTTCCTTCTACTTCAGGTAATGAGTAACCATCTGCGACAACTAAGTGAAGCTTCTCAGTATTATAACTTACATTAGCACTGACAACATTCGTTAAGCGCTCCAACCCTTTTTCTATAGTTGTAGCACAAGACGGACAATCCATTCCATGCATTTTAAACTCTATTTTTTCATTCGTTTGTGTTGAATCATGAACCGGTTCAGTTGTTTCTTCAGTTGTACTACAGCATGCTTCAGGTTCTGCTTTTGCTTGACTTGGCGTTATTTGAATAAGTGACGCTTCATCATTTGACGCACAAGTTGAAGTTTCATCTGGATTACTACTACAACATGCTGATTCTTCAGGTTCTTCGCTCGAACAGCATGGGGATTTTACTTCTTCTTTTGGTTCACTACTACAACATTCATTTGTTAATTCTTCATGTTTTGAACAGCAACTCACATAAATCCCTCCTAGCTAATATGACTTTCACATGTACTTATATCATTTTCAACTTCGTCTAATACTTCATCAAACATATTCATTAGATCAGCTACTTTTTGATGACGTAATTTATAGTAAACATATTTTCCTTCTTGTCTTCTGACAATCAATCCACATCCTCTTAAACAAGCAAGATGTTGTGAAATGCTTGATTGATTACCTGCTACTGCATCGATTATTTCTGAAACTGTTTTTTCGCTTTCTTTAATTGTTTCTAATATTTCTAAACGTGTTTTATTTGAAAACCCGTGAATAAGTTCAGCTTTAAGGTCAATCATTTTCGTTGTAATGAGAATAACCTCCTTATTGTTATCGTATTAGTTTATACTAATATGTATATTCTCATATTAGTATAAGCTAATATATCTGTCAATTTGTTTTATTATTCATTTCTAGCTTGTTGCGTTAGTATATAGGATGGTAGGTATTATTGTTCGTTATTTAACAAGGAGGACACATAATCATGGATAGAATGAAAGCTTTCGCAAGAACGAGTCGATCTAATTTAGAGGTGAAGTTGGTTGAAGTTAATATACCTAATATTAATGAAAACGAAGTTCTAGTTGATGTCGAGGCATTTGGTGTTGGCTCACACGACCGCTTTTTTATACCTGAGGATGTTGATTTTCCTTACCCAATTGGAACAGAAGGTTCAGGAGAAATCGTAAAAGTCGGGAGTAATGTTACTGATTTTAAAATCAATGATAAAGTTATTTTTAGTAGTAGCCTACAACCAAAAGGTGGTTGTTGGACGGAATATGTTGCTGTTTCTGAAAAATCACTTGTCCGTTTACCTGAAACAATGGACGTTACAACAGGTGCCGCACTTCCTGTTGCTGGTAAAACAGCACTTGAAGCAATCCGAACGATTAATTTAAACGCTGGTGATAACTTATTTATCTCTGGAGGTTCAGGGGCAATTGGAAGTTTACTTATCCAATTAGCAACAAATAAAGGCATTCACGTCGCTGCTTCTGCTTCACCTAAAAATCATCAACATATGTATGACCTTGGGTGTGAACTTGCAGTTGATTACAATTCATCTAATTGGAAAGATACGATTAAAGCATGGATGGATAAAGGAGTTAATGCAGCCATTTCTATTTTACCTGGAACTGTTAAAGATACAGTTGATGTTGTGAATGATAACGGTAAAGTTGTTGCTATATCAGGCGATGATCAAGTTAAAAGTACACATGGTAAAGTCATCAAACAAGTAACTCACGAACTTGATTTTAAACAAGCAATGCACCAATTGACTGAAGCGATTACTAATCACGAAATAAAAATCGCGATTGATACTATTTATTCATTTGATGAAACAATGATTGCCTTAGAAAAAACTGAATCAATGCACGCCAAAGGTAAAAGCGTCGTGTTAATCCAAAAAAATTTAATTAGTTAGGAGTTTAACTATGGATTGGTCTTTAAAAACTTTTGAGCAGTTATCTACACATGAACTTTATCAAATACTTAAAGCAAGAGTTGATGTTTTTGTTGTCGAACAAGCTTGTGCTTATGAAGAAATAGACAATTATGACCAACAATCGACGCATTTATTTTTACACAATCAAGATAAGCTTGCTGCTTACGTCCGACTTGTCCCAAAACAAACTAAATTTAAAGAAGTCTCAATTGGAAGAGTGCTTGTTGTTAAAGAATTTCGCGGAAAAGACTATGCTAAAGCTATTATGGAAAAAGCAATTAATCATCTTATAAATGAATGGGGAGAAAATGTAATTAAAATCCAAGCGCAACACTATTTATATAACTTTTATTCGTCATTAGGTTTTGAACAAATAACCGACGTTTATTTAGATGATGGTTTACCACATATTGATATGATTTTAAAAAATAAAAATGTTTAGCACTTAAAATTTGTGCTAAACATTTTATTTTTTAGATCCATTCAACGACATCTTTTATTGACCGTCTTGTTTTCGGACGTTTTGGGTCTTCTTTACGATAACCAAATGCAGCTAACACTGAAACAGAGTAGCTATTATTTTCTAATAATCCTTTATCATTTAATAATTTATTTATCTTTTCATCATTAAATCCTTCCATAGGTGTTGAATCAATCCCTATCATTGCAGCTGCCGTTAACATATTACCTAAGGCTATGTATGTTTGTTTTGCAGACCAGTCATTTAAACTTCGCTCACTTGCTAAAATATTACGACTTTCTTGGAAGTATTTATATTGTGTACTTATATTATTTAATTGTTCTTCTGGAAATTGTTGAACATGTTTCATTTGATTAAATAAATACGGCGAATCGTAACGCATATTTTTACGTGAAGCGATGATGAGAAAATGACTTGCTGTTTTTAATTTTGCAACCGCTCCTGGTGCTACATCGATTAATTCTTCACGCAAGTTTACATCATCGATAACGATAAACTTCCACGGCTCTGAACCTAATGAACTTGGGGACAGTCTTCCTACTTCCAAAATATAATTAAAATCTTCATCTGATATTTTTTTAGTTGGATCATATTCTTTTGTTGCATGGCGAAATTGCATTGCTTCTAACACTTGATTTTTTACTTCACTTTTCATAATAAACATCCTTTCATACTACCGCTATTTCATTGATCATATCTGAAAGTTCACATTTTGTTGATTATTTTGGTTTATTAATTCCCTATTTTTGGAATACATGATAACTATACGTTATAATACAAAAGTAATGAATTTTGTTGTGAGAGGATGAAGATCCATCGATTTTATATCTAGATTATTAAAGCATCGAAAACTGATTGTTATTATCTTTACAGTCCTTGCTGTGATTGGTGGTATCGCACAGTTTGGTGTTTCTGTAAATTACAATATGAATGATTACTTACCTGAGAACGCTCCTTCAACCACTGCGATAGATGTAATGGATGAAGAATTTTCTGGAAGCGTTGCTAATACACGTGTGATGATAGAAGATGTTAATATTCCTGAAGCACTTAATGTAAAAGAACAACTTTCTGAAATCGATGGTGTTTCTGGTGTCACATGGCTTGATGATGTCATTGATATTAAAATACCACTTGAATTAATTGAGAACGATATTTTAGAAACATATTATAAAAATGATAACGCCCTTTTTACTTTCGAAGTAGAAGAAGGTAAAGAAGTTGAAGCAACAGATGCGATTTATGAGGTCATCGGTGAAGATAATGCGCTAGCAGGCGACGCGCTTGATGTTGCTATTTCACAAAAAGCAACTGGGCAAGAAACGTTCAATGCTGCCGCAATTTTAGTTCCGATAGTTATTTTAATTTTAATTCTTTCTACGTCATCTTGGATTGAACCAATATTTTTCTTAATTGCAATTGGTATTTCAATTTTAATTAACTTAGGAACAAATATTTTTGTTGGTGAAATATCATTTATTTCCCAATCGGTCGCACCGATACTACAACTCGCCGTTTCGCTCGATTATGCGATTTTCCTCTTACACCGGTTTGATGACTTTAGAGAAGAGGTAGACGACCCAGTCGAAGCGATGTCTTTAGCAATTAAGCGTTCATTCCCCGCAATTACAGCAAGTGCTGCGACAACCTTTTTCGGATTTCTCGCTTTAACATTTATGAACTTTGAAATTGGAGCAGATTTAGGCATTAATTTAGTTAAAGGGATTGTACTAAGCTTTATTAGTGTCATGATTTTCTTACCTGCTTTAACTTTATTACTTTATCCACTTATCGAAAAAACAAGTCATAAACAATGGTTACCGACTAAATATAATGTTGGTAAATATATTTTAAAGTTAAGATTTCCAGCACTGATTTTAATTGCAATTATCATTGTTCCTGCTTTCTTCGCACAAAGTAATACGAGCTTTATTTATGGTATGGGTGATATTCCTGAAGATACGCGCGAAGGACAAGATACGATACAAATTGACGAAGCTTTTGATAAATTCACCCCGCTTGTTTTACTTGTTCCAAAAGGCGATATTGCAAGAGAAGATAAGTTAGCAAGTGAACTTGAAACACTACCTAATATTAAAAGTATTGTTTCATACACTGACGCTGTTGGTTCAGGCATTCCACCCGAATTTTTAGCTGAGTCAGAAAGAGAAGAATTCTTTTCTGAAAATTATAGCCGTCTCGTCTTAAACGCTACAACAGATTCAGAAGGTGATGAAGCTTTTGCGCTTGTAGATAAAGTAAAAGAAGTTACAAGTAATTATTATGGTGATGACTATTATGCGACTGGCGAAAGTGTGACACTTGCTGATATGAAAGATATTGTTGAAAAAGATAATACATTAGTTAACATATTAACTGTTGTTGCTATTGCCATTGTCTTATTAATCACATTTAGATCAATTTCAATGCCAATTGTTTTACTGTTAACGATTCAATCCTCTGTTTGGATTAACTTAGCAGTCCCTTACTTTGCAAATGACCCACTTGTTTATATTGGTTATTTAATTATAAGTATTGTTCAACTGGCTGCGACAGTCGATTATGGTATTTTATTCTCAGAAAACTATATTAGACTTCGTAAAGAAATGAGCGCACGTCATGCGATTAAGAAAACAATTAATGAAAATATATTCTCTATTGCAGTTCCAGCGTCAATCCTTTCAAGTGTTGGATTTATTCTTTGGTTCACATCGTCAGACCCGATTATTTCATCAATCGGTATTTTACTTGGACGTGGGACACTTCTAGCATTTACATTAGTCGTTATTCTACTACCAGCCTTACTCCTTGTGTTTGATCGTCTCATCGAAAAAACATCTTGGAAACCTAACTTTTATAAAAGGAAGTGATAGCTTGAAAAAATATTCAGCTTTGCTGCTAAGTTTGATACTCATCTTTACTACGTTTCCTAATATAGCTTTAGCAAAAGAAGAAGGGAAATATTCATCTAAAGATGAAGTAATTTATGCTAATTTAACACCTAATGGAAAAACAGATGATATGTATGTTGTTAACTCATTTCAAGTAACTGAACCTGGAAGCTTAGTCGATTACGGTCCGTACGAAAGTGTCCGTAATTTAACTGATCTAACAGATATCACACTTGAAAATGACAATGAAGTTCATTTTGAAGCAGAATCAAAACAAGACTTCTTTTATCAAGGTACATTAGACAATCAAGCTTTGCCTTGGAACATTTCAATAACGTATGTGTTGGATGGTGAAGAAATCAAGCCAAATGAGCTTGCAGGAAAAAGTGGTCAATTAGAAATTCAAATTGAAACAAGCGAAAACACAAAAGTCGATCCTGTGTTCTTTGAATATTATTTACTACAAATTGAAATGACACTTGACCCGCTTCATTTTGAAAATATTCAAGCGCCTGAAGGTACTGAAGCAAATGATGGTAAAGATAAATTAATTAGCTTCAATGTTATGCCTGAAGAAGAAGAGGTTTTAATTGCTAGTGCTGACGTAACAGATTTTGAATTAGAACCTATCCAAATTAGTGCAGTTCCGGCTAATATTGGTTTTGAAGATCCTGATACTGAAGAATTAACTGAAGAAATGCAAGAATTATCTGATGCAATTAGTGAAATTAATGAAGGTGTCGCTGATTTAGAAGACGGAGCTTTAGACTTAAGTGATGGAGCTTCTCAGCTTAGTATTGGTTCAAATGAATTTTTAAACGGTATAAATGAATTAAGTAACTCATCTGGTGAACTTGTAAGTGGATCAAATGAGATCCTTAATGCTTTTAATCAAATCAATAACGTTATGGATAATATGCCTGACATCCCGAGTAATTTAGATGAGGAATTAAATGAAGTGCCTAAAAACCTCAAAAGTTTAGCATCTGGACTGAGAGAATTCTCTCAAGGTATTGAGCAATTTAATAATGATCTTGATAAATTACCTGAAGCAACTATTACGAGTGAAGATATAAAAAAGTTTTCTAACGCACTTGATAATACTGACGTTAACGAAGCAATTATCGAATCATTGAAACAACTTGAAACAAGTAACGTTGATCAAGAAACAATTGATTGGGTTGTTGAACAATTAAAAGAAACTGATATTGATCCAGAAGTTATTGACGATATTGTGGATCAATTAAAAGAAAGTAATAATGATGAAGAAGTTGCTGAACTGATTAAACAATTAGAAGAAAGTGATATTGAGGAAGAAGTTACAAATGACATCGTCAATCAACTCGATATGATAGCTCAAGCAATGGAGGACCTCCAAGCGATTGAGTCAGAAATTCCAGATGACTCACTCACTTCCATTCAAACGATGGCAAATGAGTTAGATAATTTTGCTGATGGATTAGAAGGAGCTATAGGTAATCTTTCTGCCTTAGATCAGTTAGATGAATTTAAAAATGGATTAACTCAATTATCATCAGAATATCAAACATTCCATAATGGGTTAATTTCATATACTGATGGCGTAAACGCATTAGCTCAATCATATAAAGAACTTAATAACGGAACACAAGATCTTGCAAATGGTTCAGCTGATTTAGCTGATGGTATAAGTGACCTCCGTGAAGGTACTGAAGAACTAGCTGATGAGACAAGTGATTTACCTGAGCAATTCAATTCTGAAATTGATGAATTCATGGATGAATTTGACTTCTCTGATTTTGAGCCTATTTCATACGTTTCTGATGAAAACAAAGACGTTAATGTTGTACAATTTATATTACAAACTGAAAAGATTGAAGTAGAAGAAGCTGATGAAGAACCTGTCGAAGAAGAAGAAGATAAAAATATTTGGACACGATTCTTAGATTTATTTAGATAAAACAAAACCCTCTTTCATTTTTTGAAAGAGGGTTTTTATATTATTTTCTGCGTTCTGGATGCTTAACATAGAACGAAAGAATAAATCCTAATGCTGCTAAGACAGTTGCTACGTAGAATGACATATTCACACCATCAATTAGACCTTGTGTGCCTTCACTTGGGTTAGCTGCAGTAGACATAATTGTTACAAGCATTGCTGTACCAATTGCCCCTGCCATTTGTCTAAATGTGTTGTTCATTGCTGAACCGTGTGGTATTAAATCATCCGGTAACTGATTTAAACCTGACGTTGTAACTGGCATCATAACCATTGAAATAGATAACATTCGCACTGCGTTAAGAATTGCCATATACATAAATGTCGTTTCAGTTGTTAGATTTGTAAACATGTAAGTAGTGATGGTTAAGATTGCAAACCCACCGATTGCTAAATATCTCGCACCGTATAAATCAAATAGTCTACCCGTAACTGGGTTAAACAGTCCCATAACAACTGCTCCTGGAAGTAAGACTAAACCTGACTCGAGCGCTGTGAACCCGAGCATATTTTGCATAAATAACGGTAAAATAATCGCTGTTCCTATCATAGACATAAACACAATCATACCGAGTCCTGTTGAGAGCGTAAATATACTATTTTTAAACACTCTAAACTCAAGCATTGGTTGTTCTAATTTTAACTGTCTCTTAATAAATACATAAAGTGAAATTCCACCCACGACTAAAGAAATACCTACTTGTGGATTTATCCAACCAACATTTCCCGCAATACTGAAGCCGTATAAAAGACCTCCAAAACCAATTGTTGATAAAATAATTGATAATACATCTACTTTAACATCTTTTTGTTCTGTGACGTTTTTTAAATAGAAATAAGCTGCAATTAAATTAATGACAGCAATTGGGAAAATAACATAGAAAACACTACGCCAGTGGAAGCTTTCCACTAAGTAACCTGATAATGTTGGCCCTATTGCAGGCGCAAAAGCAATGACGAGTCCAAAAATCCCCATTGCCGTTCCTCTTCTATTAACTGGGAACATTAAAAACATACTTGTTTGTAATAAAGGCATCATAATTCCAGCACCTGAACCTTGGAATATACGTCCAATTAATAATAATGTAAACGAAGGTGCTATTGCTGCAAGTCCTGTACCAAAGGCAAACAAACCTATTGCAGTCATAAATAATTTACGTGTTGAAAAACGTTGAATTAAAAAAGCCGTTACCGGAATCATTATTCCGTTAACAAGCATAAAAATGGATTGTAACCATTGTACTGTACTTTCTGATAAATCTAAATCAACCATTATAACTGGAAGCGCTGTTCCAAGTAATGTTTGGTTTAAAATTGTAATAAACGCCCCTGAAACTAAGATTAATAGTAGGGGAAGCATTTGAAGCAGTGCTTTTCTATCAAATGTATCATTGTCTGCCATATTATATAAACCTACCTTCTATACACCTTAATAAGTGTTAAATACGCTAATAATATAGTTTAGCATAATTAACTAGCATTCAAAAGATATTAAGACTATATATAATATAAAATAAAAAAACACTTATAAAGTTAGTCTCATGAACTAACTTTATAAGTGAATTTTTTAATTAAACTATATTTTATTAAATATATTGAATTGTCTCATCATATGAGCTGCGCATATGATGGACACTTTGACGATTACGTGCTTTTAAAATACTTGCTGCGATTGCTGAACGAGCACCTCTTTCACAGTGAACGATGATTTTTTTATTTGTTGGTAATTCTAATTCACGTAATTTACCTAAAAATAAATGTTCAGCTTTATCAAAATGTCCGCTATTCCATTCGCCAATTTTTCTAATATCGACGATTGCTACATCTTCATCTTCCATTTCTTCAATAAATTGATCTCTTGAAATTGTTTCATAACGGTCTAGCTCTAAGTCTTTTAAGACACTTTCATCAATAAACGCTTCAATATCATCAAAACCAATTGATTGAAGGGTCTTTTCTACTGCTTGACGCTCTTCTTCTTCTGTTAAGAGAAGTAACTTTTCATTATATTTAATTAACCAGCCAGCCCACTCTGTAAATTGTGCATTAAAAGGAATATTAATAGAACCTTGAATCAAACTTTTTTGAGCTTCTGTTGCTGGACGTGTATCAATGACAAGTCGATCTTCTTTTTTTAGTAATTCGTTTAATTTTTTACTATCTGAAATAACTGGTATTTCTTTTGGCTCTACAATTTCAGGACCTTCTTTATTCACTTTTTTCATTTGTGCAAAATAAGTTGGTGCTTCTGGTTGGTCTTTTAATAATTCATTAACAAAATCTTGTTCATCATTAATTTGTAATGCCCAGTTAACTTGTTTTTCATAACCTACTGTACTGATCGGTACTGAACCAAGTGATTTACCACAAGCAGAACCTGCTCCGTGACCAGGCCATACAATAAGCGAATCAGGTAATTCTTTGAATCGTTGTACCGAATGGAACATGTCTCTTGCTCCAATAACAGACGTACCAACTACACCTGCAGCTTCTTCTAATAAATCTGGACGGCCTACATCACCAACGAATACAAAGTCACCAGTGAAGATTCCCATTGGTTCTGTTGCTCCGCCTCCATAATCAGTTAAAATAAACGATAAACTCTCTGGTGTATGTCCTGGTGTATGGATAACATCTAGCTCAACTTTACCTATATTAATTTTAGAACCTTCTTTTATAAGTTCAGTATTAAGTCCTTCTCCATATTGATATTTCCAGTCTTTATCCCCTTCGTCTGATAAATATAATTTCACGTTTTCTTTAACTGCTAGCTGATGTGCTCCTGATACATAATCAGCATGTATATGTGTTTCTGCAGCTGCAGTAATTGTTAATCCTTCTTTTGCTGCATCTGCAATTATATGCTCATAATAACGAGGCGGGTCAATAATAATCGCTTCTCCAGTTCTTTGACAACCTACTAAGTAAGCGTTTTGTGCTAATTTTTCATCTACAAATGTTTTTAAATACATATATACCCTCCTAAGTATTTTGTCATTTAAATATACTATATACCGTATAAAAAAACAATATCAGTGCTCAAAGATTAAATAAACTTGTTTTTATAGGATTCATTGCTATTTAATTCTTTATATATATAATGGTCTATCACTGAAAGACAACAGAACTTTCAAAAGTATATTATGAATGGATGGGATATTAATCAATAAAATGCTTAAACCGACAATTATTTCAATTTCTATGGCGACCGTTATGGCAGGTGCGGCTATTTCACCTGCTCTTGGGCTCATTGCAAAGGCATTCCCTGATGCTAGTCCAACGATGATTAAACTTATTTTAACTGCGCCATCGATCATTATTATTCCTTTTTCTTTTTTATCAAGTTATCTGACGTCTAAAATGACAAAACGGACAATTATTTTAATTGGTTTAATCATTTATTTGATTGGCGGTGTTGGACCTCAATTCGTTTCTTCAATTGAAATGCTTATTGGTTTGAGGTTATTTTTAGGAGCTGGGGTTGGACTCGTCATGCCGCTTTCGATGTCACTTATAAATGACTATTTCAAAGGAAAAGAACGAACACAAATGATGGGCTATAACTCTGCATTCAGTAACTTTGGTGGAATTATTACGATGCTTCTTGCCGGATGGCTTGCAACATTTGGATGGCGCACACCTTTTAATGTTTATTTCTTAGGTTTGTTTATTTTTATATTAATTTTCTTCTTTTTACCTAAAGGAGAAATTCAAAAACCACTGGAACATAGTTCAAAAACAAAAATCCCTCTCGCCGTATGGGGGTATGCTTTAGGTATGGGTGGAATAATGCTCGCTTATTATTCAATTGCTACTAATATGGCATTGTTTTTAGATGAAAATAACATTGGCGGTGCTTCAATAGCTGGGGTTGTTGTTGCATTTACAACTGTCGGCGGTATGATAACAAGTCTCTTTTTAGTACAACTTGAATTTACATTAAAAAGATTCATCATGCCTGTTATGCTCGCTGGTATGGCATTAGCTTTCTTTACTTTAAGTTTTACAAATTCTTTACCACTTGTTCTTCTCAGCGTTACTTTAGTTGGTTTTGGACAAGGATCATTATTCCCTGTTATCGTGTTAAAAGTACTTGATCGAGTTGTTCCTTATCATTCTGACCGTGCTGTTGCGATTACATCAAGCTTTACATTTTTAGGCCAGTTCGCTTCACCACTTGTTTTAGATAGTGTTGGACGTCTTGCTGGAATAACTACAATTAGATTCCAATATGGATTTTTAGCTATTGGGATAACGATTATTGTATTAATTAATTTCTTTATTGTGTTAAAAAATAATCAAGCGAAACCATCTCATTAAAACAATTTTATTGCTTTAAATATTCATTATACATAAAATGACATATTGCTACGAGTTATAAAATTATGTATGGGGGTGTAGCAATTCATAGAATGTTGAAGCCTACAATCATTGCTATTTCTATGGCAACGGTTATGGCAGGTGCGGCGATTTCACCTGCATTAGGCGTTATTGCTAAAAATTTTCCAGATGCAAATCCGACATTAATTAAATTAATTTTAACGATTCCTTCATTAATGATTATTCCATTTTCATTTGTATCAAGTTATTTAACGACAAAAATAACGAAACGTTCAATCGTTTTAATTGGATTAATTATTTATATGGTCGGAGGAGTTGGTCCTCAATTTGTCTCAACGATTGAGGCTATTATTGCTTTAAGATTGTTATTAGGTATTGGTGTTGGGCTATTAATGCCGTTAGCTGACTCACTTATTAATGATCATTTTGAAGGTAAAGAGCGTACTAAAATGATGGGTTATAATTCAGCTTTTAGTAATTTTGGTGGAATTCTCACGATGTTATTTGCTGGATGGCTCGCAACGCTTAGTTGGGAAGCACCATTTAACGTTTATCTTTTAGGGTTAGTTATCTTCATTCTTGTCTTCTTATATTTACCTAAAGGACAAGTACAGAAACCTTCTAAAAGTGAAGGTAAAATAAAAATGCCAAAAGAAGTGTATATTTACGGCTTTGCTATGGGTGGAATTATGCTTGCTTACTATTCCGTTTCTACAAACATGGCACTCTTTTTAGAACAAAATAATTTAGGTGGTTCTGCCATTGCAGGTACAGTCGTTGCTTTTTCTACTGTTGGTGGTATGATTACAAGTTTATTACTCGTTCAAATTGAATTAACTTTAAAAAAATACTTAATTCCAGTGATGTTATTAATTATGGGAGCCGCTTTTTTAACAATTACTTTAACAAACAGTATCGCTCTTGTCATGATTAGCGTTACTTTAATTGGGCTTGGACAAGGAAGTTTATTCCCTTTCCTAACTTTAAAAATACTTGACGTTGTCAAAGTACATCAAGCCGATAAAGCGATGGCAATTGCTTCAAGCTTAATCTTTTTAGGTCAATTTATTTCACCAGTTATCTTAGATAGTATTGGTTCTCTTGTTGGCATGCCTACTATCAGGTTCCAATATGGATTACTTGGTAGTATTATTTTGATCTTTGTCTTAATTAACTTTATTACTATCTCAAAAAACAAGTCAGAAAGTAATGCTTAATAAATTAATGTAGACTTCTTTTAAAAGTTTCGTTACGATTGAAGTAACACATAATTTAAAAAGGGATGATAAAATGAAAGTATTAGTTGTCGGAGCAAACGGACAAGTAGGAAAACATTTAGTCGAAAAGATTCAAAATAGCGAATCAATTCAAGCAAAAGCAATGATTCGTAAAGCAGAACAAGCTAAATATTTTGAAGACTTAGGTGCTGAAACAGTTTTAGTTGATCTTGAAGATGAAACGTCAAAAATTACTGAAGCTGCTAAAGGAGTAGACGCCGTTGTATTCACAGCCGGATCAGGCCCAAGTACAGGACCAGATAAAACAATGTTGATTGATTTAGACGGTGCTGTAAAAACAATTGATGCAACTAAAGAAGCAGGCGTTAATCGTTTTATTATGGTTAGTTCATTTGAAACAGACCGTAAAGCGATTCAAGAAGCTATTCAAGAAGCACCTTCATTTGCACCTTATGTTGTAGCAAAACATTATGCAGATGATTGGTTACGTAAATCTAATTTAGATCATACGATTATTCATCCTGGCCGTTTAACAAATGACGAAGCGACTGGTAAAATTAACGCAGCTGAAACAGTTGATCGCGATGAGATACCTCGTGAAGATGTAGCTGGAGCTATTTTAGCTTGTTTAGAAAATGATTCAACCGTTAACAAAGAATTCCAAGTTATTTCAGGTGAAAACGAAATTAATAAAGCAATTCAATCACTATAATTTAAAAAGCTGTACGCTTAAATTTAAGCGTACAGCTTTTTTATCATTTTTTAGTTCATAAAATTTTCTATTTAAAAAAGAGACAGGTAATATTAAAGTTAGTTATTAAATATATGCTTACAAGGAGATTTGATTATGAAAATTGAAATTTGGTCAGATTACGTTTGTCCATTTTGTTATATGGGTAAAAAAGCATTTGATGAAGCTCTAAGTAAATTCCCTGAAAAAGAAAAGATCGATGTTGAATTCAAAAGTTTTCAACTTGAACCTGATACACCGCCTTATACTGGGCAAGATTTTTATGAAAGTATGGCCTATAAATTCGGTGGCGTTGAGAAAACGAAAAAAATGATGGCTGATGTTGCTAAACAGGCTAAAGAAAGAGGATTAGATTATCACTTTGATACGATGAAACCAGCTAACACATTTGATGCTCACCGGTTAATGAAGTTCGCTAGAGCGCATGATAAAGATTATGATTTATCCGAAAAAATATTTTTTGCCAATTTCACAAAATCAAAAGATATTGGAAATAGTGAAGTACTCGCTGAATTAGCTGAAGATGTTGGTCTTAACAAAACAGAAGCCTTAAACATTTTAAAAGATAAAGATGCCTTTGCTCAAGAAGTTTTAGTCGATATCGAAGAAGCAAGACAATTTGAAATCTCAAGTGTTCCTTCATTTGTTTTTGATCGTAAATATTTACTTTCAGGTGCTCAACCAGTTGAATCATTTACCCAAGCTTTAACTAAATTAATTAATGAATCTTAAAAACCTTATTCTTTTGAATAAGGTTTTCTTTATGAACTGGGGGATACTTTTTTCTTATCTATTACAGCAGCTCCTACAATATCACCTGTAACATTTGAAGCTGTTCCTCCCATACCAATAAGTGCGTCTACACCTGCAATAAGCGCTACTATTTCAAGCGGTAAGCCAAACATACTTAGAACAGCCGATAACGTAACAAGACCAGCAGCAGGTACACCTGCTGTTCCTACAGAAAGAAGTGTTCCAATGATCACAATAATTATAAAATCCATAAAATCTAAATTAAGCCCTGTAATATTTGCAGCAAAGACAAGTGATACACCCATTCTTAAAGCGCCACCGTCTGAGTTAAATATCGCGCCAAGTGGAAGTGAGAAGTTAGCAGTACGCTCTGAAACGCCTGCTTTTTTAGCTGATTCAAGCGCGATAGGTAATGTTGCGATACTACTCGATGTGAAAAAAGCAGTCGTATAAGCTTCTTTGATATTTTTAAAGAAATCAATAACTGAATTTCCTGATAAACTTAAAAATGATGTATACATGATACTCCAAATAATAATGAGTCCAAGATAAAAGACACCTGTAAAAGCGAGTAAAGATTTTAACGTTTCCCAACCTTGAGAGCCAAAAGTTGATGCGCTAATCGCAAAGACACCTACTGGCGCATAAAGTAAAATCCCATCTAATATTTTATAAAACATTTTATTTAATGCTTCGAAAAAATCATTTAAAATATCTCCGTATTTTCTAGTTTTTTCATCGGTTGAAAAAATCATTGTCGACATTGCCATACCAATGATAATTGCGATAAAAAGTATTGCCATTAATTCTCCAGTAGAAAAAGCAGCAAATAAATTTTCTGGCACAATTCTAAATAATATATCTGATACATGTGGTATTTCTGGTTTATCAACGGAAGTATTCGGTAAAGTTAAGTTTTTTCCAGGATTAAAAAATAATGCAAGTGACACACCAATTAAAACTGCAAGAGCTGTCGTAATTGTATAATAAAGAACTAACTTACCACCTAGTTTTCCTAGTTGAGATATATTCATTTTATTAACAGCTAAAACGACCGTTAAAAATATAACAGGAATAGCAATTAAACTTAACAAACGAATGAGTAAAACGCCAAGAGGATTAAGTAGTTCTGCATGTTCTCTAAAAATAAGTGCGACAAATAAACCTAGCAGAAAAGCTATTGACATTTTTAAAACGAATGATGAATCACGATATTTTTTCCATATTCTCATTATTTATGCCTACTTCCGGTAACTTAAATTAAATATTATGTTACATAAATGAGTATAACAAAGATAGATAATTTTTATTATAAAAAAGCGTCTATCTAATTTTAGATAGACGCTTTAAAATTAATTATTTTATTGAGCAGTTAACCCACCGTCAATAACAAATTCAGAACCTGTTGAGTAGCTTGAATCATCTGATGCTAAGAATAGAACTGTTTGTGACACTTCTTCAACTTTAGCAATACGTTTCATTGGAATTGTTTTAGCAAATGCTTCAACTTGCTCTTTTACATCTTCTTGCATAATCATTGGTGTTTCGATAACACCTGGATGTACTGAGTTTACACGAATTCCGTGTGGTGAATATTCAAGTGCAGCAGCTTTTGTCATACCACGAACAGCAAATTTTGTATCTGTGTACGCAATTGCTCCACCTACGATACCATTCATTGATGAAATGTTTATGATTGAACCTCCATCAGCTTTTTTCATTGAAGGACCTACTGCTTTAATACCTAAAAATACAGAAACTTGGTTGATTTGAACGATTTTATTGTAATCATCTAATGTCGTATCTTCAATTGATTTTGACATTGTAATACCAGCGTTGTTAACAAGTACATCTACTGGACCAAATGTTTTTTCTGTTTCATCAATAACGTTTTTCCAATCGTCTTCGCTTGTTACGTTTTGTTTAACGAAGATTGCATTTTCGCCTAACTCTTCTGCTAATGCACTTCCTTTTTCTTCATTTAAATCAGTAATAACTACTTTTGCACCTTCATTTATAAACATACGTGCATGTGATTCGCCCATACCTTGTGCAGAACCTGTAATAATTGCGACTTTACCATCTAAACGTGCCATATTAAATTCCTCCTATTATAAAAACCTGTTATAAAGTGTAGATTTGTCTACCTATCTATTATATACCCTACACTCAGTTTTTCTAACATATTGCTTGTGACAATTAAGCGACTATTTATTGAAGTAAAGGTTTATTTTGACACTTTTTTCAAAGGTTGGGTTGCCGGGCCTGCTTTTACTTCTCCAGTCGCTTCAAACCGGGATCCGTGACAAGGACAATCCCACGTTTTATCTCCATCATTCCATTCGACACCACAACCTAAATGTGTACAAGCCATGTCTAAGTAGTGAAGTTCATTATTTTCATCTTTATAAACACCTACTTTTTCATCACCCTCATCAAGAATTAATGCTTCACCTTTTTCAAGTGTTTCTACTTTCCTACGATGAATTGAAGATTTGTAATTTGTTGTTGCTTCTTCCTTCTTTTCTCGCTTAATATCAGGAATATCTCTGCTTGGATCTAATAGCTTACTATATGGCGTTGCTTGATTATTTAATAAACCACCTAATACTTTTGAACCTATTGCAGCATTTGCAAGTCCCCACTTACTAAA
>Ga0209487_1000922_pt1 | contig 25558 bp, 32 predicted proteins | sample Poulit2012_FD_187524 | JGI IMG/M metagenome (GOLD analysis project Ga0209487, IMG submission 187524) | Agricultural soil microbial communities from Georgia to study Nitrogen management - Poultry litter 2012 (SPAdes) (version 2) | ecosystem: Environmental > Terrestrial > Soil > Agricultural land...
ACAATGGAAGCACATGAGTGCAGCACAAACACAGATATAGAACAAACAAAAAACAGCCCACGTAAGGGTGACAGGGTGGATAAAGCCCTTAGCTTAACGGCCAACGTCCTAATGCTGGCGTTGGTCTTCCTGCCTCAGTTTGCCCATGCGCAAGCAATCGGTGGAGGCGGGGGAATATTCGGTGGCCTCACTGAGTTTCTAAAAGCGATTACTCAACTGCTCATTTTTGAGTGGGGCTACTACATCGGCATCATCACACTAGCAATTCAAGGCTACCGCTGGAAAACCGGCCGTATCGACCTCATGACGCTGGGCGGTTGGGGCTTGGGTATCGGGCTAGTGTTCTTTGCCCCGAACATCGTAGCTGACCTCAGAAACCGGGCAGGCGGCATGATATGAGTCAAGACGAGCATTTTCACGATGATGGGGAAGTGCTCGTAGCTGCAATGACCCGCCCAACAATGGTAGGCGGGCTGACGCTCACGAGCATTGGCATCAGTTTCTTTATTCCGGGCATGGCCGCAATGATTACCCGATCTTTATACCCGGCGCTGCTAATCCCCATCTGCCTACTAATCAGCTATTTGGTTTGCCTCAAGGATGTGTACTTGTTTGGCATCGCTGAGGCGGCCACAAAGCTAAAAAGCTGCCGCAACAAACATATATGGGGGTGTCGTCGCTATGCGCCTCGCTGATACGCTGAAAGAAAAATTCGATATGTCGTTAGCGCTTCCAAGCCCTAACGGGGCTGACATTGATGCCAAGGAAATGGCCTTGAGCGACATGATTCCGTACACCGTCCACTACGACGATGAAACGATTATCACGAAAGATGACGGCCTGGTGCAGGTCATCAAAGTGGATGGCCTGTACTTTGAATCGCTTTCAGCGCAGCAAATCAAACAATTCGAGCGGCACCGCAACACGGTGTTGCGCTCGATCGCTAACAGCGACATGGGCCTCTATGTTCACCTGATACGTCGCAAAACCGATGATTACCCGGAGGGTGAGGGCGAAACATGGTTCTCCCGCCGCTTCAATCAAGCGTGGAAAGGGCGCTACGCAAACCGCTCTTTTTTCAAAAACGAGATCTATATTTCTTTGGTGCGCAACCGCTTTCGTCAGGGTGTACCGGGTTTACTCGACCGCATTTTTTCTTTAGTTTCCGGCAAGAAGGTCACAGAGGAAGATTTAGAGACGTTTGAAACTCAAGCCAAAGACATACATGAAGCGTCCGACCTATTGATGCAGACCCTTTCTGAATACGGTGCGCGTCGGTTGCGCATACAGCGCCGTCCTAACTTCGAATCCGAGACAATTAGCGCATCACAGGCCCGCGCAGCCGTGGAGCGCTTTAAGTTAAGTTGGCAACAATTTCAAAACGACTTAGGCGCCCATGAGACATACGACAGCGCATCGGTCTTGGACTATTTGGGGCAGGACTATAGCGAGATTGGGCAATTCTTTCACTACCTCATTAACCTCGAAGATGAGCGTGTTCCTGTAAGCGAATTGCAGCTTGATACAACGCTAGCTACGTCATGGGTTGATTTCAATATGGTCAGCGACATGATGGCCGTTCAAAATCTGAGCGGTAAGCGGGCCTGCGCAATGATGAGCATGGCTGAATGGCCGTCTCACACTCCCTCGCGAATGCTGGATGATTTTCTCAAGCAGCCAGTCGAGTACATCATCACTCAATCGTTTTTCTTCACAGACCGGATTACGGCTGAACACGATATGAGGCAAGAACGCCGGCGTTTGGTGGTGAACGATCATGAAGGCATTGCCGAAGAAGATAAAGACGAAATCACCAAGGGGCTGCAAGAACTCGCTCGGGGCAGGTCAGTTAACGGACTTCACCACCTCACGATGATGGTGCATGTACCGACAACAACAGAACGCCTAGACCCATTGGAAAACAAGCGCAAGACCATTTCCGACCTCGATGCGGCTGTAGGTCTGATAAAAAAATCGTTCGTGAACCTTGGCGTTAAGCCTGTTCGCGAATGGTTCGCTGTTGAGACTTTCTTTTGGGCGCAACTTCCCGGCCAAGCCCAACACTTCATGGGCCGTCGCGGCAAGATCAAATCGAGCAATTTTGCGGGCTTCGCATCGCTGCACAACTTTGCGACCGGAAAAATTGACGGCAACCTGTGGGGGCCTGCCATCATGCCGCTGGAAACACAAAGCGGCACAGCATATTACTTCAATTTCCATCGTGAAATGGAGGGTATGGTAGCCGGGCACACGGCGTTCACTGCTGACACAGGAGCAGGTAAAACCACACTGCTAGCTGCGCTTATCACCATGGCAGACAAGGCCCGCCCTCGCGTATTCTGGTTCGATAACCGCGAAGGTTCCAAAGTGTTTATGAAGGCCATGGGCGGCCAGCACACAACGCTCAGCGTTCAAAGCAATACCGGCTGGAACCCCTTAAAGCTACCTGACTCCCCTGATAACCGCGCCTATTTAATTGAACTGCTCGGCCTCATGCGCACTTGCTACGGCGGCGAACTAACAGAGAATGACGTCGAGCGATTCAAAAAAGCGGTTCAAGAGAACTATGACGTTTTGCGGTACGAAGATCGCAAATTGAGCAACATCGCTTGGTGCTTCGGCAGAGACAGCGACCTCGATAAGGCTATGAAAATTTGGTACGGCGCTGGAGCAAACGCCGGTGTCTTCGACAACGATAACGACAACATTGATTTGAACCAGTGCCGTTATCACTGTTTTGAAATGCGCGAACTAATCAAAGACGGTAGCGCTCGCCCTGAGTTGGCCGTGATTCTTAGCTACCCATTTCATCGTATCGAGCAAGCAATGGACGGTGAGCCATTCATTATCGTTCTTGAAGAAGGCCAGAACCTTGTTAAGCATGGATTTTGGCGCGAAAAAATTGACAGCTACATCATGCAAATTCGTCGCAAAAACGGCTTGCTGGTGTTTGTAACGCCTGATGCCAAATACATCTACTGCGAGACGGATTCAATACAAAAGCAGACAGCTACAAAAATCTATCTCCCTAACGATAGCGCAAAGAAAGAAGACTACATGGATGCCTTGGGACTGACCCAAGAGGAATATGAGTTTGTGCGCGATACACCGCAAAAAACACGTTCTTTCTTAATCCGTCGCGGAAACGAGTCTATCAAGGCCGTTTTCGACCTCTCAGACATGACCGAATTTATCCCCGTCCTGTCATCCAATGACAAGGGTATAGCGCTGATGGAAGAAATCATCAGCGAATTGGGTACTGACGACCCTGAGCAATGGGTACCGGTGTTCATGAGTCGAGCGATTGACCGCAACACCCACAACTTAAAACCTACAGGAGCATGACCATGAAAAAGCGCTTTACGTATATAGCGTTAGCTTTTGTGCTTAGCGGCGGTATGTCTGCACAAGTCGCAACGGCGCAAGGCATTCCAACTTATGACGCTTCGACCGTTATTCAACTGTATGAAACAATCGATCAACTAAAAAAACAATACGACCAGCTAAAAGCACAGTACGAAGCAATGACAGGCAGTTATGGACGCGGCCAAATTGGTCTAAGCGATTCAATCAAATCTAGTTCAGTCGTTCCGGGTTCGTGGCAAGAGGTTGTTGCCATGCAAAACAGTGGTCAATACGGACAGTCCCAAAGCCACTACGAACGCATGCTTAACACCATGCCACAAGAGCTTTTTGTCATCCCCGAAGGTCAGCACACAACAAATTATCAAATGAGCGCTGATTCGGTTCGGGCGGCAATGGCCGGTGGCGACACCCTATACGAGCAGGTTCAGACGCATTTGAACAACCTTGCAAAATTGGCTCAGCAAGTCGATAGCGCATCAAATCTTAAAGACGCCCAAGACTTACAGAACCGTATCTCTACTGAAAACGGGATGCTGCAAAGCGCCACGGCCAAGCTAAGCGTAATGAACATGAACCTTCAAGCCAATATGCTTAACCAGCAAAACCAAAGCACAACAGCCCTTCAAAAACACTTTGGAACTACCGACTAATCAAATTCTCGCATGCAAGAAATCAGTACAAGGAAACAGACCATGGAATTTTTAGCCCTCATCCCTGCCACCATTCTGCCCTTCTTCATACTTTGGCTCACTTGGAAAGTTGTACGCAAGGTATGGCGTGTCCTTGCTGCGGCCTTAATTATCGCTCTAGCGTCTGGTTGCACACACATGTCTAACCAGTTCGATAAGTCGCCATGCGCATGCAATTTTGAAGACCTCAATACCGGCTCATCCGAGGGAATCAGAAATGCGTAACGTAGGAATTTTTACCGTTGTAATCGCAGTCGCTGTTATCAGTGTTGTTGTCTACCAGATGCAGCCCTCAGCGCCTGTGGTCGAGCAGCCGCCCACTTCGACACAACCTGCTGCTGTCACACCGACTAAAGAGACGAACCCGTTGGCAGTGGCTACACATGAGCAATTCAGAATGTGGGTGCCGCGCTTCCCTATCCCGTGCAATGAAATCATCTACGCACAACCCCAACCCGATCACAAAGAGTACACCTTCTGCACTGACCTTGTTATCGACCGTGTAGCCGACGCAACAAATCAAAGGCTGAGCCAAGAAGATGTGTTGGACTCCAAAGTGAAAGCGCGTTGGGCGGAAATAATGGGAGGGTAACGGCATGGCCGAAATGACCATGCAGGGCCTTGTAGGTGGTGCCGATGGCGTAACAGAGCACTTTCTCTCATCCACCTATCCAGCCATTGCAGACGCTGTATCAGCACCCCTTTACTATGTCGCCATTTTGTATTGGGCTGTGTTTGGCTACCAAATCTATGCCGGACATGCCCCGATGCAGTGGAAAGATTTACTCGCACGAGCAGTAATGACGGTCGCTGTTTTTGCAACGCTTCAATGGAGCGGGTTTGCACAACAACTCTATCACTTCTTTGTGTCTTTTATGGAAGGGGCGGCTGCAACCATCATGGCTGGCGAACCAACAGCCAACATGGTCGATTCGCTATTCAAGAACGTTGATGCCGCTTCAGAAAGGCTTCGAGCAACAGCCAGTTGGTATGAAATAGCCATCATCTTCAACGCCTTTCTATTGTTTATCGTTAACTGCCTGCTTTTCATTGTGGCGCTTCTCTACATGCTTATCGCGAAGTTTGGGTTAGCAATCAATATGGTGCTTGCTCCGCTGTTCATAGGATTTTTCATGTTTCCTGCAACTCGCCAGTGGGGCATGAATTGGATAAGCAAAATGCTGTACTTCTGCTTCATCTACATATTGGTCATCGCTATCGTCAGGTTTGGATTTTTAGCATTTTCCGACACGATCAATATGGCGGCCAGCCTAGACGGCCCAAGCGTACTCGCCACAAGCAAGCAAATTACGCAACTCATCATTGTCGAGTCTGTTTTGATTCTACTCATGCTAGGCGTACGAGGCTGGGCCTCTGCACTTTCGGGCGGCGCAATGGGTTCATCAGGCATGCTGATCATGCTTGCTAGACGCATGTTTGGGAGGTAATTATCAATGAAAAAGAAAAAAGGTACGGTCGTAGGCGATGAGTCTATCAAGACGATACAGCTTGGCGGCACGAATAAGCTAAAGCAAGAACGCAACCGCGCCTACCTATTTATTGCACTGCTTTCTATTTGTGTCGCGGCTCTGGCTATCGCTGTAACTGCACTATCGAAAATTCATACGGTTATTCCGGTAGTTTCCGTCATTGACGAAAACGGCCATGTCGTGAAACAGCAGATAGTAAACAACGACACAATTACCTCTAACGAGTCATTTGTGCAGAGTCAGGTATACGACTTCATCACGTACTGCAACACCTTTGACCCGAATTGGCGTCAGCGTTATGCAGACCTTTGTCGCCTGCATTCCACTCAGGCCGTAGCGCGTCAGTATGACGAAGAGACGTCAGCCGAGAACCCGAACAATCCCTATTACGAGATTGGTTCACAGGGACAGCGTTACCCCGAAATTACGGCCATCACATCGTTGGGTAAAGACGCCTATCAGGTGTCGTTCCGGTCGATCACCAAGAAACAGGGCACAGAACCAAAGGTTGAATACTACACAGCATTGGTTCGCTACACCTTTACATATACGCCACTTTCTTTAGGTGACCGTTGGGAAAATGGACTTGGTTTTGCCGCAACCGCATACAGAAAAGATCAGGAATTGAGCCGCTAAAAGACTTGCACAAGGAAACAGACCATGAAACTGAAAACAACCTCTCTCATTGCTGCGCTGGCCGTTGGTGCTTCGCTGTCACTATTGTCTTTACCTGCATTTGCAGCAAAAACACCAAACGCATTGGCAACTGACAACAGAGTCAAGCAAGTAGCGTATGACCCCAATCAAGTATATGAGCTGGTTGGCACGTATGGCTACCAAACATCGGTTGAGTTTGCCCCTGATGAAACAGTCAAAGTGGTAACTGTTGGGGACTCTATCGCGTGGCAAATTATGCCATACGAAAATCGCCTGTTTCTAAAGCCCGTCGAGCCGAATGCCGCGACAAACATGACTGTCATCACGAACAAGAATACGTACTACTTCAAACTAAACAGCAGCCGCGCACGAGCATCTAAAACGTTCCTGGTGCGCTTCGTATACCCAAACACCAACATCACTTCACTTGGTGGTGGCGCTGGCACGATCAAGGCCAATTTGGGGTTTGATATGGAAAAAGTCAACTTAGATTATGCGACCTCGGGTGATAAGCGCACCATCGCCCTGTCGCGGGCCTTCGATGATGGTCAATTCACATATTTTCTGTTCGATGAAAACACGGAAATACCCGCTGTCTACACAGTAGGCCCAGATGGCACAGAGTCAATCGTAAACACTCGTCGGGAAGGCAAATACCTCGTTGTTGAGCGCACGGCATCACTATTCACTTTAAGAAATGGTGATGCTCATCTATGCGTCGAAAACAAGGCTATGCCGCGTAAAACTACTGTGCGGAATGCGAATGTTAACGGAGGGGCTTAACAATGGCAGAGAACACACCCAACAATTTGCAAAACGAACGCGAAGCCGCTGTACAAGAATGGGAAAAAGAAACCAATCGTCCCGTTGTCGCGGATGACCGCAAAAAACAAATGACCGGCGTGGCTATCGGCCTGATGGCTGTTTTTGCGATAGGCGCAGTTTGGTATATCAAGAACGGACAAGGTTCAAGCACTCAAATGGCGGCCAATTCAGAACTAACGATACCTGAGCGCCGTCCAGTGCCTCGTCTCAAAGAAGAAGAGCAACCTGTCGCGCCGATATCGGAACCCAGCCCGACACCAGAAACAGTTACGTCACAGTCTGCCTATAACCCCAACCAAGCACAACTGGATGAGTTAGAGCGTCAGCGTCAGGAAGAACAGCGCCGCATGCTTGAGGCCCGGTTGAAATCGTCATTGGTACCCACTCACCCGAATCAGGCCACGGGCGGCGGGGCCGCAGCAAGCGCACAGCCCGGTATGGGGTCAGGTGGCATGCAAGGACACTCTGCTGGCTTATTAGGCGGTGACAGTGGCCCACAAGACAGCAATTCAAGCTTTGCACAATCTGTCTCTGGAACCGGCGTTGCAGTTAGCCGTGTGACTCAGATAGAAAACCTTGAATACAAGGTTTTGCAAGGCAAGGTAATTGAGGCCGTATTACAGCCTCGCGCTAATTCAGACCTTCCCGGCACTATCTGCGCAACAGTACAACGTGACGTATATGGTGAGCAGGGTCGTGCAAAGCTAATCCCTTGGGGTTCGCGTGTTTGCGGTGTTTATAACGCCGACATTCAAAAAGGCCAAGAGCGCATTTTCACCGTTTGGAACCACTTACGCACACCTGACGGCCAAGACATAGCACTCGATAGCCCCGGTGCTGACCAGCTTGGTACAGCCGGTATGGGTGGCATTGTTGATACTCACTTTGCCGAAATTTTTGGCATGTCTGCCTTGTTATCTATTATCGGTGCCGGTGCGGCAAACGTAGGCGTTAGCGGCGATGATCGGTACAACTCTGGCGCTTACTACCGTCAGGAGGTGCAACGCGCCGCTGCTCAGACAGCACAACAGGTTTTACAGCCTTACCTAAGCATTCAGCCCACCATTACGGTGCCTCATGGCTCACGTGTCCGCATTTACATTAACCGTGATTTGGACTTCACGGATATGTACAAAGAAGAAATGGCGGCTGCTGAGCGCGGCGGTGTGGTGTTTCTCCAATAGGGCAAAAGCATGTCTGAAATAGCATCTTTCCGAGCGCGACTGTCTCACCTTACCGAATATTTGGACGACCCGACTATCACAGAGATAGCCATCAATCGCCCCGGTGAGGTTTGGTTAGGTGAGCAAGGAAAGCGGTTTATGAGGCGGATAGAAATACCCAGCCTTACTTATCATCTATTGGAAAGTTTGGCAGACGTGAGCGCTTCACACTCAAGCCAAGAAACCAGTCGAGAACAACCACTACTGGCATCCACCATCCCAATCAACCTTGAAGATGGTATCGACGACGCAGAACGTGGCGGCTATAGGGTGCAAGTTGTACGACCGCCTGCCGTCGAAGATAACACCATAGCGATTTGCATACGAAAGCCAACCCTGTTGGATATTGACCTGAAAGCATACAGCGAAGCCGGTGCTTTCAACTCCGTAAACGCAAAACTCGATGATGACCAGTATTCCGATGACCGCCTGACAGAACTTTACGAGGCGGGACAGTGGGAAGAATTTTTGCGAGGCGCTGTTCGATCACACAAAAACATCATCATTTCGGCTGGTACAAACGCCGGTAAAACGACCCTGCTTAATGCTTTACTCAAAGAAATACCAGCTGATGAACGAGTCGTGACTATTGAAGACTCACGCGAAATTCGACCCCCACAAGCAAACTGCCTCCACATGCTCTATTCCCGTGGCGATCAAGGAACGGCAGACGTGACCGCAGTGGACTTGCTCGAAGCAATGCTTCGCCTTACTCCTGATCGAGCGATTATGGGTGAGTTACGCGGTGCTGAAGCCTACTCTTATTTGGAATTGCTCAACTCAGGGCACACAGGCTCGATCACTACGATTCACGCTGACAGCCCTGCCCTGATGTACGAACGGTTGGCGCAAATGGTAATGCGCTTCGGTGCGCCGATAGGCAAAGATCAAATTATTGAATATGCCAAATCATTGATTCAAGTCGTTGTGCAATTCAAGCGCGGCTCCGATGGACGCCGCTACGTTTCGGAGATCCACTATGAAGGTGCTTAATGCCTTAACTCTCACTGTGGGCATAGTCGCGCCAAGCTTGGCCGTCGCTTCACCTACACCGCAAGAACCCTTACCCTTTGAACAGTTGGCCGCCGAATGCGCGCCTGACGTTCACCCGACTACGTTGAAGGCCGTGGTTACAACCGAATCATCGTGGAACCCTTATGCGATTGGCGTTGTAAACGGCTATTTGGAACACCAGCCCCGCACTTTGGACGAAGCCATCGCGACGGCGTATGAACTTGAAGAACAGGGGTACAACTTTTCATTGGGCCTTGGTCAAGTCAATCGACACAACCTAAGCAAGTTTGGGGAAACGTACGAAACCGTTTTTGACCCCTGCCGTAATCTCAAGACAGGTAGCGCAATTCTCAAAGATTGCTATGAACGTGCTCGCGGTCAGTTTGATGATGAGCAAACGTCGCTTCAAGCTGCCTTTAGCTGCTATTACTCCGGAAACTTTACGCGGGGCTTCCGCCCTGACAACGCCGGTGAACCAAGCTATGTGCAAAAGGTTCTAGCGAACGCAACAAGTGATGCGAAGCCTATTCATGTCGTTCCAGCGATAACAACGACCAACACCAATAGCGCTGCTCCTGTCCGTGCAAAACGCCAAAGCACAGCCACGGCCCGTAAAGAAAAACCGGAAGACTGGGTAATCATTACCGACGCCAAACCTGCAACACAAGAACCGTCAGCAGAGTCGGTTGAACAAGATGCCGAAGAAATGCCCGTTAAAGCACGTTTGGCCGCTTCGCCTACGAACGAGCAAAGCGCCCCTACAGAAGCATCCCCTAAGCCGTCTGACCATTCCGGCCAAGACGAAGCCCCTTTCGTTATTTTTGTTAACTGACTAATTTCTCGCATGCGAGAAAATCAGGAGGAACGGTGTGAAAAAATATGCTATCGCCTTATTCTTGGCTTCAATAGGAGCCTCAGCTAACGCATCTGAGTATGGTTGCACAGTGCTTTTGTGCCTGTCTAACCCTGCCGGGCCAAAAGCAGAGGCAGAATGTGTGCAGCCCATTAACCGCTTATTTCGCGACCTGAGCAAAGGCCGCTCATTCCCAAGCTGCGACCTCGCCACTGGCCCCGGTGGCTCAAGTTATGCCCGTCAAGTGTATGACCACTATGACCCCTGCCCTGCTCCACTAAGACCCGCGCCCAGAGGCTCGGTAGTAGCGCAAGGCTCACCACGACCTGATGTTCAGTCAAGAGGGTTTCTCAACGGTGCCTATCTATACCAACTGGCCGCGCATCCCCAAGTATCAGAACCTAGAAATGATGACATGGGGTTTTCTGGGGCTGGGCCGCGTGCCTGCGTCGGTGAGACTGTAGGACAGTACCAAGTAAGAGAAAACAACGACAACTACTACACAGTCACTGTCTACGACGAAGTGCAATGGCAGCAAGCACAATCGCCAAAGGCAATTGATGTTTTCATTGATGATGAATGGTACCGGCGTGTTCGCTGGTGAACGGCAACAAAAAGCCATGGCTGTATCAGGTGGTGCAGCCATGGCAAGGAAAGCGGCATGCACTCAACAATACGAAAAAAAAATTTCCTGCACGACCCAAACAACGCAAAACTACACTATTTCATTCTTGAAATAAAAGACAAACAAAACCCCACCGGCCCGACCATTCATTGGGTAATAGTCGAACGAAAAGAAAATTACAATACCCACGAAGGTACGGTACAAGATGCACGCCTTACGCTGAAATACAAAATCCTTGGTGAGCGCGGCATCCATGAAAGAGGATCTTTTTTTAGTGGCTACCGGCGAAATTATGACGGAACCGAAATCGTCTCTTTATCGTCTACGTCAATCAACGATGGGGGGATTTTCCTAGACCCCGCAAGCCTCCGTTCTCAACGTCTAGGCACCTATCTTATGAATGAGGTCGTCGGATGGGTGAAGCAGTGGCCCGAAGCGTCTATAAACCCCATAAAGCTACTAGACAGCGACACAAATAAAATTCGTCGCAATCGCTTTTATGAACGCTTCGGCCTTGTCTTTTGCTACCATGCCGATAAAAGCATGCCTACTCAGTCTGAACCAATGTTGACCTCAGACTTACAGCAGGTCGATAGCTGGAAAAAAAACATACGCGAACATGACTGGCTTGAGGCAATAGACAATCTAATCGTCACGCACAACAGTCTTAGTCTTGAACTTAATTTGGCCCAAAAAACAATCAAGGAACTTGTCCAAATCAACCATAAATTCACGGACAAGCCTATCAGATGGGCGCTGCGCTACTCCTTATCATTACCTAAGCTTCTGATAGCGCTATGCTGCCTTTTGATAGGCATTGGCATTTACCTTAGATAGCCAACCTAGCCAAAGCGTCCATATTCACGGGCAGCACGACCACCACTAACCCCCGCCCGTTGCTGCCGCTCAAGCACCCGAGATCGCCTTGCCGTCCCACTAGCGATGCCATCCCGGCCCAAGCCACGGCGCTGTAATTCACGCTGTCGTTGTACTTCGAGTGCCGTTGTTTTATCAAAACGTCTGGAAATAGCATCTGGCAAATCACGGGCTGAATTTGTATAAATGCGCGAATCGTACCGTGAGCGACTAATCGCCACGTAGTACAGATTCATCGACGTTGTGCGACTTTTGGTGTCTATATCAACAAAAGTACGATCATTCGTCAGCCCCTGAGCGCTATGTATGGTGGAAGCGTACGCATGCTCAAGGTGTAATGGCCGAGCACCAGATAACTCTAATGTACGAACGGGACGACCATCACGCTGTTCAAGTGATTCAAGCTTAACCAGCTTGCCGCTAACCCCCGAAACACGCATCCTGTCCCCATTGGTTAGGTCTAGTGCAGCGTCTTGTCGATTTATCCTAATAGTGTCGCCTACGGATAATTCTGAGCGCTCCAAGTTATAAACACTTAGCTTAGTTGTGTTTCGTGGATTTATGCTCACCGTCGAACCATCGTTGCGTTCTAGGATAAGCCTATTGCCCGGCAACGACTCTTTCACAAGATATGTTTCGCCGCGTTTTATTTCAGCCCTTTGATAGTCTTTCTCAGGCTGTACAACCATCCCCGGTTGATAACTAGGCGCGAAACGTCGTTGAGCATCCGTCATATCGACTCGCGTAAGCGTATCGAATTGCTTGCCCTTCCCTTCCAGCCCTAATGAATTTCTAATCAGGCTATTGATTGTGCGACGTGATTTGTTCGTCCCGGAAACGATCAATGTCTTTGGCCTCTCTGCCTCCGGTAAAGCCATGTAATCACGAACAATAGCGCTGTGACGTTCTGACGGGTCTTTCAGTTCTTCTACGTGCTTTATTTTTTCCAAAGATTTTACTGCCCGCCCTTCTGCCGCATGCGCTACAGCGGCTTTAAGTTCGGGATTTTTTTGCCTCTGAATTTCGCTGATTCGCGCCGTTCTCATACCTGCTTGCTGTAGCTGAGCAAACGGTTTACCAGCTTCAATAGCTTCGGTTTGCTTGGTATCACCAAGCAAAACCATACGTGCCCCGGCCTTCTCCACCTCCCGCATGGCCTGCTCCATCTGTCGAGCGCCTACAACCCCCGACTCATCCAGAACGATCAGTGTTTTGCTATCTATGGGCTTATCTTTGGCTTTCAAAAAACTCGCCAGCGTATGAGCCTGCAACCCTTCATTTTTCAGGGCTTTTACTTGGTTTCCATACGGAGCCAACGCGACAACCCGATAACCTGCCTCAGTTTTTGGAATGGCCTTAATTAGTGAAACAGCCTTATCAACGGTGTAGGTCTTCCCTACTCCCGCGTCTCCCTGAATACCAACAAATCGATTCGTAGTGCAAACTATTGCCTCGACCGCTGAACGCTGGCCCGCATTCAGGTTTGTATCCTTGATCACTTCGCGTACCGCAGCCAAATCCATGATAGGGGTAACTTGCTCCCGGCCGTCACGCTCTATGGCTAGAATTGCTCTTTCCCTTTTTAGGGCTTTCTGTGTCGTGTATCGTTTTTCAGCAGGCACCAATGACTTTCGATCAATTGCTACTTTGACATATTCGGCTGCCTGTTTATTCGACCAGTTTTTCAGTTCTTGCAGGTGCGCTGCCCACCCCATAGCCGATAACACCGGGCCATCTTTCTTGTCGGCCATCTGATAAGCTGACGGTGCTTCAATCAGGGTTCCCTGAGCAACCAGACGTTCAATCTCAGCCTTTACGTCTTTATACTCGGCCAAACCCACAGCGCGTTGCAGGGCTGTGGACGTAAGCACGTTCTCCCCTACAACGGCCTCCCGTTCGGTCAAATGATTGATTGCGTATTGCACAACGGCTTGCGCGGGCGTGATACTAGCTGGCAGGCTTGTCGCTTCCACATCATTGCGCGCATAGGCCCGTCTAACCTCAGCATCGTCGTAGGTACGGCCATCAAGTTGCGATCTAGGGCCATAGTCAATACCATGCTCACGGCTTTTTTCAACCCAATACTGTTTCACCAACTCACGATCACCCTCATCTTTTTTGGGTCGCGTAGCTAATGAAATAATCTGCTTTTCCAGCCTAGTTGCTGTAGCTCGGGTTTTGCCTTCGTTCGCCAGCGCTTCCTCGATGACAGCAGACCGTGAAGAAAAAGCCTCAATCTGCGAACGGGATATATGAGACAGTTCAAAGTTACCCTTATCGTCCACCAGGCGAATCGAGTAGCCAAGGCTTTGTAGTTCTTTCGCCAACTCAGACTTATAGATTGCATCTACAGCCTCATACGCTCGAAAAATATCCTCATTGGATAAGGCTCGCCACTTACCATCGAGCCGCTGCGTCATATTTAAAACAACGGCGTGGGTGTGAAGCTGGGGGTCTTTGGCCCGGCTCATTTCATGACGGAATTTTGCCACCACCATGTTGCCTGTACGCTGACGGCTACTCTTGCCTTTAACCTTCAATCTGGCCTCGGCAAGTTTTTCCACCTCTGCAATAGCTTGTGTAACCGCCTTATCGTGTGCTGTCGTAACTCCGGTATCACCCGCAACGAGCGCCTGCATAGATACGGACTTAGGCGCTGAAAATGTCATATCCAAACCCATACGTTTCTTGCTGTCGGTCGGGTCAAACGTGGTTTGTATTCTCTCGCCGTTGGGTAATTGCCCGTTCAACAAGCGCGAAAATTGGGCCTGATCGACTGGCCCCACCAGCCCCAAGCGGGCCGCTCCTTCTCCCTGCCATTGGCCGGGATTCTCTTTTGCGTAATAGTCATCTGCCGATGAAAAATAATGTGCTGCGGCGTACTGGTTGCTACCTCTAATCGGCGTAATATTGAGCATACCTACACCCCTTTACCTAACATCAATCGCAAGCGCTCGATGTGGGTACCTCACATACGGCAGCTTAATTTTTGCGATTGGAAAATCTTCTGCAAACATTACATAGCCCTGCAAGTCGCGAAGATTCGATATTTCTGAGTCCATTACAACAGGCTCAGGCGGACTCGGAACGATCTGCCTGCTACGATACCCGCCCGTTGAAATTTGCATCCGCTCAACGTGCTGTGAGCCTAAAATCTGACTCGCCTTGTCGGCGTTATAAGCGTTAGAAGCACCGAACACCAAGTAATTTCGGAAACACCCAAGCAGCGTTTTGGCCGCGTCACGGCCATACATTTCATCCAATTGCGCCCAATCCTGAATCGTTGCGGCCATGCGCAACCCGTGCTTTCTACCTTTCGTAGCCGCTGGCACAAAAGACTCAAGCCTGCCAAGAGATTCGAGCTCGTCAAGGAAAAGCCAAAGACGACGACTAACGAAATTGCCATCGTCAGGAATACTCAAAATTGTTGCGCATATTGTGTCTATCCATGTGGCTACCAACGGTCGTTGTGTCGCCCGCATATCCTCGCGCCAAGTGATAAAAAGGTTTCCAGCATCAGGGTCATTTACCCACTTGTGCAGTGAAAAATCCCCTTTCGTCATGAATCGCAACGGTCTTACGTACCTGTTCATCATGAACTGAATCGAAGCAATAGCTTTCTCGGCGTTCTCACGAAAATAGCCCTGTGAGTCCGTATTACTTAGGAAGTTTCGTATAACGTCGCCATCCTCTCTCACCAGCATTTCAACTAACGTGTCTTGGTTCGGATTATCTGTCTCCACCATTTTTCGCATAGTGTCAGCCAGAACGTCTCGGGCATAAGAGCACCATTGCTCGTCGTTGGGGTCGATCTGGGGCGGGATGATGCTTTTCGCCATACGGTCGAAGTCGTGCACCCCTTTAATTTCGTTAAACACAGTCCATCCGACCGAGCGTCTATCAAATGGGTTCAAGATAATATCGCCGGGGAAGCTGAACTTTGAATAAAACGTACCGTTCGGGTCGATAACGGCCATTCGGTCACGACGCTTAACGGCTGAGCAAATCATGCTTTCCAACGCCACCGACTTACCCGTACCAATGGAAGCGCAAATCAACGTATTGCGGTTCTCTAGGTGAAGCGGCATCGGCATCCGGCCAATCATGATCGGGGCTAGTTTTTTTCTCACCTCTTTCAACCGCAACATATCGCGGTTTGTTTGCGCATTAACGCTATTCACTTTTCTTCGGACGGTGTGCCAGTTCGCCATCTTGGAACCACGCATCCAGCGCCAATACCGCGCACCTCGAAACCCATCATCGCCGTATTCTTTAAGCAAGTAAGCTGTACCGCCTGCAAGCAACAAGCCGGAAACCAGCCCGCCTACAAGATAAGGGCTGTTCGGCGTAATGTTTAATGCCTGCGTCAAGGCTGAGGGTAACGGCGACAAAGGCACATCACCTAAATATGCACCCGCGACCCACCCCGCTGCCGGAAACACCAATCCGGCTGTTAGCGTGGCGTTTTCCACCTCATGTTTCTGCATCATCCCCCCCGCTCAATTTGGACAACAAATCGGCCACTTCCGGTACCGACGTTGATAACAAATCCCTAGCGCCGTGCGAGTTCTCGCATGCGAGAATTAACTCATTGAACACGCCTGTTGTCGTGTTCTTCCGGGCGAAAAATACCAACATCGCCAACAATGCAGTGGTGTCATTTTGACGACGCTCCAGCGTCTCTAACCGCCCTAACATCTCTTGTCTATCGGCCCATAACTCCAACGAATCATGGGCATTTTCTCGGACATCACCACGGTCAAACACCTTATCTCGAATGTATTTTGACAGGTGTTTATATCCTGCCAACGTGGCGGCTTCCTCGACCCGCTGCCGGTCTTCTTCGTTGAACCAAACCGGAATAGATTTACCTGAACTCATTATTTTTCTCACACGAGTATTGCTATAGAGAACTCTATAGCAACAAATCTAGCATACATGCGCCTTATAGACAATTATCTATAAACTTCCTATAGACAAGAGAGAAGCTAGTAAAACGCTTAAAGCCAAGTCTTACAAGGCTTTGCGACCCCCGCAGGGGGTGCGTTACGTGTATTGATATTTTGGAGACGTTAAGGAACCAAAATATCTAAGGGTTAAGGGCGTTTTAGGCACATAGGCCATAGGCCGTAGGGGAAAAAGCAAAAAAGCAACAGATAGATAACAAGAAGGAAACAGATAGATTACAGCAAGATAGCAAATACCAGACAAATAGGATACAGTTAGAGTACAGATAGACAACAACCGGATAACACACGGATTAAATATGTCGAAAACCGACCCACTTGAGGCCCTATCAAACATCAAGCCGCAAACAAAGGCCGCACAGGTGCGCCAATTGTTTCCTGTGATTGAAGAAAGAATCGCGGCAGGGGTTCGGATTGCAGACATAACCAAAGCCCTGAATGACAGCGGTATAGAAATCAGCGAAGGAACGCTGAAAACATACCTGTACCGCTTTCGGAAAAAACAAACTTCGACACCACGTCAGACCGCCTCGGTTCAAGCTGCGCCAGATACGCACACCAAACCACCTGAACCAAAACCCGCGCAAGAGCCTCCCCATAGCCCCATATCGCCGGAGAATTTAGAAAGTCTAATGAAGCCCGACCCCCAAACCCAAGCTGCTGACTTGGCGCGATATGAGCGCCTTGCCAAGCAACAACGTAGGAGCCGCAAAAAATGAAAGTAGCTGTTATTAACTTTAGTGGAAACCCCGGTAAAACTACCTTGGTCGATAACCTTCTTGCCCCGCGCATCAAGGCCACTCGATATGAAGTCGAGACGATCAACGCAGGCAATGAGCAACGCGAAGACACTGAACGCATCACCGGGGACGATTTCGGAGACCTGCAAGAAGATCTGATGCAGTTGGAATCGGCCATTGTCGATGTAGGCGCATCCAACGCGGAAGAATTTGTAAAACAAATGAGCCAGTTCTATGGCTCCCACGAAGAATTTGATTTTTTTGTGGTGCCGGTCGTAAGCGAAGGAAAACAGCAAACCGATACGGTAAAAACGATTAAGACACTTGCCGGTATGGGCGTTCAGCCTGAAAAAATTCGCGTCGTGTTCAACAAGGTGAATCTGAAAAAGGCGGCTGATGTATCGCGCCTGTTTTCAATCATGTTCGGTTTTCATGAGGCTGAAAAACTGTTTACATTACAGCCCGGCGCCGTGGTCTATGAGAATGAAATTTATGACCGTCTTAGAAGGCTGAATAAAAACGTCTCTGAGATTGTTGCCGACGAAACGGACTACCGCGCCATGTTGCGCGAAGCCAAAAGCGATGACGAAAAAGAAACGGCCATCAGCATGATTTCTGCAAAACGCCTTGCCATGTCGGCGCATAAAAATCTCGATGATGTATTTGACACATTATTCAAATAAAAGGGGGGTAGGGCATGGCAACCGACCCAACAACAGCTCGCGAAGCCCTGATGGCTGAACTGCTGGAAGACGTTGATAAGGTGATACAGCGGCTAGAACAAGTGGATGCCACACTGGCCGAAAAGGTTGAGAAGGCAACCGCTGACGCTGCTGGCAAAGCGTTCTTGTCCGCAAAAATGAATTTTGAATCTGTTATCGACAAACAGACAAACAAACTGACCGACACAGGACGCCATGCAGCGGCCCTGATTGGCAATCAAATCAACTCAGGCACAACGCAGCTACTTAATGATTACAGGGCCGTACAAGCCCGCTCACGCCGTTTAATTGGACTGATTATTGTGGGTGCGCTCGTCGCCGGTGTTGTGGGTGGCTATATCGGCTCCACGTTGGCCATCCTGTAAAGACAGCTTATAAATTTATTAAAATCGCCTCCTATGACTGAAAATAATTTTGATAAACGGCCTGTCTACGATGCCGCTTGCCATTGTGGCACTGTCCGTTTTACGGTGCTGCTGATCGATGGTTTACGAACCGCACGCAGATGCAACTGTTCCTATTGCAGCATGCGTGGTGCAGTTGCGGTTTCTGCTCACTTGGACGACATCAAGGTGCTGCAAGGTGAGGCGGCGCTTAGGCTTTACCAATTCAATACTGGCGAAGCCAAGCATTACTTCTGTTCATGCTGTGGCATTTACACTTTTCACCAACGCCGCTCTTCGCCGCACCAATACGGTGTAAATGTTGCATGCATTGAAGGGATGAGTCCTTTTGACTTTGAGGAAGTGCCGGTCAACGAAGGCCGAACACACCCTAAAGATCGCGCTGGGGGTGGTTCTTCAGTCGCTGGCTGGATTCGCTATCAGGCCAACCAGACGACACATGACATCTGATTATTGAAGCAATGGGTGTCAGCTTTGGGTCGAGTTCTGCCCTTCTGGCTTTGGCTACAATCGGCCAGAAACTGACTTCCGTCTAATTATAATTTTCCACACTTAGTCTTCGTGAAGGTAGGCGCTAATGCTTTCTGGTATGAATCACCTAACGCTCGCGGTTCAGTCTTTGGAACGTAGCGTTTCTTTTTATAAAGACACTCTTGGCTTTCGTTTAGCAGCAAGATGGAAAAATGGCGCCTACCTTGAACTCGGAGATTTATGGTTGTGTCTATCACTTGACGATAAAAGGTCTGCGCAGCCTTGGCCTGAATACACGCACTACGCTTTCTCTGCCTTGGAACAAGATTTCTCCTCCTTTGTTGCCAAGCTAATTCAAAAAGGCGTCGTTGAATGGAAGAAAAACAGAAGCGAAGGAAATTCTTTTTACTTTCTTGACCCTGATGGACACAAGCTAGAGGTTCACGTAGGTAATTTAGAGTCTCGCTTGAAGCAATGTCGTGTGCATCCATATGCAGATATGGAAATATTTGAATGACGGCATTGGGTCGTAAGCTGCCGTCCACAGTTATAGCGTAGCTTTCTCGCATGCGAGAAAACCAGACGGCGGTTAGCCGTCTGGTTCTTTTTTACATTTCCCCGCGCTCTGCCAGCGAAATTGTTTCATCGCCGGTGGTGATGATGTGATCTACCAGTTTCACGTCAACCAAAGCCAACGCCTTGCTCAAGTGTTTGGTTAAATTCAAATCAGCACTGCTAGGCTCTGCGCGGCCTGATGGGTGATTGTGAGCCATGATGATAGCGGCGGCATTTAACCTTAGTGCGGTTTTAACAATCTCTCGCGGATAAACGCTTGCCTGCGCTAGAGTACCTTGCGCCGGTTCCATGTACTGAATTATCTTAAATTGCGAATCCAGATACAGGAAAGCAGGGCACTCATGCCCCAAACCTGCCAGCTTGGCACAAAAGAAATTTTTTACTCGTCGCGGCTGGTTCATTTCCTCACTCGTGGCAATGAGGCTGTGCGCTGCAACACGGGCAGCAGCCAGAATCTGTCCATCCGTTGCAACTTCATATTCTCCCGTGGGCGTACGCACATACAGGGTTTGCACATCGTTCATATCGTCGTATCCGAGTGCCGCGCTTTTGTTTTCCATCTTCATATTCTCCATTCGGTTTTTCGGTTTTCGGCTGACCGGCTTCGTAGATTCGAGAGCCTGCTTTTGAATTTCGGTTTTTTCTGTTCAGTCTCTGGCTGGTCATGCCGCCGTTTTTCGTGAGTTCATTCGCCTTGCCGAACTGAACCATGTAGAGACAAGCGGAAAGGGGAAGCTTTGTAAAAGTTGAGACGCGCAGCGGCTCGGCTTTTATGAATACCCCTTGCAGCGCGGGAACGAAGTGGTACAGTCGGCGTTTTTTGGCGTATGAACTTACGAAAAAACGGGATATGGCAGTACGGTATGACAGGGGAAAACCGCCGCGCGGCGAGCGCAGACAGCGCCGAATGGCGCTGTCCGAAAGGGAATTGAAACCCGTATGGGTCGAGACTGCGCAGCAGGCTCGATGCGAAGCATGAAAGCCCGGCCCCGGCATCGCCGGGGTGAGCAAGATACTTATGTTTTTACTGTTTTTAGATCGGCACTAATGGCGTTCAATGCTTTTTCTCGATCAGCATACGCCACAACATAAGCCTCAAAAAGTTCGATCAATTGCTTTGGCAAACGAACCTTCAATTCTTCAATAACTTGCAATTGCTCTGGCGCTTCCTCGCGTTGCCCGCCTTGTAACCCCTTGGCTGTGGTCAAAAGTTCTTCAAAACTTGAATTTTTCACGCCATAAAAAGACGTATCCACTGGCTCACTCACATCAGACTCCTCAAAAAATCAATAAACCAACGAGTAGGGCGGTTTTCGCTTCGTTCGCACTACGTGTATGTGCTCAATAAGCTGATGACCGTGCGCTTCATCATCGACCAGGCACGTCATTTCACCATGCCGCTTTGAGCCTTTTCCTCCCCACCGTCGAACCACAACCCAATCACCCAAAAGGTCGTATACAAGTTCTGCCTCGTACCATCGACTAGACGTTTCCCAACGCTTGCGAAGAATCATCCCGGCAGTTCGTTTCATAGCACCTAAAGACGTTTAGTGACCGTAATTAGGGTTATGTTCTTTCAAGGCTTCAGCAGCCTCATTTGCTAACCAATTCATATCAATCCCTCGGCTCAGAAAAGTACCTAACGCGCTCTTGTTCCACTTCATCAAGGAAGTCATCTAGCATTTCCTTGGGCGCATAAACAGTCTGTTTCACCCATGACGGCGGCACCATGACCTTCATCAGATAGGCCGAATAAACCTTGTCGCGGTAATGCTGAACACTTTGACGCGCTACACCGTATTCGCGGCCCACCTCGGACAAGCCTTTGCCGTTAACCAACACCTCGCGGGCCAGTTCGACATTTCTTTTCGCTACTCGGGGCATGGTGCTGGCCGCAGTGGTAAATTCTTCTTCCGTTAACCTGTAACGCTCCTGACTTCGCATCGTTCACCCTTATAAAAGCGGCAAGCTTTGCTGTTTAATTGCTAACTCGATCTTGCCAATTAACGCTTGATCTAAGTCACGAGCCGCTATAACGGCCTCGTGTGTAAAGATCATGTTGCCGTAAACATTAGCAAGGCGGCTGGCTGTCTCGCCAAGTGAAACCCCATCATGAGGCCCCTCAACGCCGCGCCAATAATTTACGGCCCTCTCAATTTTCTCAATGCTGTAAACCGTCTCATTCATATCAATGCCTTTGTGATAGCGCTGCTAGAGCCTCGCGCATACGCTGTAATTCTTTACCCGCCTGAACCGTGCCATCAAGCACACCGCCTAAAGCGTTGCGCACATCAGGTCTTTCTTGAAGGGCACCCAGCATCTTTTCGAGTTGTTCATTGATTCGCTCTGCTTGCTTGGCCGCTTGTACTACCAACTTTGTAGAAGCTGGTTCCAGCGTCACCGGCGACACGTTTTTTTCTCGCATGCGGGAATCCGCTTTTTTGCTGGCTTTTGCGCTTTGGTCTTTGTCGGCCGGTTTTGTTTCTTTCAACTTCTCACGAACGGCTTTACGCACATTTAGCGCCGGGTCAGCCTCTGCCCGTTCAACAACTTCTTTTGCTGCCTTAGCATCTGCTTTTTCCAGTCGGTGCAAATCGTTGATGGCTGATATGTCAGCCGTAACACCCGCCGTCACCGCCTTACTCGCTTCACCTTCTGTCTTGACCACTTCAAGAAACTTGATGCGCTCGGACACCCAATTGATGCTTTTATTCCATTCAGCCGCCACTTTTTCCAAAGTACCTAGCCGTTGCCTGTCTTCGTTCAGTGCTGTAGCAACCTCAAGTTGAGTTAGGTTTTCCCGCTGAATATTCTCGGCCCGCTGAATACGTCGCGCCTGCTCGTCAGTAATATCACGCACTACAACCTGTAATTTGATGCCAGCAATTTTGCTGGCACTCCAACGCCGTTCACCAGCAACCATCAGGTAGCGCCCCGGCTTAGTAGGGTGTTTACGGACGATAGCGGGTTCATGCTGTCCGTCCCGCTTCATGTCTTCGCCAAGTTCGGTTAACGACTCAATTGTTAGACCCGGATTGTCCTTGCTGCGAATCTGAACCTCACAATCAACCAAATTAGGGTCAACTTCCTCAATGCGCTCACCGGGCAGGGCCGCGCCTTGCTTCTGAATCTGTGACAGCTTGCTAATTTTTTTCGTAAAAGCGCTCATTCCTATCTCTCCATTAGTTCATACCAAGACGTGACAGCACTTCGTCACATGCCTGTCGCATTTCTTTTGCCGCCAAGCGCTGATTACCACTTCGGGCACGATGCCATACAGGGTGGCCCTGAGCCAGCGCGGTCGATATGCAGGCCCGCGCAATAACAACCTCGTCAAAAAGCATGTCGCCATAGGCTTCACGCAATTCTGGCAGCGCTCGTACTTCGTTGGATGACTTGCTATTGACCCGATTTGCAACAAAACCAAGGTGACGCAAATTAGGGTTGTATTCACCTTGAACCCCTGCAACAGTAGCCAACAACTTTGGCATTCTTGCCAAAGAAAACGGGGAAATATCGAATGGCGTCACCACGCCATCAGCAGCCGTCAGAGCGCCAAGCATGCGACGCTGTAAATTAGGCGGGGTATCAATGATGCACAGGTCGTAATCAGCAGCAAATTTGGTCAAAGAATCCCGTAGCCCCATGATGACGTCCAGCGGCATATCATCGACGTCCAGAATCTCTACATCGGCCTCAATCAGCGATATGCCCTCATAAACCTCTCGGGGGTTTTGCCCATTAAGTTCGCCGGAAAAAAGCTGGCTTGATTTCAAATATGGGGTTTCGTCGTCTTCCTCGACCTCGGGGAAAACCTCTGAAATATCACCCTCGTCAACGTCAACAAGCAGTACTCTATAGCCTTGTTCTGCGGCACGAAAAGCGATATGAACGCCGAACGTGCTTTTACCAACACCGCCTTTTTGGTTTGCCACTGCTAAGACTCGCATACTTTTCCTTTCTGGCTGCTCAGTTCGCATAGTAGGAACCTCATGAAGAAGATTTAACATTGGATAATGAATATTGATTTTGTACTGACATTATATTGACGTGTCAGTACTTTGTCAATAGTTCTAGTTCTCGCATGCGGGAATTTCCAGCAACAATAAACGAATCAATGATTCATGGTGCGCTGTCTATAGAATTGCAGCAACGCTCTTGATAGAATAGGGAAGTAGGCTTCTCAGCAATGAGGGGCTTAACATTGGATTTCATCCCGGCTTTTTTGGCCGGGATTTTTTTTGCCCTTCCATCTAGCCAGCTTGATAGAATGGCCTTAACCCGCCGATATTTGTCATGGTCTGTTTCCTTGTGCAAGTCCAGTCGGGTCAGACGGGAATACGGGGCGGCTCCTGTATTCCCGTCGTCTTTTTCGCCTAAACGCGGCCTCGCGGCTCAATACCACGCGAAGCAGGGCTACTGTGCTCACGCTCCTGCCATGCCTTGGCAATTCCAACGCGCTCGTAGGGATAGCGAATTTCAACATTTGCCCCTTGCTTGAATAGATCTCTTTGCGAACTACTCAGGGTTTTTCTTTCATGACGAATATGTAATTCCCGGCGACCTTCACGGACAGTCTGTATAACGTGTCGATCATCAACTGACACAATCGGCCCTTTATAGGTTTTTCCTACTTCCGGGGCGTGTCGTTTAGGCTGATTTTCAGGCTTGGCCGCAACGTCTTTGTGCTGATAGAACTTTCCATCGTTATACAGATCGTGCGTTACAACGGATTTGTGCGCCTCACCATCGCCATCGCTCAACGATAACTCACGGGACTTGTCTATCATCTTGCGCTCGTCAGCTACATAGGCCCTCATTGGGCCGGGCAGAGTAGGGCGCTGCTCGGCTTCGATTGCTATTTTTTTGTTTCAAGTGCGCTATCTTGCTGCATTTCTCGATCAGCTTTTTGCCTTGAAGACGAAAGCATCAGTTCTTGTTTTCGGTTCACGCTATGCCTCCTATATTCGTGCCAAAGAACCTATCTGCATGGTATCATGTAATTGACACATGACAGTCATCAATGATATGGAACATGCAACGTAACGAATTGGAGAATGACATGGGAACAACAAACAAAGTAAGGCTACACCGGGCCAGACTACGCGCTGAGGGCTTACGACCCTTCCAAATGTGGGTTCCTGATACACGGTCAACAAAATTTGCTGAAAAAATACGTCAACAAGCCCGCAAATTGCGAAATGACCCTACTGAGCGTGAGATTCTGGAACAAACAGACGAAGCCATCCGCACAACTGAAGGATGGGTATGACACGAGGCAGCATCGTAACCGTGGCTTTTCAAGGTGACTTTGGAAAGCCACGGCCAGCATTAGTTGTGCAATCAGATTTACTCGAAGACCTGCAAAGCGTTATTGTTTGCCCGATCACCAGCGATATACAAGATGCAGCCTTTCGCATCACCATAGAACCAAACCCTACCAACGGCCTGAAATACCTTTCGCAAGTAATGGTTGATAAAATTGGCACCCTCTCAGAAAGCAAAATAGGCTCTACCATTGGTCAGTTGGACAATGAGCGTATGAGGGCAGTGGAACGAGCCATATTGTGGGTAGTCGGCATCGCCTGACTGGATGCGCCCATCAATAGCTTTACAGCCGAAACAAAATCTAAACGGTACAGGTGCATCACTAAGTCGATAGCACCACCGCCGCCTTTCTCAACCCTTGAGTCATACCAACGCAGCCCGGTAGCCAACAATTCCACCACACCACCCTCAATAGAAACGTACAGCCGCAACGTCGATTTATCTTTGAGCGGTACAAAATCAGTATCACGCTTCCAATACAACCCCATCAAGTCCAACGCTTCAATTACAGGCATAATCCTGAGCGCCGCCAATACCTCGGGGGAAAACGATTTACGGTTTCTACTCATACCCATCATTTCCTTTACAAACTAACCCTATTGAATCCGTAACACTCCGTGCCTGCGGCACTGCGCGGCATGTGGACAACGCTACCGCGTTGACACACAAGCCTTGCGGCTACTCGTGATATATAAATCACGGGGCTACTCCCGCCTACGGCGGTACCGGCAA
>Ga0209487_1000923_pt1 | contig 25525 bp, 21 predicted proteins | sample Poulit2012_FD_187524 | JGI IMG/M metagenome (GOLD analysis project Ga0209487, IMG submission 187524) | Agricultural soil microbial communities from Georgia to study Nitrogen management - Poultry litter 2012 (SPAdes) (version 2) | ecosystem: Environmental > Terrestrial > Soil > Agricultural land...
GCTCATTCCACAAACTTCCACCCGAAGGCTTCCGTTTGCTTCCTGCGCTCGACTTGCATGTATTAGGCACGCCGCCAGCGTTCGTCCTGAGCCAAGATCAAACTCTCCATAATAGATAAGTTCGACATATCAATCAATACAGAATGATATGAAATAATCTTAGCTTGTTTCGTACTTGTATTAAAATCAGCTGCTCCGTTACAGAATATTCAATCAACTTTACAGTTGGATGCAAATTCACGTAAGGATCATACTGATGTATAAAGAACAAATTCATGTTCTTTCTAACATACTGGTTGTTCTGTTCAGTTTTCAAGGAGCAAATAAACTTCTCTCTCACACAAACAATATCTTACCATAGTCGACAATGCTTGTCAACCATCACGGTGTCTCTATCATTCATTATCATATGCTGAGAAGCAGAGAACTTCTTTTCTGCAGCAAGATAAATACTACTACGTTTTGATTCCTGTGTCAACATTTATCATAAATACATGACAAATGGCATCATTATAGGATGATTTCCCCACGCCAATCAATCATACCGCCCACCATATTAGATGCATGATAACCTTTATTCATTACATATTTTGCGACAGCATCACTGCGGGCTCCTGACCGACATACGAATATATAATGTATATCTTTATCAAATGAAGACATGGCATCAGGTATTTCGTTCATGGGAATATGAATAGCTTCACTAATTATACCTGAAGCCACTTCTTCCGCTTCTCGAACATCAATAACAGCAACTTGCTTGTTTTCTTTCATTAACTCCTCTACTTCTACAGTGGATATTTCATTGACTTGATCCATCCTATTTTCCCTCCCCTACCTTATTACTACTATTCAATATAATACATTTTTTAAGAATAGCATGCAAGAATCTGGCACAAGCTAGGACGAATGGATTGCAAATCATTTTAGGAGGATCAATATGGCTGTCCGAAACTTCTTTTCTTATTCTATTCTCATCTGTTTATTATTTCAGTTATCATTCGCTTTAGAACCGATGTTTGTTAAAGCAGAAACAACCACAACTTCCGAAAATAAGACGATTGCTACCTATAAGGAAGATATTACGGGCGATGGCCAAAAAGAGACCATTGAGTTGCAAGGAATCTTACTTTCTGATGACAGTGATTATTACCGAGACATCTGGGCGAACATTACGAATGAACATTCTGAGAAATGGCGAATTTCTTATGGCAGTGGGTATCAACCTGTAATCCAGTTTCTTGATTTGAATCATGATGATGTCAATAACCTACTTTTTACGACGGAAACGAATCTTGATGAAGGATTACAGCAAACACAATTACACTCCTTAACAGACGGACGGTTAAAAGAAATCCGGATGCCTGTGCAAGATTATATTGATACTACTTATGAGAATAACTTTAAAGTTAACGTACAACTGTCTCCAAAGAGTGATGTTCACCGACTAGACATTGCAAACGAGTCAGCAGATTATATCAAAAGCGGGATTTATAATCAGGACCAAACCGTTATTAAACCCTTCTCTCCAAAATTAGCGTCTACCATGATCTATGAACCGATTTTTATGAATGAAGCAAATGGTCATGGCCTTAAAAGCGAGCAAGCTTTATATGGATTGCCAGAAAAAGAACCATTAGGGATCATTGAAACACTTTGGTATTACGAAAACAATCAATGGATTATCTTACAAACAGAATTAATCTCGAACCGTTAAATTCAAAAAACGGGCTCCTATCTTCATTCAGATAGGAGCCCGCTTCTCTTAATTTGCTACAATATTAACTAATTTACCTGGTACGACAATTACTTTTCGAATCGTTTTATCAGTTGTCCACTCTTGTACTTTTTCATCTGCCAAAGCTAACTCCTCAAGTTCTTCCTTTGGGATATCTTTAGACACACTCAGTTTTGAACGAACTTTCCCCATCACTTGGATGACAATCTCTACTTCATCCTCCACTAGATAGGCTTCGTCATAGGTCGGCCACGCTTCATAACTAATGGTGTCTGAATGACCGAGCCGACTCCACAATTCCTCACTAATATGTGGAGCAATAGGTGAAAGGACTTTAATAAACCCTTTGATAAATTCTGTTGGAACGGTATCTTCCTTATAAGCTTCATTTACAAATACCATCAGCTGTGAAATAGCCGTATTAAAATGAAGGTTTTCAAAGTCTGTTGTTACCTTTTTAATCGTTTCATGATAAATTTTCGTTAAAGGCGATTTATCAGCTGCAACAAAATCTCCGCCTCCATGATCTTCCTGATTAATAATCAGGCGCCACACGCGATCTAGAAAACGTCTTGCACCATCAAGTCCATTTGTTGACCAAGCCGCATCTGCATCTAATGGACCCATGAACATTTCATACAACCGAAGGGTATCTGCTCCATGTGAAGCAACTACTTCATCCGGGCTGATCACATTCCCTTTTGATTTACTCATTTTTTCATTATTATCTCCAAGAATCATCCCTTGATTGTAGAGCTTCGTGAACGGTTCACTTGTTGGAACAACGCCAATATCATATAAAAACTTATGCCAGAAACGAGCGTACAGTAAGTGAAGAACCGCATGTTCTGCTCCACCAATATATATATCTACTGGTAGCCACGCTTTCAATGCTTCCGGATCGGCTAACATTTCCGTATTCGTAGGATCAATAAATCGTAAGTAATACCAGCAACTTCCGGCCCATTGTGGCATCGTATTTGTTTCTCTACGACCCTTCATTCCTGTTTCAGGATCAACGACATTCACCCACTCGCTATTGGCTAATGGCGACTCACCTGTACCCGACGGTTTTATTTCCGTCATTTCTGGTAAAATTAACGGCAATTCCGCTTCCGGAACAGTCGTTTGCGTGCCATCTTCCCAATGGATAATCGGGATCGGCTCGCCCCAATAACGTTGTCTGGAAAACAACCAATCACGTAAGCGATAAGTCACTTCTTTGTTACCCTTTCCCTCATCTTCTAACCACTGAATCGCCTTCGTAATGGCTTCCTCTTCATATAACCCATTTAAAAATCCGGAGTTGATATGTTCACCATCCCCAACATACGGTTCACTCGATATATCTCCACCTGCGACAACTTCAATAATTGGAATATCATATTTCGAAGCAAAGTCATAATCTCGCTCATCATGTGCGGGAACAGCCATAATCGCACCTGTCCCATATGTCATTAACACATAATCGGCAACCCAGATCGGGATTTTAGCATTGTTGATGGGATTGATGGCATATGCCCCAGTGAAGACGCCTGTTTTCTCTTTCGTAGCATCAGTACGCTCAATTTCGGATTTATTTGTTACTTCATTTACATATGTTGTCACTGCATCTTGTTGATCATTACTAACAATTTCTTTTATATAAGGATGTTCAGGTGCCAATACAGCATATGTAGCCCCGAACAAAGTGTCAGGACGAGTCGTGAATACTGAAAAATCCTTTTCATGATGATCAATTGTAAAGGTTACTTCAGCACCTTCTGACCGACCAATCCAATTTCGTTGCATATCTTTAATGCTTTCCGGCCAATCAAGATCATCCAAATCTTCTAATAAACGATCCGCATATTCAGTGATCCTCAACATCCACTGTTTCATCGGTTTTTTTACAACCGGATGGTCGCCACGTTCACTCTTACCATCAATGACCTCTTCGTTGGCAAGTACTGTTCCTAAAGCAGGACACCAGTTCACATTAACTTCATCTATATAGGCAAGCCCTTTTTCATGCAGCTTTGTAAAAATCCACTGTGTCCATTTATAATAACTCGGATCCGTCGTATTAATTTCCCGATCCCAATCATATGAAAAACCTAAATCTTGTATTTGCCTTTTATAGGTTGCTATATTCTCCAGTGTGAATGCTGCTGGGCTATTGCCCGTATCTAATGCATATTGCTCGGCTGGTAAGCCAAAAGCATCCCACCCCATCGGATGCAATACTTCATATCCTCTCATTCTCATCATCCTGGAGTAAACATCCGTTGCTGTATACCCTATCGGGTGACCAACATGTAATCCTGACCCTGACGGATATGGGAACATATCTAGTGCATATACTTTTTCTTTCTTTGAATATGTATCTGTCTTAAATATCTTTTGATCTACCCAATAGTCTTGCCATTTTTTCTCTACTTTTTCATGATTAAAATCCATTTCATAATCCTCCTTATGATCATCATGCAAATTTCTTATGTGCTTTCAATAAATAATTTGGGAATAAAAAAAAGCCACTCATCCCTCTCTTATAAAGGGACGAGAAGCTTTTCCCGCGGTACCACCCAAATTAACGTAATTCATTACGTTCACTTTGTATCCTTAACGCAGATTTACGGCAAGGACTACTCTCTTCATCCTTGCAACTTAAAAGGTGAGTTCATATTTTTCCTAGGGACAGTTTTCACTACCCACTGCCTCTCTACGCCTCGATAAAATATTACTATTCCTTAATAACGTCATTCCAGATTACACTCTCTTATTTATATCGAATTGTAGTGAACCAAGCTATGATTGTCAAGATACACTATCATTCGTATTTTTTATCTGATTTATTAATTAGTAAATAACCGCTACTTTTAGCTAGTCACTGTTTTATAATACCTCTCTTCATTATACCCTCTTATAAAAATGAACATACACATTTGTTTTACCGTTTGACGTTCTTCATGGTAAGCTGTATAAAATAAATATATAGGAAAGAATGTGTTAGCCCATGATTAAAGGAATATTGAACTATGCTCACCACTTATTAGAAGAATCGGTTTCTAAAGGAGAAACTGTTATCGATGCAACATGTGGTAATGGCAATGACACGGTGTTTTTAAGCAAAACTGTAGGCGATGAAGGTCGGGTTTTAGCATTCGACGTACAACGCCAAGCCATTCAAAATACGCGGCAGCTTGTCGACGAACTTAATGTGCAAAACGTTTCACTTATCAATGATAGTCATGCACATACAGCGAAATACTTATCAGATGATTTAAAAGGACAAGTTGGTGGAGCCATCTTTAACCTCGGTTATTTACCGAAGGGTGATAAAGCGATTATTACAGAAGGCGAATCAACGATTGCCGCCATTGAGACGATCCTTATGTATTTAAAAAAGAAGGGCCTCGTCGTTATTGTCGTCTACCACGGGCATGATGGTGGAAAAACGGAAAAAGAAGCGATTCTAAAACATGTTATTCGTCTGGACCAAAAGAATTATAATGTGCTGCAATATGGATTTATTAACCAAAAAAACAACCCACCATTTATCATCGCCATCCAAAAGAAATAATCTTTACCGATGTAGGAGAAGTACTCTAATCATAAGGACTATGTACTCCTCTTACACGTTTTGTTTTACCACAAGCGACGGCAGCTTAATCTTTATCCCTTCATCAGGAATGTCGCCAGCTATTCCCCCTCTGAACCGCGCATCATACTTAGCATGATCCATGTCAAGGCTATTTTTCCAGAAAATCTTTGTTATACTTAAGATAATATTGATAAACTTGAGGAGGTTTCAAATGATTCATCATTATAAAAATATACATCCAACAATTCATGAATCTGCTTTCGTAGCAAAAGACGCTGTCATTATCGGTGATGTTACCATTGATGAACATGCTAGCATCTGGTTTAAAACGGTCATTCGTGGTGATGTTGCCCCGACATATATTGGAAAACGGGTTAACATTCAAGACTTATCCATGATTCATCAAAGTCCTGATCTCCCTGTAACCATTGGTGATGATGTAACAATCGGTCATCAAGTTACCTTGCATGCGGCGACAATTAAAAGCAATGCTCTCATTGGAATGGGCTCCCTTATTTTAGACGGTGCAGAAATCGGCGAAAACGCATATCTCGGAGCGGGTAGTCTTGTTCCTCCCGGGAAAAAGATCCCCCCACATACATTGGCATTCGGTAGACCTGCGAAAGTAGTCAGGGAACTCACTGAAAAGGATTATGATGAAATGGATCGTATCCGCGTTTCTTATTTTGAAAAAGGTCAATACTATAAAGCCAATACAGACTTAGGCAAATAAAACATAGATCCAGACCAACGATCGCTAATTTTAATCTATTAATAGTGTAAAAAAACCTGTTAAATGAATCTTCATTTAACAGGTTTTTTGGATTATTTTGATGACGTTTATTTATCGACTATTTCTAATAACGCTTGTAAATCAGCAACCTTATCCGTCTCTTCCCAAGAAAACTGCATATCCGTTCTGCCAAAATGGCCGTATGCTGCTGTGTCTTTATAAATCGGTTTTTGTAAGTCGAGCATGTGGATAATTCCAGCGGGACGTAGGTCAAATAACTGCCGTACTGCGCCAACTAAGTCTTGCTCACGAACGACACCAGTTCCAAATGTGTCAATCGCAATGGATACTGGTTCCGCAACACCAATCGCATAAGCTAGCTGCACTTCACACTTCTTGGCGAGTTTAGCAGCAACGATGTTTTTAGCAACATAACGAGCAGCATAAGCGGCTGAACGGTCAACTTTCGTCGGATCCTTTCCACTAAATGCACCCCCACCATGGCGTGCATAGCCTCCATATGTATCAACAATAATCTTTCGGCCCGTTAATCCGACATCACCTTGTGGCCCACCAATCACAAATCGACCCGTTGGATTAACAAGGATGGTTGTGGACTCATCCAGTAAATGTTCAGGAACGATTGGATCTATGACTTGTTCAATCATATCCGCTTTAATTTGATCCAATGTGATATCTTCACGATGTTGCGTAGAGATAATAATCGTATCTACACGAATCGGCTGATTATGTTCATCGTATTCAATCGTAACTTGTGTCTTCCCATCAGGTCGTAAATAAGATAACACTTCTTCTTTCCGCATATCTGCCAGTCGTTTTGCTAATTTATGAGCTAACGAAATCGGCAATGGCATTAACTCTTCGGTTTCATCACAAGCATATCCAAACATTAAGCCTTGATCTCCCGCCCCGATTGTTGCAACTCCTGCTTCACTGCCTCTTGATTCCAGTGACGTATCTACCCCACCTGCAATATCAGCAGATTGCTCATCAATAGCGGTCAAAACGGCACATGTTTCCGCATCAAAACCAAACTTCGCTCGCGTATAACCAATCTCTTTAATCGTATTTCGAACAACGGCTGAAATATCGACATATGTATCGGTCGTAATTTCTCCTGCAACTAATACTAACCCTGTCGTGACTGTGGTTTCACAGGCAACACGTGCATACGGGTCATTTTTTAATATTTCATCTAAGATCGCATCTGAAATTTGGTCACTCATTTTATCCGGGTGACCTTCCGTAACAGACTCAGATGTAAACAAACGACGGTTTGTAGTCATATATCTAGATCCTCTCTATTATTTTTTTCGACTCCAATATTCCACGTCCATCTATGAGGTGATTTATAAATAAGCAATAAAAAAACCTTTCCTAGAATAACGAGGAAAGGGTCGGCCTTTCACTCTTATTGCTCAAGGGATTATCCTTGCCTCAGGTAAGCACCAGTTCACATTCGTGATGGTTGCCGGGTTTCATAGGGACTGTCCCTCCACCGACTCAAAATAAGAGAGTAATTGCTTCATTCTATCCTATCGAAACTGATAAAATAAGTCAACATGTTTATCTCTTTAGTCCCTCCTTTTATTCCAAATAAGAAACCAAAATAGGTCCTAACTTTATATTCCTATCTACAATGTCATCTATACACGAGCACATTCCCCACTTTTTCATTTATTTTCAGGTACGGGTTATAATATAAGTACGAAGCAAATAATTCATTAATTATATCATAACAAACGCGTCCCAATCAGGTTCATAACTCCTATTAGCATGTATATCTTCCAACTAAAACGAACTTTTTTAACGTTCCTCCATATATTGTATGGACTAATTGAATCAATGTGTTATACTAATTAAACAGTTTTAGGATGATTATGAACAAGCGAATCGACATCCACACAAATTGACGAAAAAAAGGCGGGTTTAGTACATGAATACGGTGAAACGCTCATCTTTATTGAATGAATTATTAACACATAAGCAAGTACATCAAAACCTATCCACACCAGTATTAGTTGAAAAGATCTTACACCTTAATGAAGCTGATTTATCTGCTACAGGAGCAATTTGTGCAGAAACCGGAAAGTATACCGGACGTTCACCTAAGGATCGTTTTATCGTGCGAGACGATGTGTCGGATCTTTTAGTTGATTGGGGACCTGTTAACAAACCGGTCGATGAAAGATCTTTTGATCAATTGCATAATAAAGTAGTCAACTATCTACAGGATAAAAATGAACTATTTTCTTTTAAAGGATTTGCCGGTGCTGATAAAACTCATCAACTACCTATTCAGGTCATTACGGAATATGCTTGGCATAATTTATTTTCGAAGCAAATGTTTATTGAACCTACTGTTATGGAATTAAAAGAACTGCAACCAGAATTTACGATCCTTTCTGCTCCTACTTTTAAAGCGGATCCAGCAGTAGACGGTACAAATTCTGAAGCATTTGTAATCATTTCGTTTAAGAAAAAAATCATTCTCATTGGCGGGACTGAATATGCCGGTGAGATTAAGAAGTCCATTTTCTCCGTTATGAATTTCTACTTACCGCAAAATGATGTGTTGTCGATGCATTGTTCGGCAAACGTAGGTAAGGAAGGAGATGTTGCATTATTCTTCGGCCTTTCAGGTACAGGTAAAACAACCTTGTCCGCGGATGCAGAACGAAAATTAATCGGTGATGATGAGCATGGTTGGAGCCCTCATGGTGTTTTCAATATTGAGGGTGGCTGTTACGCGAAATGTGATAATCTTTCTGAGGAAAAGGAGCCACAAATTTTTAGTGCCATCCGTTTTGGCTCGGTATTAGAAAATGTCGTGTTAGATAAAGATACACGTCTTCCGAATTACGATGATCTCGCTTTAACAGAAAACACACGGGCTGCTTATCCGTTAGAAAACATCGGCAATATTGTTTCGCCAAGTGTTGCCGGCCACCCGAATGCGATTATTTTCCTAACGGCTGATGCTTCGGGCACCTTACCGCCGATTAGTAAATTATCGAGAAACCAAGGTATGTATCATTTCTTGAGTGGTTATACAAGTAAATTAGCTGGTACAGAGCGTGGGATTACCGAGCCAGAAGCAACCTTTTCTGCTTGCTTTGGTTCTCCATTCTTACCTTTACCACCGAATGTGTACGCTGAAATGCTTGGTGACAAGATTGATGAATTCAACTCGAATGTATTTCTGATTAATACAGGATGGACAGGTGGCGGTTATGGTGTGGGGAGCCGAATAAATCTAACCTATACGAGAGCGATGGTTCATGCGGCGTTGGAAGGTGAACTCAATACGATCGAAACAAAGCAGGACCCCATCTTCGGTCTTGAGATTCCGATTCATGTACCAGGCGTACCTGACCGCATCTTAGAACCACGGAATACATGGTCAGATCCAGCCAAATATGATGAAGAGGCCATCTCACTAGCTCATAAATTTCATCACAATTTCGAAAAGTTTTCGAACGTCAGTGATGCGATCAAAGAAGCCGGTCCACTCGTATAACCAATCTCATAAAGATGTAAATCATCTATTTTAAACGAACCAAATCGGTTGACGATTTGGTTCATTTTTTTCGTTCATACCCCTCACTTGCCTATAAAACTAAATGCCTTTTCTTGCTCCGTCCCCTTTCCTTCTTCAAACATTCTAGGCATTCACACATTTTTAGCCCCTTGCATAAATTAACTTGAGATCGATTGATTACTATTGAAAGAGGTGGATGTGATGAAAACATTCAAGTATAGCCTATTTATATTATTAAGTTTACTTATGCTTCTCACGGCTTGTCGTTCCGATCAAGTCACGACCATTCAACTTGCTGAAGTTACCCGGTCGGTGTTCTATGCTCCACAATATGTAGCATTGGAAAAAGGCTTCTTTGAAGAGGAAGGGTTAGATGTAGAACTTCAAACGACATGGGGTGGGGATAAAACAATGACCGCCTTACTCTCAGATAATGCAGACATTGCCCTCGTTGGAGCAGAAACATCCATTTATGTCTACGCACAAACACCGAAAGATTATGCAGTCAACTTTGCCCAACTTACACAAACAGATGGTACGTTTTTAGTAGCGAAAGAACCAGATGATGATTTTAGTTGGGATAAAATTAAAGATGAGACTTTTTTGGGCCAAAGAAAAGGTGGAATGCCACAAATGGTTGGCGAATACGTTCTAAAAAAACATGAAATTGATCCACATGACGATCTAGAATTACTCCAAAATATTGATTTCGCTAATATTCCTGGTGCCTTTGTTTCCGGAGATGCTCATTATGTACAATTATTCGAGCCGACTGCGAGCATCATGGAAGAAGAAGGAAAAGGCTCTATTGTCGCATCCTTTGGTGAAGAATCTGGTCATGTACCATACACCGTTTTTATGGCTAAACAAAGCTTTTTAGAAGATGAAGAGGATAAAGCCATGCAATTTACGAGAGCTATTTACAAAGCCCAACAATGGGTAGATGAAAGTAGTCCTGAAGAAATTAGTGAGGTCATTCATCCCTATTTTGAAGATACAGAGATCGATATGCTTGCCGCTTCGATTCAGCGTTATAAAGAACAAGATTCATTCGCCACAGACCCGATATTTAATGAGGAAGGCTGGGAAACATTGAAGGACATTATGGAAGAAGCAGATGAACTTCCTGAAGATGTTCCCTACGAGGAATTAGTCGACAATTCATTTGCTGAAAAAGTAATTCAAAACTAAGGAGGAATAAACTTGTCATTTCTAACCTTAGACAACGTTTCACATCACTTTTTTTCTACAAAAGGTTATACAAAAGCATTGGATCAGATTTCGATGAACGTGAAAGAGGGTGAGTTCGTTTCCATACTTGGCCCGAGTGGTTGTGGGAAATCAACGATCTTATCGATTATTGCGCAAGTTATTGAACAGACGGAAGGAACAGTCCGCTTAAAACACCGGGATCACCATAACTTAGAAGACTCCATCGGCTATATGCTCCAACAAGATTATTTATTTCCTTGGAAAACAATTATCGATAATGTGCTACTCGGACCAAAAATTAAACAGACAAATACATCCGTTTTAAAAACAGAGGGAATAAATTTACTAGGTGAAGTTGGTCTTGCTGACGTCATTCAGCATTACCCAGATTCCCTATCTGGCGGGATGCGCCAACGAGCTGCTCTCGTTCGAACATTAATCACCAATCCAGACATTCTCTTACTTGATGAACCGTTCTCTGCACTTGATTATTTAACAAAACTTAAACTAGAGGATTTAGTCTTCGAATTGCTAAAAGCATATCAAAAAACAGCGATCCTTGTCACACATGACATTGGTGAAGCCATTTCAATGAGCGATCGGATTTTTATAATGAAGGCTAATCCGGGAACGATGAATAAAACATTTGACGTGCCCGTAGAATTACGAAATGAAACGCCTTTTCTCGTTCGCCGGCATCCGAAGTACCAACTCTTATTTGATAAAATATGGGATGAATTAAATAAAGATGAACAAGAAGGTGATGCCCTATGAAATCAAAGGATGATCGCCATCTATACAACGAATATAAGCGAGAGATAAAAAGAGAGAAAAAAACGATCCTCTTTTGGCAACTCTTTATTCTCATCTCATTTATTACCATTTGGGAAATCGCGAGCCGCTTTAATTGGATTGATCCTTTATTATTCAGTTCACCTACAAAAATCATCCAGTTACTAACGGATAAAATTACAGATGGCTCCATGATCACGCATATTCAGATTACCTTATTTGAAACGGTACTTGGTTTTATCATTGGAACCGTATTTGGCATCATGATCGCTTCTGCGTTATGGTCATCTACACGTTTCTCTAAAATAATGGATCCTTATCTCGTCATTATGAACGCCATGCCTAAAGTAGCGCTTGGCCCCATTCTCATTGTCGCCCTAGGGCCTGGTTATGTATCAATCATTACAATGGGAGCAATGGTTTCCGTTATTATTACAACGCTTGTAGTGTATGCAGCATTTCAAGGTGTCGATCCAAATTACGAAAAGGTACTAAAAAGCTTCGGAGCAACAAGGTGGCAATGTTTTAAAGAAGCCGTATTCCCAGCCACATTACCAACGATGATCTCCACACTGAAAGTCAATGTTGGGCTTGCTTGGGTCGGTGTCATCGTCGGTGAATTCCTTGTATCGAAACAAGGGCTCGGTTATTTAATTATTTATGGGTTCCAAGTATTTGACTTCACGCTTGTTATGTCGAGCCTTGTTGTTATTGCCATCATTGCAGCTCTCATGTATAAACTTGTTGAAAAAGTTGAAAGCTGGCTCATGAAACATACCGTGTAAGCTACTCCATGGTCCACCCTCTACTTGTATAGCTGGGATCGGATCATGGATCATATTTTTCCTCTATGTATTGCAGCGTATGGGTTAACACATCATCCTTCATAATAAAGCTATATAAATCATTGTTTTTCACATTTATGGGCAAAGTGACGAGTAATACGGGTCCATCCGTTTCATAATAAGTCGGTTGAACGGTTAGCGCTACGACATCGGCAAAATAAATATTTTTGATGACATGCTCACTTTTTCCTGCTACATAATATTGACCAACATATTGTAGTGTCTTTATCACACCCCCGGTTTCTTCCATGACTTCACGAATCGCACCCTCTTCTGCTGTTTCTCCTTGCTCCACTTTTCCGCCCGGGAATTCTAACCCGCGGTCTTTATGACGTGTTAAAAGCCATTGTTTATTGTATTTACAAATGACCCAGACATGTTTGGGTTGTTCTGAATAGGGATGGTTATCAAAGGATAAAGTTACTTTATTCTTGTAATAATCATTAAATGTATACATGGCCTCAACTACTTTCATTCGTTATTTTATTTCTCATGATCATTGATTGATCATCCGGCTATTAGAGATTTACTCATTCTCTTTAGCGACTGAAATCATTCATAATCTGATGCTTCCTATGTAACGCCTACTTGTACCATATCATACTCAAATATTTTATTAAACTAGTGCCTCATTCTTAGGAATAATAACGGTTCCTTTTGCTGAAACCATCTCCATATAGAAACAGAATCAGAGCGTATTCATCTGATTCCGTTTCTTTTTCCTACATATGTTGATCCGTTAAGATTTCCATCTGCGTAATATGGGTTCGTGTTTCTTCATTTCCCAAATCAAATAACATTTGAAAGGCCTCGGTTATTTCTCGATCATAGTCATCATTTGCTTGATCATTATGATACGGCTTAATCGGCACATGTGCACGCCAAAAAGAACCGATTTCCGAAGCATGCATATTGTCTAACTTTGCTCGTAATAATCGGACTTCGTCAGCTGTTGCTTGAATCGTGAAGTCATCGTTATTGCCGAAGCGAATTCGAGAAATTTCACCAGAAGCGAGACTAACATAATATTTTTCCTTTTCCATTTCGCACCTCCTCCCCTTAAGTTGCCTAATTTTACTTTTTACATGTATGAATCAATTTCATAAATGCCGTAAAATTTGACGCGAGATAGTTATAAATAGGGATGATAAAATTCATTAACAACAAAAAAAAGACACCCACATGGTAGTGGATGTCTTTTTCAGCGTCTTTATTTTACTCGTCTTTATTTGTTTCCGATACATTTGTATGTTCGATCGTATGATCAAACTTCTCTAAATACTTCGCTGCAAACTCTTTACCACCAAATCCAAAGGCTAGTCCAAAGGCTAGAGCTAGACCGCTTAGGATGATGATGAATGCCGAGCTAACAATTGTTGTTGCAATGCCTAATTGAGTTAGTGCCATAAATACAGCGAGCACAAGGATTGCATATTTTGCAAATCCAGCAAATGCGGTTCTTGCAGGACCTGACAATACATTCACAATAACCTTCTCTACAAGATTCGCCACAACTAAAGCAACTCCTAAAATAAGAAGTGCAACAAATAGATGTGGTAAATAAGCTGTAATCACAGATGCTACATCAACTAAGAACTCTAGTTTGACAATATAAAGTGCTTGAACCGTTAGTAAAAACACGATTAGTACTTGTACAACATACCCAACAAGTAATGAAGGTGTTAAACGATTGCTTTCTTGTTCGGGATTAGCTACATTCATTTTACCTGTTACCCGATCAAAGCCCACGCGAGTTAGGAAGACGGATACGAATCCTCCTAATAATTTACCCAACCAGATTCCGACTAGAATAAATCCGAGAGCAAAGAGTACATTTGGAATCATCGCAATAATATCATTCAACATGCTTACTGCTGGCTCTGAGATTCCACTTAATTCTAATTGTTCTAGTGCAAGAATCGCAACTGGAATTAATGTAATAACAAACACGATATTACCAACTACAGCGGCAAGACTTGACCCTTCAAATACTTTTTCTAAATTAAGTTTTTTAATTAATTTTTCTGAACCGAACGCTGTTAATAAATTTGTCACGATACTCTTCAGGATTTTTGCAATAAACCAACCAATCAGAACAATCGCTGCTGCCCCAATCAACTTAGGAATAAACGCTAAAATCGTTGCTACTAAACTACTAAATGGTTGCGCAACGCCTGCGATGCTTAATGCATCTAAAACTCCAGGTATAAACACAAGGATAATTAAGTAAAAAGCAATTTGTCCCAATGTATCCATAAACTGTTTTACATCCGCTTTGGTTTCCGCCAATTTCAGCTTATATAATAAATCTTGTATTTTTGCCTTTTCTGTACCACTCACAATAAACCAACGAACAAGTGAGGCAAGAATCCAAGCAACGATCAAGATGATGGCTGCTTTAAAGACAGCGGGTATAAAGCTAAAGAACGTTGAAATTAATTCTGATAATGGACTAGACAACATCGTTAAATTCAAGCGATCAAAGAATAACATGAACGTGATCACTAACAATATGTAATAGACAACTTTTCCAATTACTTTATTCGAATTAACCGGTTTGTCCCCTGTTTGAATTTTATCTGCCAGTTTCTCATTCAAACTCGTCTTACTAAGTCCTTTCTCTACCAAATTACCAATTACTTTCGCAATAATCCATCCTACTAATAAAATGATAAGTGCAATGACAAAGTTTTGCATAGCCATTGTGAATTCCATTGAAAATAAATCATCAAATATATTTTCCATTTCAATATCCCTCCTATTACTATGGTTTACTATACCTTATGAACTCTAATTGTAAACCTTATTTAGATAAATAAGCGGGATTTCATTAGAAATGATTCTAAAGTCCTGGATATATGCTAAGCGATAGACAAATTGGTGTATGAACTGCAAGAACGTTGTCCTATCCGGATGATTGGATGGGCTATAGGCTAGTTACTTAGACCTGTTTATCTTCTTTTATCAAGTGGAGTAGTTCTTTTCGTACAAGTTTATTGGACGCATTTCTTGGTAAGTGATCGACAACGTGTATTTCCTTTGGTCGTTTATAAGCCGCCAAATAGGATGCAGCATATGTACGAATTTGCTCTTTGGTAACCGTCTTCGAGTGGGGCACAACAAAAGCAACTGGGATTTTCCCCCATGTTTCATCCTGCTTTCCCACGACGCCAACTTCTTTTATTTCTTTCATTCCCGTTAAAACACTCTCTATTTCCGATGGATAAATATTTTCGCCACCTGAAATAATTAAGTCTGTTCGTCTGTCCACAATATAGAGAAAGCCATCGTCATCCAAATAACCCAAGTCCCCGGTTGCAAGCCAGCCATCTCGAAGTGCCTTTTCCGTCTCGACCTCGTTATGTAAATACCCTTTCGTGACCATAGGACCTTTAACAAATACCTCGCCAACCCCATCTTCAGCTTGCTCATTGATTCGTAATTGTCCTGGAAACAGCGCCTTCCCTGCTGAACCAAGTTTATTTAGGGCATGTTCAGGACTTAGTGTGACAATTTGTGAAGAGGTTTCGGTCATCCCATACGATTGAAAAACGGGAATATCGCTTGTTTTAGCTTCTTCCAATAAGGGTAATGGGGCAGGTCCCCCACCTAATAACATGCAACGAAACGACTCCGGATAACGCCTACCTTCTCGTTCGGATAGCAAGCGCTGTAACATCATCGTCACGACAGAAATGATTGTCACCCCGTTTGTTTCGATCGCCTGATCTACCGTCTTCGCATCGAATCTTTCAAGTAAGTAGACAGGCATTCCATAGATCACACTTTTTATAAAAATGGATAATCCCCCGACATGAAAGATGGGTAAGGCTGCTAGCCACTTATCATTTTCATCGAGACCTAAATTTAATGCAGAGCCAATGGCACTCCACCAGTGATTCCCATATGTATGGATGACCCCTTTTGGAAAACCGGTCGTGCCTGATGTATAAATAACGGTAAACACATCATCTAAATCAAGCTCCTCTTGAAGAATAACTGGCTTTTCATTGAATTGATCGATTTCTGAAAATCGGAATAGCTGTGGCTGAGCTTCCCCAGTATCTGGCGTGTATGTGGCTTGATCATTACATAAAATAAGTGACACACGTGCATCGTCCATTTGATAACGTAATTCTTGTTCTGTCAGCCTCGTATTTAAGAGTACGACGACAGCGCCAAGATAACTAAGTGCGTGGATGGCGATGACCATGGCGGGATCGTTGGTTGATAAGATACCAATCCGATCCCCTTGATCAACCCCTGCTTGTGCTAATTTTCGGGCATATTGCTCACTCGCAACCTTTAATTCATGGAAGGATAATAATTCCCCCTCTTCCGTTTCAATGGCACATTTATCTGGAGCCAAAAACGCTTGTTTCGTTAACCAATGTGGAATAACCTCACCCAATTAAAACACCTGCTTTCAAGATAATTAATTGCATCATAAAGAAAAAACCTTTGCTTCATTCGTTCGCAAAGGTTCTTCTTTATCTTTTTTACAAGAATGCAATTCATTCACAAACGTATATTATGGGAAACGTGGAAATTGATCAAAGTCAGGCTTTCTCTTTTCTTTAAAAGCGTCACGGCCTTCTTTTGCTTCTTCCGTTGTGTAATAGAGTAGCGTTGCATCTCCGCCGAGTTGCTGTAATCCTGCTAGGCCATCTGTATCCGCATTGAATGATGCCTTGAGGAAACGAATTGCCGTTGGTGAGTTTTGCAAGATTTCTTCACACCACTGGATCGTTTCAGCTTCTAATTGCTCCAAAGGTACGACTTTATTTACCATACCCATTTCATAGGCTTCATCCGCACTGTATTGACGACATAAATACCAAATTTCACGAGCACGTTTATGACCAACCATCCGTGCTAAATACCCTGCCCCATATCCAGCATCGAAACTACCGACCTTTGGACCTGTCTGGCCAAATACGGCATTATCGGCTGCAATCGTTAAATCACTAACAATATGAAGTACATGTCCACCACCAATGGCATAACCTGCAACCATGGCAATAACCGGTTTAGGTGTTGCGCGCATCAAACGTTGTAAGTCAAGTACATTTAGACGCGGTACTTGGTCATCGCCAACATAACCACCATGTCCCCGAACCGACTGATCTCCACCCGAGCAAAATGCTTTGTCCCCTGCACCTGTTAAAATAATAACGCCCACAGATGAATCATCACGTGCATCTGCAAAAGCATCAATCATTTCATTAACGGTCAATGGTGTAAAGGCATTATGTTTTTCTGGACGATTCATCGTCACCTTTGCAATTCCATTATATTTTTCATAAATAATTTCTTTATACTCTCTTACTTGTTCCCATTTTACAGTCATTATAATCCTCCTAAAAATCATTCCTATGTATTTTTGTTTCTTCGTTCTTGCGTTTATTCTCCTCTGCTTGTAAAACAAACGCGATAATATGGGTAGAAAATAGAGAAGCTTGCTCAAGATGAACAGCATGTCCCGCCTGTCCCACAACAGCTAGATCGGCTGTTGCTAACTTTTCCTGCATCTGCTGATTTATTTCTACAAACTTCGTATCCCATTCACCTACCATTAATAATACAGGAGTTCTCAATTCTTTCAATTGATCCCACCATGAAGGCTGACTTCCTGTCCCCATTGTACGTAAAGACTGTGCTAATCCCTGTTCCGTCTGATCTAAACGTTCTTCTTTAATGGCAGATTGGATGCGGTGTGGCAAATTTATTTGTGATGCAAAAAGTGGTAGAGATTCCCAATAATCAACAAAGGCAGGAACCCCATCATCTTGAATTCGTTGAGCGAGTCGCCCATCACTTTCCATTCGTTCCGCCCGTTCTTGCTCTGTTTTTAAACCAGGTGACGCACTTTCTAACGTAAGTGACACGACATAAGCCGGATAGTGAAAGGAAAATGATAATGCTGTACGTCCTCCCAGTGAATATCCAACTAAATGAAAGGGCCCGATCTCTAGGTACGTGAATAAACTGGCTAAATCATCACTTACTTGTGACATCGACCGTGAAGCCTGGCCCATCGTTTTCCCGTGGCCAGGTAAATCAACCGTAATGATACGAAAAGCGGATTGCCATTCTGCTACAAAGGTGGTCCATGTTGATTGACTCCCCGTAAAACCATGCAACAACACGATACAAGGTCCTTCTCCATTCACTTCATAGGAGTACGTCATCCCACCAATCGAATAGTCCATTTCCTCACCACTTCTTCTGCAAAATTTCCTCTTCAATCTTTGCCCATTTTTCTCGATGCCAGTTCACATTAGCTGCCCGGTCTGTCTGTACTTCAATGACGGTTAATCCGTCACGCTCATAACTCGCGGTTAGTTTTTCCTGTAAATCTACTTCGTCTGTCACCTCGTCGTAATGGCCACCATACATGGATACCGCTTCGGAAAACTCAATATCTAAAGGTGTCCCAAATAGTACATCAAAATACTTTTCCTCTTTTGCTTGGGCCAAGAAAGAGAAGATACCTCCGCCATTATTATTAATTAAGACGATGGTTAGGTCCAACTCATATTGTTTAGCCGTTAATAAACCATTGAGATCATGATAGAAAGATAGGTCACCAATTAACAGCGTGACACGTTCACCTGTTGTAGCTGTTGCACCAAGCGCACTTGAAACAACGCCATCAATCCCACTTGCTCCCCGGTTCGCCAAAACGGTAAGTTGTTTCTCTGTATTCATAAAAAAGGAATCGACATCTCTAACCGCCATACTGTTCCCAACATACAAGGTACTTGTTTGCGGAATAACGGCTAATAAATGCTTCACTGCTTCCCCTTCTGTTATCGGGCCTGCTGTTTCGCTTAGCAAGTGATCCTTGGCAATTTGATTCATCGTTTGCCATGTCTGTAACCACGTATCATTGTCCCTTATTGGTTGATTACTCGCAATCAGGTCAGCGCAAAAGGCATGTGGATCGGCATAAATATATTCTGTCTGATTGCCCGTCGGATCTCTAAACCCTTCATTCGGCTCCACAATAAACTGTAATGCGTCTTGATGTTCCTCCACATAAAAGAGATATGATTTTGATACAGGCATCGCACCGAAGCGAATGATGTAGTCTGGCTTTAAGGACGCACGAATCGTCTGATTGCGAAAGATGGCATCATACCCTTCGATAATCTGCTCCTTACCATGCGGACCAGCTCTCAATTGTGATAATGGATCTGCTAAAATCGGTATTCCAAATGCTGATGCCAACGTGGCGACAGACTGGCCGAGTTGACGATCAACTTGGGGACCACAAACAATCAACCCTTTACCTTTATCTTTTAAGAGTGATAATAAATCATCGCGTTGCTCTGCAGATAACGTTTTCATCCCATTATAAACAGGGTTATTCGATCTATTTTCTTCGCGTCGTCCCCACGGGTCTTCAATCGAAAAATCCGGCATTAGTGGTTCACGAAACGGAAAGTTTAAATGAACAGGTCCTGCGTTTCCAGATTCAGCGACGGATACGGCTCGAGCCGCTTTTGTCCGACTGTATGCTAACATACGCGGCGATGCTTCAGGTAGAGCCATCTCTTCAAACCACTTCACATAACCCCCATACATATTTACTTGATCAATGGCTTGTGGTGCCCCAATATCACGCAATTCATGGGGACGGTCGGCCGTTAAAACAAGTAAGGGTACACGTCCATAATAGGCCTCAATAATGGCCGGATAATAATTAGCTGCTGCTGTTCCTGACGTACATAGGAGGGCAACAGATCGCCCGGTTTGTTTCGCCATTCCCAAGGCAAAGTATGCCGCAGATCGTTCATCAATAATTACCTTTTCTTCAATTCCTTCATGTTCATACATCGTCATTGCTAATGGGGTTGATCTTGATCCCGGTGAAATGACAACATCTCTTACACCATTTTTAACTAATTCATCAACAAAGTTCCCCGTGTATCTTGTTAAGATCTCCGTATGATTCATGTTACGCCTCCATCACCGATAACATTGGTAAAAGCTTAATATTTGTTTCTTCATATTCGGCCTGTGGATCCGAATCCTTCATGACACCACAGCCTGCAAATAAGGATACTTCATCACCTTGAATGAGTCCCGAGCGAATGGCAACAGCAAACTCACCATTTTCATTACTATCCATCCATCCGATCGGCGCACCATACCAGCCCCGATCAAGCAATTCATGTTCTCGAATGAATGCTAATGATTCCTCCCGAGGTACCCCACCCAATGCCGGTGTAGGATGTAATTGTTTTACGACATCAAAAATACTATAGCGATCCTTTAACGTCGCCGTTACAGGTGTGTATAAATGTTGCAAGTTTTGCAACGGATAAATGACTGGCGCTTTCGGGATTTGTAAATGTGTACAATACATTTCAATGTTACGACGAATCATTTTCACAACATAATCATGTTCTTCTCGATTTTTATGATCATGGAGAAGATCGCTACTAATGTCTCTATCTTCTTGCTCCGTTTTTCCACGTGGAGCCGTTCCAGCTAGACAGGTCGATAAGAGCTCGTTTCCTTCTACTTTCACGAGACGTTCAGGAGTCGCACCGATAAAGCAATCTTCTCCTTGCTCAAATGCGAAGACAAAACTGTTTTGCTGCATGTGGATCAGTCTTTTTAACAGGACACTTATTTCAGCACGCTTGTCCAAGCGAACGCGAACTTCACGAGCGAGGACAATTTTCTCGGCTTTATGATGTTGAATGTCAGTGATTGCTTTCTTAACGCTGTTTATCCATTGTTCTGGTTCCACTTCTTGTTTTGCAATAACTTTGGATCCCGTAGGCAATTCCTTGTTACCCGTAAAGAGAATTGTCTCCGCACGCTTTATTTCCGTGGCAATGATTTCCGCATCATCTGTCGGCTGCACACTCTTTGTTACGGTGAAATAGTGCGTATCTTTATGTATCGTTAATGTATATTCAGGGATGGTAAACTGACTTGGCTCATAATTCTTCCATAAAGAAGTAGTTGGTTTTAACGGATCAAATGACATGCCACCTAATGCCACAACGCCCGTCCCAGCTACTTGATAAGGATTGTGGACAATGGCTTCATCAATAATGTGGCGCCATTCATCCTCCGTAACTTGGAAGCGTGATTCCGTGGCTATAATTTCATGGGCATTGCCAACACCAATCAGATAGAATTCATCCGGCGTACTCGTCCAAAATGTACGATTTTCATTTGTCTTTTTAGCCGCCTCGAAGAATTGGATTGGATCTATTTTGTTTATCTTTTTTGTTATACTAAGTAACTGAGTCTGATCTTTTCTGTTCGCCTTTTCAAGCGCTTGATGAACGATCGACTCCATTAGATCTTCTTTTATTTCAATCATTTTCTAGACCTCCGTTAAACTAACTTCCAAACTACCCTTCTATTTTATTATCTTTTCACTTGTTTAACAAGGAAAGGCTATTTTTAAGGGGAAACAAATTATTATATCGTCTATAACCAGCCATATTTGAAAAGATACCGATCAAAATGAAGCAAATGAGAGAATTCAGCAAAAAAGCTGTTAACTTTCAATATCGATAATGATCTATCGTCATGAAAATTAACAGCTTATCTGGTCCACTAGTAACGAACCTTGCTTCTAGCTTCAATACAATCGATCCGTTTTAAAAGAACCCTTGTGCTTTTCGTTCGTAACTGACTAATAGGTTTTTGGTTTGTTGGTAGTTATCTAGCATCATACTGTGGTTTTCACGTCCGATACCTGACATCTTATAACCTCCAAATGCTGCTCCTGCTGGATATTGATGATAGGTATTCGTCCAAATACGCCCAGCTTGAATCGCACGTCCAGCACGATAAGCAATATCACCGCTACGTGACCATACCCCAGCACCTAATCCATAAATAGTATCATTGGCGATTTCGATGGCTTCATCAAAATCTTTGAATGTCGCTACCGCAAGTACGGGACCAAAGATCTCTTCTTGGAAAATCCGCATCTCATTACTTCCCTTAAAGATGGCGGGTTCAATATAGTTCCCTTTGTTAAAATCATCACCAACATTATTTACTCCACCACCGATTAACAATTCGGCTCCTTCTTCTTGTCCTAGCTTGATATAAGATAGGATTTTTTCTTGTTGCTCATTAGAGGCCTGGGCACCCATCATTACTTCCGGATCAAGTGGATTCCCAACTTTAATTGATTTTACTCTTTTAATGGCTCGTTCCATAAATTTATCGTAAATCGATTCTTGGATTAATGCCCTCGTCGGGGACGTGCATACTTCTCCTGAGTTTAACGCAAACATAACTAAACCTTCAATTGCTTTATCTAAAAATTCATCATCCTTGTCCATGACATCCTCAAAGAAGACGTTCGGTGATTTACCACCAAGCTCGAGCGTAACAGGTGTAATATTTTCGGTTGCATACTGCATGATTTGACGACCAACAGCGGTTGACCCTGTAAATGCAACCTTGGCAATTCGCGGATTCGAGGCAAGTGGTTTACCTACTTCCACCCCATAACCATTCACGATATTCAGAACTCCGTTAGGTAGTAAATCAGCAATGAGCTCTAATAATACCATGATGGAAACGGGAGTCTGTTCTGCTGGTTTTAAGACAATACAGTTCCCCGCAGCTAGTGCTGGTGCAATTTTCCACGTAGCCATTAGAATCGGAAAGTTCCACGGAATGATTTGCCCAACAACACCGAGTGGCTCTTGGAAATGATAGGCAACCGTATCGTTATCGACTTGGGTTGTCCGTCCTTCTTGCGCGCGAATGACACTGGCAAAATAACGATAGTGGTCAATCGCTAATGGAATATCAGCATTTAACGATTCACGCACAGCTTTACCATTATCCCACGTTTCTGCAACAGCAATCTTTTCTAAGTTTTCTTCGATACGATCTGCAATTTTATTTAAGACACTTGCCCGCTCTGTTGTAGATGTGTTGCCCCACGCATCTTTCGCCTGGTGTGCAGCGTCTAAAGCGAGCTCTATATCCTCAGCTGAAGAACGAGCCGCACTTGTGAATACTTCGCCAGTTATTGGAGTTGTAACTTCGAAGTATTCCCCTTTTACTGGTGGAGTCCATTTTCCACCGATGAAGTTATCATATTTGTCCTTGAAATCAATAATAGCACCTTCTGTATTCGGATTTGCATAAACCATGATATATTTCCTCCTCATTTTTTCAACTAAAGCACTTCGTGAATACGCTTACATCTATGCCGTTTGAATATGTAAGCGCACTAACTATCCTTACGATAGCATTTCTTTATTATAAACTCAATCAAAAGGGAGTGAAATAAGGCACCATCGCATACGCCCTTCCATCTAAAATAGGCTTCTTTCATACAATCTTCTGCATTTATTTGTTATCATAGAAGTACAACCTACTCGAGGAGGGATTTCATGAAATCTAAAGTTAGCAAAGAGGAAATGAAAAAAAGAAGAGATAAAGACCAAATTGCCCGTGATAAAATGGTAGCTGAAGGTGGCTTGATGTCTAAAAGTTACAGTGAAGCGAATAAAACAGACGCCAAAGAGGATGCGTCGGAATCAAGTAATGAATCATAGGGCTACTGTTTCACAACAGATGTAAGCGGTCTCCACTTTTTCATACATCCTGTGGCTGTCTACACCTGAGGCCACTGTGGTGTTTTTATTTAATAGATTTTTATGAGGGTAGTCAAGAAGAAGCAAAGATAACGACGGGGAGAGGAATCGACATGTGCTTAATAAATTTTCATATACACGATCATCCTACATATAAGCTAATCATTGCAGCCAATCGGGATGAGTTTTATGAACGGCCGACAGCAGAGGCGCACTTTTGGGATGACAACGACACGATTCTTGCCGGTCGGGATCTTAGTCAATTGGGTACTTGGTTAGGCGTATCAAAGCAAGGACGCTTTGCCGCACTAACAAACGTTCGGAATCCACAGCAAAATGAAACGAATAAAACGTCACGCGGGGAAATTGTCAGCAATTATTTAGCAAGCTCGCTTTCCCCTGAAGATTATCTGGAACACCTCCATACGCAACATGATCAATATAACGGTTTTAATGTACTTGTAGGCAACCAAGATCAGCTCTATTATTACAACAATATGAATCAGCAAATGACGCGTATTCCAAATGGTACCCACGGGGTGAGTAATCATTTGCTCAATACACCGTGGCCTAAAGTAACAAAAGGAAAAGAGCTTCTTCACCAATACGTATCATCAAGAGAATTCGTGAACATAGCCGATGTTTTCGACATCCTCGCCAATCAACTCAAGGCCGAAGATGTTGATTTACCTCAAACCGGTGTCGGAATTGAGCTAGAACGGGAACTATCTCCTTTATTTATTAAAACCGAGTCATATGGTACACGTTCTTCAACCGTTGTTCTTATAGACAAAAACAATAACCTTACCTTTGCGGAACGAACATATGATCATGGACATGTAAATGATGAACAACAATTTTCTTTTCAAATTCAATAAAAAAATACCGGTTGTACAATATATGACGTTGGTGAATTTCCCTGTAGAATAAAAGTCGACCAAAACCATACTCTTAGAGGGAAATCACTTGTCTATTTCTAATGATATAAGAAATCTACTCGATATTCAAGACGCAAATATTATCTTTGCAGATAATTGTGTAAAAGAAGATTTGTTGTAAGAATTGTGGTATAAAAAACTTTTGCAGTCAATGACGAATCCTGATTACAGCGCATTAGAGAGCATATTACAAAGACGTAGCACTAAGTTAATATCAAGCTAAAACCTGTAGAAGCCACATGCAATACAGGACATAAAGAAACACACCCCAACGCTGCTTAAACAGACATTGAAGTGTGTGCAATAATGAAATTACCACTCTTTAAGCTGACTGGAACGAAAGTCGACGGACTCCTGCGGGAACAGCACGAGTCCGAAGACCCCGGAGGAAGTGGTTTTCTTCCGAGGAGGCTGAGGCCGTGCCCGCGGAAAGCCTGTCGACTGTAGTGCAAGTCAGCGAAATAAGAGCGCAAGCTTTGATTGTTATCGTTCCACTTAATTAAATATTCATCGACTTAAAAT
>Ga0209487_1000924_pt1 | contig 25495 bp, 28 predicted proteins | sample Poulit2012_FD_187524 | JGI IMG/M metagenome (GOLD analysis project Ga0209487, IMG submission 187524) | Agricultural soil microbial communities from Georgia to study Nitrogen management - Poultry litter 2012 (SPAdes) (version 2) | ecosystem: Environmental > Terrestrial > Soil > Agricultural land...
TAATTTGGAAATAAAACCATAATTACATAGAACAGAATCAACAGCAATCTTGATTTCTTTATCGCCGCGTGGTTCTTTGAGGTGTAGGGTTTCAATTTTATTAACACCTTCAATATGTGTTGGAACATAAGGTGTTAAAATTTCTACTGTTGATGATTTGAGTTGTTCAATACTATGCTCATGTGCCCTAAATTGATCACGTCGGTGAACAAGGGTCACTTTGCTGGCAATGTTTTCTAGCATGAGTGCCCAATCAACAGCTGAATCACCACCACCGAGTAAGAGGACATGTTGATCTTTGTACATATTCATATCTTTAACATGATAATGGAGATTGACATTTTCGAACTGTTCACAACCAGGAATGTTTAACTTTCTCGGTTGGAAAGCACCATTACCAGCTGTAATAATAATTGTTTTGGTATAGTGAATATCGTTGGTATTAGAAGTTAGTTTAAATATTTCATCGTCTATCTTTTCAACCTTTTCAATTGCTTGCTCCAAGACGATTGTTGGATCAAAGATTTTAACTTGTTCTTCTAAATTATCAACGAGTTGCTGTGCGCGTATCTTTGGAAAACCAGCAACATCATATATATATTTCTCAGGGTATAGGGCCGTTAATTGACCACCCGTATGAGGTAAACTTTCGATCAGTTTGACACTTGCTTGACGCATACCGCCATAAAATGCAGTAAAAAGCCCGGTTGGACCTGCACCAATAATGGTGACGTCATAAACTTTATCTTTCACGGATGACTGCCTCCAATTTCTAAAATTTATCCTATCCATGACTACTATACTATCATAAAGACCCTGTGGTTGTGTAACAACTCACATTCATAAAATTAACGTTAAAATTATAATGATTATCGGTTGAAAATTAAGTACAAAAGGTCTACTATGGTATTTGAATACATATTACGATTATGTGACATTTTTTATGGATTCATATTTTATGGTTTTGTACGTGAAAGAAGTCACAAAATCAAGGTATTTTTCGAAAATAATGGATTATGAAATAATACAAATGGAAGTGATGAAGAATGGATAAGCCGAATGTTGTTATTTTAGGTGCGGGTTATGGAGGGCTCATGACGACTGTGCGCCTGCAAAAATCAATGGGTGTTAACCAAGCAAACATTACACTTGTTAATAACCATGATTATCATTACCAGTCTACATGGTTACATGAAAGTGCTGCTGGGACATTACACCATGATCGTGTCAGAATTCCGATCAAAGACGTTGTAAACATGAGTAAAGTAAATTTTATTCAAGATACTGTCGTCTCAATTCAACCTGATGAAAAGAAAGTGAAGTTAGAAAATCAAGAATTAACATATGATATTCTCGTTATAGGACTTGGCTTTGAGGGCGCTACATTTGGTATCCCAGGCTTAGAAGAGAATGCCTTTATGATTGGTGATATTGATAGTTCACGCTTAATTCGTGAGCATATTGAATATAACTTGGCAATGTATAATTCTGAAGAAGAGAAAAATGATGCACGTCTAAACTTTGTTGTTGGTGGTGCTGGATTCACTGGTATGGAATTTGTCGGTGAATTGGCAAACCGTATGCCTGAACTGTGCAAAGAGTATGATATTGATAAATCGCAAGTTCGTATTATTACTGTAGAAGGGGCACCAACTGTCATGCCAGGCTTTGACCCATCACTTGTAGAATATGCGATGAACTCACTTGAAGCTCGTGGTGTCGAATTTATTACAAGTGCCATGTTGAAGGAGTGCAAACCAGACGGTATTGTTTATGAAAAAGATGGTGAGCTCGTTGAAGTCCCGACTTTGACAACTGTTTGGGCAGCAGGTGTTAAAGCAAATGGTATTGTTGAAGCATCTGGTTTTGAAACAAATCGTGGAAAAGTTGAAGTTAGACCCGACTTACGTGCACCTGATTATGATGATGTTTTTGTTGTTGGAGACTGTGCACTTATAATGAATCCAGTAACTGAAAGGCCATATCCACCGACCGCACAAATTGCCCTACAGATGGCAGATGTGGCAGCAAATAACGTGAAAGCTGTTGTTGAAGGCAGTCAAGACTTGCAACCAATTGAACCGAAAATATTAGGAACAGTTGCATCACTTGGTAATAATGATGCTATTGGAACAGTCATGAATGATCGTAAATTATTCGGTTGGAGTGCAACCGTTATGAAGAAGGTCATTGATAACCGTTATTTATTAAAACTTGGTGGGATTGGCTTATTACTTAAAAAAGGTAAATTTAATATATTTAATATATAAACAAAATAGTCTAAGCCGAACGTGGACGTACTTTAATAATGAAGTTATCCACAGTGTAACCCTACCAATAGGGCCTAAAAATCGACAAAAAAGCAAAGACGGTCTATTGTCTTTGCTTTTTCTATATTCTCATATAAAATAGAGTTTAGCTTGGATTAACGGTCATTAAATTACTCGTAAAAAGAAGAGTTCATGAAATGTTTTATGTTGTTAAACTGACCGGAAAATCAAACATGGTTCATTGTTTGTGAGATCGTTGGTAAGAGGAGGGCAATTGCCTTGGTACAGTGGATTCAATTATTTGTTGCTGTTATTTTGTTTTTTGTTATCTTTTTTGGTCTTTCGTTCATTCTAAATATGTTACTTAGAAGCACATGGTTAATGTCTTTTATTTATCCGATTGTTGTTATAATCATTGTAGATAAAATATCAACAATAGAATATATAAAAAATCCATCATATGCATTTAAAACAGCCTTTACTAATTTAATAAATATAAGTGTAGCAGACATTATTATTTTATTAGCTGGTTTTGCAGGAACAGTTGTTTCAGGATTGGTTGTTAAATATTTACGTAAAAGTGGCTATCAAATGTTTTAGTTAATGATCATTACAACATACAACGATAAAAAAATGATGAAACATGCATAAAAGCGTATTCGATTGGAAATGATGACATCTGAAGAGGTGTTAATCATGACAAAGATTACGTTTTTTCGCCGTTTAGGGATGTTCGTATTATTTATTGTTGCCCTTTATTCAACCATGGCTTCAATTTCTAATCTAACATTCACAGATGTTTATAGTATAATGGCACAAAAAACAGATGAAAATAATACGTTCACATTATATGATAAGAAACATGTGCGATTGGAATCTAAAAATGAATTGAAAATAGATGATGATCAAGATATCGAAGCGGATTTTGAAACAATGGTGGATTTGAATCAATATCCAGTAAAGCGCGTTTTAGCAACGGGTTACACAGCGGGCGTTGAATCAACCGGAAAAACAGAAGCACACCCGGAATATGGCGTGACATTTTCTGGTGTTGAAGTAACACGAGATTTATATTCTACTATTGCCGCTGATTTAAGTGTTTTTCCAATTGGAACCATATTGTATATTCCGGATTATGGTTATGGTGTCGTCGCTGATAAAGGCAGTGCCATCACTGGGGAAAAAATAGATTTATATTATCCAACTGTAGAAGATGTTTATACAGAGTGGGGGAAGAAGGAAGTAGATGTGTACGTTATTGAACGTGGTGATGGGCATTTAACTGAAGAAGTGATGCAAAAATTAAATGAAAATGAAGCATTAGAAGTATTTCGCGATCACATTATGAATAATGAATAGGGCCCTTTTTTAGAAGGCCCTTTTTTAAATGACATTGTATAAAAGTATGGCGATGATGACACCGGTTAGGCCACCAAAGAAAACTTCGATCGGCTGATGACCTAGAAGTTCTTTTAATTCTTGTCTTTTTTCATATTCTGCTTTATCTTTCCAATCCTTTGCACCCTCAACCAACATTTGAAAATCCTTAATTAATTGATTGAGCACGACAGCTTGATTACCAGCATGCCGTCTAATACCCGAAGCATCAAACATAATAATGACACTGAAAACAAAAGAAATTGCAAATGTATTTGAGCCAACGCCATCAAGTAAACCAATACTTGTAGTTAAAGCACATACCGCAGCAGAGTGGCTGCTTGGCATGCCACCTGTACCAAAAACAAGGCCTGGCATGAACTCTTTTGTTACAGCATATCGGATGGGTACTTTAATCGCTTGAGCAAATACAATGGCAGTCATTGCAGCTAACAATGGAAGGTTTAAAAATAAGTCCATTTATGCTATATCCACCCTTCAAAAGTGATGTTAAATGTTGTATGATGGTGTTTGTTTGCTCTGGAATGTTAATGAATAGCGGTTTCTAAAGCGATTTCCATCATGTCGTGAAATGATGTTTGTCGTTCCTCAGCCGTTGTTTCCTCACCAGTAATGACGTGGTCTGATACTGTTAATATAGATAACGCTTGTCTGCCGAATTTTGCGGCGAGTGTGTAAAGGGCGGTTGTTTCCATTTCGATAGCGAGTACGTTATATGTTGACAGTAGATTATTGACTTGTTTGGCATTGTCTCGATAAAAAGTATCACTTGTGAAAACATTTCCAACTCGAATATTTAAATGATAATTTAAACTGATGTCATAAGCTGTTTTGAGTAGGTGAAAGTTAGCAAGTGGTGCATAATCGATACCACCAAATACCATGCGGTTCATTTGTGAATCGGTTGTTGAACCTTGTGCCAAAATCAGATCGCGCACGTGAACATCTCTTTGAATCGCTCCACATGTACCGACACGAATGAGTTTTTGAACATCATAGCTCTGTATAAGTTCATTGACATATATTGAAATGGAAGGAACGCCCATGCCTGTACCTTGAACAGACACACGATGTCCTTTGTACGTACCTGTGTAGCCATACATACCACGTACGTCATTGTACTGGATGACATTTTTTAAATATGTATCGGCAATATATTTAGCCCGCAATGGATCTCCGGGGAGTAATATCGCCTCAGCAATATCGTCTTTTTTTGCCCCAATATGTACACTCATTCTTATGCGCCTCCGATATAATAGTTTTGTCGCCATAACGTTATCATACGGTTAGACCAATGACAAATAATTTTATAAAATAGTTTATTTTCATTTCAATTTGCTTGATAATTGTATATAATACAGATATATTATATGCTTAAGATGTATGATTGTTTATCTCAAGGAGAAAAAAGGGAGGATGGTAATCATGTTAGAGAAATCATTTAAGATTACTGCTGAAACTGGAGTTCACGCGCGTCCTGCTACATTGCTAGTTAACCAAGCTGGTCAGTTCGAAGCAGACGTTGAATTACATTATAATGGTAAATCTGTGAACTTAAAATCAATCATGGGTGTCATGTCACTTGGCATTCCTAAAGGGGCAGACATTAAAATTACAGCATCTGGTAGCGATGAAGAAAGCGCCATGCAAGGTATTGAAGAAGTTGTTAATGAACACTTAGGTGAATAGAACAAAAGCTAGAGTGGCACAATACTCTAGCTTTTCTACTTCTTATGCTTATAATAAAAATGTGTTTCTAAATCTGTTAACTTTTTTAGTGCGGCCCGATTATAATCTGTATCCTCACTTTGTAACTCTTGCCTTAATTGCTTAATTGACTTGTGTAATGAATCATTATAATCAGGGATAGCTGCTTGGTATAATGATGTTTTTCGTTTTCGAGCATTCATTTTTTCCCTGAAAGAAAGAGCTTTTCGTTCGTGAAAGGGGCCCTTATCGATGTGCCCAAGATTATGTAAGTCACCTTGTGTCGGATGTTTATCGATCGCAAGCACTTCTACTAACCAACTATTTTTCCGATCCTCTAATACTTTACCGATATACACACCTGAATTGTATGATGCCTTGACAATATCGCCAATTTGAATGGTAGTCATGAATATTTCCCCCCCCTCTAAATTATATTGTGCCAAATATTCAACATTTTAGCGAACGTTTGCTATGTTAGTTTAGTATCCATACATAATTTGTTATAATCAGTAGTGAAAAGGACGTGATCAATATGGATATGAACTTTTTATATTTTCCAAAAGATAAAACAGAATATATTCCAGCATTTATTACACTCGTTATATTTATGATAGGTGCCGTTGCGACAATGTATTTCATCTATAAAAAGTCTAAAAAGGAAGAAAAGCGATTTGATGAACAGTTTGATGAACATAATCAGTATATTCCGAGTAAACCAAATGATGATGATCAACAAAATAAATAATAAATGTTTAAAGAATGGCTGAGATGTGGATACTAAGTAAAACAAATGACACAGTATCTAGAAGGAGCAGCCATTTTTTATGCGTTTAGGTTGTATGTTAGGTATCATTTTAATTGTATTATCAGCCTGTCAAGCCCCCAATATATCTTTGCGTGAAATAGACATGTATGATGGTGGTGGAGATATGGTCGGTACAGCCACATTTATCGATCAAGAGGATGGCGTCAAGATCAAGGTTAAAGTTGAAGGACTTGATCCGGGTTTTCATGGTGCACATGTCCATGAATTCCCAATCTGCGAGGGACCAGATTTTACGAGTGCTGGAAACCATTTTAATCCAGAAGGTAATAAGCATGGGCTTATGCATCCGGATGGTGCACATCTTGGGGATTTACCAAATATTGAAGCTGATGATGCGGGCCTTGCCGAGGCAGAATTATTGGCTCCCGAAGCGACACTATTAGAAGGTAAAAATTCATTTTTAAAAGGTGACGGTGTATCGTTTATTATAACGGCCAATCAAGATGATGGTGTCAGTCAACCAGGTGGCGATTCCGGTAAAAGATTATTATGTGGCAAGCTTACGAATGAACAGAAAAGTGAGCAAAAGGAGAATTCCCCAACTGATCCGACTGAAATAGAAGGCGAGGATGAAGAGGAATAATCCAATTTGTTCATGACACCTTAAAAGTAATCGTTGACTGCTTGTATGATGCGGTTGACACCTTCTTCTAGGGTCGGACGTGGACAGGCAATATTCATACGCATGAATGTGTTTCCTTCACGACCATAGCTTGATCCGGGATTTAGACCAACTTTTGCTTGTTGAACAAAGAATTTTTGTAGTACTTCCGGGTTCATATCAAATTTTTGACAGTTGAGCCATAATAAATAAGTCCCTTCGGAGTCAATTACATCAAGCAACGTTGTCTCACGTTTTAATCGATCCACAACATATTTTTTGTTATCGTGTAAAACGTGTAATAAATCGTTTAGCCATTGTTCACCGTATGTATAGGCTGCCTCTAAAGCAATATTTCCTACCGTATTCAATGTTGAAATTCCCTGTTTATTCAATTGTTGGTTTATTTTTGTTCTCAACTCTTCATTTTCCGTAATAATATATGATGCTTGTAAACCAGCTAAATTAAATGTTTTCGACGGTGCATTGAATGTCACGATTTGTGCTGATGTGTCTTTGCACATTGCTGCCATAGGTGTATGCTCGTGCTCTGGAAAGACGAGGTCGGCATGGACTTCATCTGCTAATATAAGCACATTATATTTCAGGCATAAATGGGCGATTTTTTCCAGTTCACTTTTTGTCCAAACACGACCAACCGGGTTATGAGGTGAACAAAGGATAAAGGCTTTAACGCCAGTCTTAAGTTTTGCCTCTAAATCATTAAAATCAATGGTATAGTGATCATTTTCAAGTACCAATGGATTTTTTATAATTTCCCTGTTATGGGTCTCGATAACATCATAAAAAGGCGTGTAAACAGGTGTTTGAATGAGTATTTCATCCCCAGGATTTGTGAGGGCTTGAATGGCTATATGTAATCCCGTCACAACACCTGGACTAAATGATAGCCATGAAGGTTTGATCTGCCAGTTATGTCGCTTAAATTGCCAATCCACGATGGATTGTTTAACGTCTTGGTTGATGGTTGTATAACCGTAAATGCCGTGCTTGGCTCTTCTCATGATTGCTTCATTCACTTCTGCGGGGGCAGGGAAGTCCATGTCAGCAACCCACATCGGAATCACATCATTAGTTCCAAAAATAGTTTTGCGCAAATCCCATTTGACTGATCGGGTATGATTACGATCATGTACGTACTTAAATATATCCACAAAATAACCTCCATTATAATTTTTTAGGTAGTGACACTTATTCCGAATTAAGGCACATTTCTATGTAACTCTTAAAGGATAAATCGCTCATGCTAAGAACGGATTATATATGCATGTATCATATTGCAAACATTTCTGATTTGCAAGTGTGAATATTCTATATGTAATTTTTGACTAAAGACATAAATTTATAATGCCGATGCAGATTTAAGACAAAAAAAGAGGCAAAGCGTTTGTCGCCTTGCCTACAGGGGGAATACGAGAAAGTCTTACAATAAGAGTATACCCATATATTTGTATAATAAACCATCATTTGACATTTTTTTATAATCTTTTTTCTAATGCCTCTTTTTCTGCTTCAAAGCCTTCTTTGCCGAGTAATGCGAACATGTTACTCTTGTAAGCTTCAACGCCTGGCTGATCAAATGGATTGACGCCGAGTAAATAGCCACTTAATGCACATGCTTTTTCAAAGAAGTAGACCAAATAACCAAATGTATAAGCATCTAATTTAGGTAAATCCAGAATAAGGTTTGGTACGTCACCATCATTATGTGCTAATACAGTACCTTGATAAGCTTTATCATTAATTTCATGAATGGTTTTACCTGCAAGATAATTTAAACCATCGATATTTTGATCATCTGCTTCTAGTGTAATTGTTTCTTTTGATTCATTAATGTGTAAAATGGTTTGGAATAAGTCTCTACGGCCTTCCTGGATGTACTGACCGATTGAGTGTAAGTCTGTTGTAAAGTTAGCAGAAGCCGGGAAAATCCCTTTTTGATCTTTACCTTCACTTTCAGCAAATAGTTGTTTCCACCATTCAGAAAAGTATTGTAGATGTGGTTCATAGTTGACAAGAACTTCGATGGATTTACCTTTATTGTATAAAATATTACGAACAGCTGCATATTGATATGCAGGGTTGTCCTGCAATTTAGGTTTAGATAAATCTTTCATGCCTTCTTGAGCGCCTGCCATCATATCATCAATATTGACACCACTTACAGCAATTGGTAACAAGCCAACAGCAGTTAGTACGGAATAACGGCCGCCCACATCATCTGGAATGACGAATGATTCGTAGCCAGCTTCATCTGCAACCGTTTTTAGCGCGCCTTTTGCTTTATCGGTTGTCGCATATATACGTTTTGTTGCTTCTTTTTGTCCATATTTATCTTCAAGGAATTTCTTGAAAATTCGAAATGCAATCGCAGGTTCAGTCGTTGTACCACTCTTAGAAATAACATTAATGGAAACATCTTTATCCTCAAGTACATCAAATAGTTCTTTCATATAAGTTGAGCTCATATGATGACCGACAAAGATGACTTGTGGTGCTTGGCGTTTATCTTTTGTTAAGATATTCTGAAAAGAGTGTGTCAACATTTCAATCGCAGCACGCGCGCCTAAATAAGAACCACCGATACCAATGACAAGAAGAACATCAGAGTCTTGTTTGATCTTCTCAGCGCTAGCCTTAATCCGTGCAAATTCCTCTTTATCGTAATCTTGAGGCAAATTAATCCATCCTAAAAAATCGCTTCCAGCGCCTGTCTGATTATGGAGCGCATTGTGTGCTGTTTCAACATAATCCTCAAGATTTTCTACTTCTGACTCATTAAAGAAGTCCAATGCCTTTTTGTAATTAAATGAAATATGTGTCATACGAAATCCTCCTATTTATAATAGCATATTTATTACTTTAGCTGAGTAAAGTCATTAAATCAAGACATTCATTGTATAAAAATGATCGAATGACTAAAACTAGGGAGGAAAAATGACAAAACAAGGAGGTTTTAATCATGAGTGGACTACAACGAGTTGCATTGATTTTAACAATTATTGGAGCCGTTAATTGGGGATTGATTGGTTTATTTGAATATGATCTAGTGGCACATATTTTTAATGGTGGTAATCAACTTGGTGGTTTATCGCGCATTATATATACAATCGTAGGTATTAGTGGGCTTGTTTGCATATCTATGCTGTTTCGAACAGAAGGTGTTTTTGCAGACGAACCAGAACGCGATACACGCACAGATCTGTAAATGAAAAAAATGGCTACCTCAATAAACTAAGAATGCTTATGTGAACAGAAGGGGGAGTGATGAACTTCCCTTTTTGTATTCATAAAAAACATTCATTTTTAGTATGAGAAATAGCCATTACATATTAATTTTTAAAGTTTTTTTCACGATCTTCTGATTGTTTAATCCAATCTTCCAATTTACCTTTAAGCGTATTGAAACCTGCAGTTCCATCATCTTGCTGTGGAATCGACTGATTTCTGGCTTGTTGTTGCTTTTTCTTAGGTGCATCAACTGTCGCACGTATGGATAAAGATATTTTGTTACTTTCTTCATTGATTTCAAGTATTTTAACTTTCACCTGATCGCCAACGGCTAAATGATCATTAATATCTTTTACAAAACCATGCGTTACTTCAGAAATATGCACTAATCCTTGTGTTTCATCATCTAAAGCAACAAAGGCACCGTATGGTTGAATACCAGTCACTTTACCTTCAATTACTTGAGAAACTGCAAATTTGCTTGTCATGCTGAACATCTCCTATACCTATATTCACTTATTTCACACAATAGAAAATTATATCACACTTGCCTAATGATGCAAAATAAAAAGAAATGGGTTATTTTTTCGGGATGCTTAATAATGTTTGTTTTATGCTCTCGTATACACCATTCCAAATGCTCGTGTCCGTTTCGAATGCTTTTGAGGTAACAGATATAAATGCTTTAAATTTCTCGTCATAGTCAGGCGCATCTTTTGCTGGCAAGTCTTTTTTATAATGATCAACAAAACGCCTTGTGTTTGACGCCATTGGACCCCATTTGGCTACTTCATTTCCAGATTCATCGATGAAAATAAAAATTGGAATGGTACGGTTACCATTTGTTAAGTATTGGTCCATCAATTCTAAGTTTTCATCACGTGGCAAGAATTTTACCCCCATTCCAGTTTGCTTGGCAATTTTTAAAAAGATCGGGATGTTTAACATGCAATGCCCACACCATACCTCGGCAATGATGATAGCACGTAGGTTTTGGTTAGCGATAGACGTAAAAAAGACGTCATCATTAGGCACTTGAAATTGATTATAAATATGCTCAAATCCGTTCTTATGGTGATCCAAATCTTCTGTATAAACCTCTGGATCTAATCCTTTGTCAAACCAGGTATTTAATATCATTAAAAAACGCCCCTTCCATTGTTAAATATACTTAATTAAATGGTACTGTAATTTCATGAGAGCGTAAATGGAAATGCTTAGTCTGAGTCAAAGTCTCACAATTCAAACCACAATTATAGGCGACAGTTGATAATCGCAGAAAGATAGCCCGAAATCTCTTTATATTGCTATTAACTTCCTGATGTAGGATAATATACCTATAAAATGTATAGGGGGGAAGTTAATTGAAGAGGTCATTATTTATTATTATTATGGGTATTCTTATTTTAGCTGGATGTAGCAGTAGTGTTGATATTGATGGAGAAAAAATTACATATGAGGAATTACAGGACAAAATTGAAAAAGGGCAAGATCATTTAGAGGAAATTGAAAGTACAATTACAAAATCAGAAAATGAATTAGAGGACTTGAAAGAAAAGGAAAAAGAATTATTAGGGAAAATAGAAAAATATGAGGAACAATTATCTGATGACAACATAAGCCCCGAAGAGCAAAAAGGTGCAGATGATCATTCGGAAGAGGAAACGATAGCAGCGGAGAAAACTAACGACTCATCAAAAAAGGAAAAATCGGATCAAGAAGAGGAAACAGAAAAATCACAGTATGATGAAAAGAAAGAGGAACCTGAAAAAGCAATATCTAATTCTAAGGAAAAAGAAGATAACGAAGAAACATTATCACAACAGAATGCAATATCATTGGCCAAAGATTATTTAGATTACACTTCATTTTCTAAAAGTGGACTCATAGAACAATTACAATATGAAGGATTTGATAATGTTGACGCAACCTATGCAGTAGAACAAATCCAAGTTGATTGGCAGGAACAGGCCGTATTAATGGCAGAAGACTATATGGATTATTCAAGCTTTTCTAGAAGTGGCCTAATAGAGCAGTTGGAATATGAAGGCTTTAGTAATTCTGATGCTAATTATGCTGCAGACGAAATGGGGTTTTAGGTTAATATGAAACTTAATAAACGTCTGACACTTACTTATAATGTGGTGCCTTTTTTATCAATGGTTTTGACATGAAAGGTTTTGAAGTTTTTACGAAAAAAAGAATATCTACCAAAAAGAATTTCTGCCATCTAGAAAACCGCACCAAAATTAGATTGCATTTCCAAACCAATTCAGCTATAATGAAATTACAATATAATATCGATTTGATCTTCGGGGCAGGGTGCAATTCCCGACCGACGGTGAGGAATAATTTATATATTCTAAGTCCGTGACCTACATTTTTTGTAGTTGACCTGGTGGAACTCCAGGACCGACAGTACAGTCTGGATGGGAGAAGATGTCGAGCTGAGGTAATGAGTTTATTTATATAGGCTCATTATGTCTTAACGTACACTATACGACCATACCCTAAAAGCCCTAAAATGCTTTTAGGGTATTTTTGTTTGAAAAGTTAAGAAATCAGCTCATCCTTCATCAACAAGATCCGAATCGATAGAAGATGAAGGGGAAGATGAACATGAAGTCATCACATTTATTGAAATTAATTATTATTGCTTTACTCGGTACAATATCATTTGTTTTGTTTTTCTTGAACTTTCCATTACCATTATTACCACCTTATTTGAAAGTTGACTTTGGTGATGTACCTGCACTTATTGGCGCTCTAATCTTATCGCCAGTTGCAGGCGTCATTATCATTGCGATTAAAAATATCTTATATTTAATTATTGGTGGTGGAGACCCTGTCGGTGTCGTGTCTAACTTTTTAGCAGCTGTTATGTTTGTTTTACCAGTTGCGATCATTTATCATCGTGTGAAAAGTGTCAAAAGTATTGTGTCAGGTCTTGTCACAGGCACAATCATTATGGCAATTGGTATGAGTATATTAAATTACATTGTGCTCCTTCCGATTTACGCCCTTTTCATGGGAATGGAAGAGATGAAAATAGAAGCTGTGAAACGGGCAGCTGTTATTTATGGTATTTTGCCATTTAATTTGTTGAAAGGTCTCATTGTCGGTCTTATATTTGTGCCGGTATTTGTTAAATTGAGAGTTTGGATCGATAAAAAACATGTTGAATTAGCGTGAAAAAACACCGTGTGAGTTCAAAACTCATACGGTGTTTTATTTGTGTGTTCATTGCGATATTTCTTTAGGTCGTTTGGTAACGACGCCGATGGTGCACCGGGACGTGCAAATTAACTGGTTTACCTCATCAGTTATATGAATTTCCCAGACCATTGTCGTTCGTCCGACATGAACGGGTTGTGCTTTAGCTGTCACGGTGCCACTTTTTTTACTCTTTATATGGTTGGCGTTAATTTCCATACCAAATACGTCGGTTGTCTTTTGATCAACATGTAAATAAGCGCCAATACTTGCTGCTGTCTCTGCAAGTGCAACACTCGCTCCGCCGTGTAAATAACCAGCAGGTTGATGTGTCCGCTCATCCACAGGCATTGTGATAACGACTGAATCTTTTTCCAAAGAAATAATGTTCATGCCGAGAGATTCTAATAACGTGTTTTGAATATCCACTGTGAACACCTCCATTGTTCATTTAAAAGAGTACACTAAGTAATAAGGATAGGGCGAGTAGTACGCCGTATAATGTATTTGTTTTTCCCGTATCAATCATTGCTGGCAGCATGTCGATCGGTTTTGTTTTGCCGCGGAATTTAAGAATAACGCCTAGCGCTTTTTTGCTGGATAAAAATGTGATGAGTGACCAAAGTGGTAACATGCCTATGATAATAAAGTAAGCTGTCAGGCCGTATGCAATGGTAAACATAGATGCTAACAAAACAATTGCATTCTGGCGTCCTATTAAAATGGCCACCGTTTTACGCCCATTTAGTTTATCCCCATCCAAATCACGAATGTTATTGGAGAGCATAATGGCACCAATGAAAATCGCAATCGGAATGGAAATAAGCACAACGTCAACTGTTAATGTTAATGTTTGGATGTAATAACTAATCCCGATGATAACTGTCCCCATTAGAAAACCCGAACATAATTCACCAAAGGGTGTATAAGCGATCGGGAAAGGTCCACCAGTATACAAGTAACCAAAAATCATACAAATGAGACCAATGACAGCAATCCACCAGCTGGATGCGATACATATGTAAACACCAAGTAATATCGCAACGGCAAAAAAGATTAGAGCCAGTTTCAACACTGTCTTTGGTGCCACCTTGTCACGAACGATCGTACCACCAATACCGACGGATTTTTCATTATCTAAACCACGTACATAATCGTAGTATTCATTGAACATATTTGTGGCTGCTTGAATTAAAATTGAAGCTAATAACATAGATAGAAAAACTAAAATATGAAATGAATGATCTATAAATGCAAGCATTGTTCCGATGAACACAGGAATAAATGAGGCGGTTAATGTGTGTGGTCGCAACAAACGCCACCAAATTTGAAAACCTCCGCGTTCATTTAAAGCTTGTTGCATATGTGTTGTTTTATCTTGCATGATTGTCTCCTCCAAAAGATGTTCCTAATCAGATTAATAGTAAGGAAATGTAACGTTTGTGTCAATCAACTTAAGTTAAATATATCATTTTCGAAAAATACACCCCTTTTCTTGAGAAAGAGCGTAAAAGAGCATAAAATAGATAAGTAGTCTGTTATCGTAAGTTTAACGGAGGTTTATTTGAATGATTGACGTCAAAGAGAGCAATATTGAAATGAAATTACAACAAGCTGTTGATCAGGCGGCAAGTCGCCGCACAGGTCAACTTGTGAGCATAACACATAAAATAGACTCGGTTGATCCGATCCATTTTTTTGAGACGGCAAAACTACTGAACAAGGACCGGATTTTTTGGTCAAATGCTGTCGACGATTTTTACCTTGTTGGTATTGGACAAGCTACGGAGATAGAACCAAGTCAATCAAGGTTAGATTCAATTGAGACCAAGTGGCAAAATATGTTGCGCGAGAGTATTGTTCATAATCCCTATGCATTACCTGGAACAGGGTTGATTGCATTGGGAGGCATGTCATTTGATCCGAAAAAGAAACGTTCACGTTTGTGGGGAAATTATAGTGTAAGTCATTTTACAATTCCCGAGTACCTACTCACAAAAGTAGAGGGAGCGTGCTATTTTACAACAACTGTCATTGTAGATAGCAAGACGGATGTGTCTCAGTTGATGCACATGGTACATGAAGATAAACATCAACTTCTTAATACGGCAATAACATTACCTGATGCATCATATGTGACACATAAAGAAGAAGTAGAGCCCGAACAATGGATGGAGACTGTTAAAAAGGCGATCACAGCATTAAATAATAATGAGGCTAAGAAAATCGTGCTTGCACGTGAAATGCGTTTGAAATTAAATGACCGAGCAGAGATCAGCCCCATGTTGGAAAAATTACTTCACATGCAAACAAATAGTTATGTATTTGCTTTCGAGAAAAAAGGTGACTGTTTCATTGGTGCAACACCTGAACGTCTTGTTCGTGTTGATGGTGATCAGTTATTATCTACAAGTTTGGCCGGAACAGCACCACGCGGCAAAACAGAAACGGAAGATAAACAAATTGCTGCAGATCTTTTTAACGATTCCAAAAATCGTCATGAGCATGACTATGTCGTCCAAATGATCAAGCAAAGTATTCAAAACTATTGTACACATATTGATATCCCAGAGGAGCCATTTGTTTATCCGCTTAAAAATTTATATCATTTATATACACCTGTCCATGCGGTGTTGAAGACAGGTTATACGATATTGGATATTGTGCAACAATTACATCCGACACCGGCATTGGGTGGCGAGCCACGTGAAGCATCTTTGGCTTTTATTCGTGATCATGAATTACTTGATAGAGGCTGGTATGGTGCACCGATTGGTTGGCTTGACAGCAACAATCATGGTGAGTTTGCAGTAGCTATTCGCTCAGGATTGATTCAACAGGATGAAGTTTCACTCTTTGCAGGTTGTGGCGTTATGCAAGATTCTGATCCGGTCGAAGAATATGCAGAGACGAATATCAAATTTTTACCAATGTTATCGGTAATGGAGGATCAACATGGATCATACTGAGCAATTAACAAGATATACAGCCCAATTTGTTGATGAATTAGTGAAAAGTGGTGTAAAAAATGTCGTTATATCACCGGGTTCACGATCAACACCGATGGCTATGTTAATGTGTGAGCATCGATGTATCAAAGAATGGATATTGATTGATGAACGTTCTGCTGCATTTTTTGCGCTCGGCATGGCTAAGGAAAAACAGCAACCTGTCGCTCTAATTTGTACGTCTGGTACAGCGGCCGCTAATTACTTCCCAGCAATTATTGAGGCGTTCTACAGTTATGTGCCACTCATTGTGTTAACAGCAGATCGTCCACATGAACTCCGCGATACAGGTGCACCACAGGCAATCGAACAAGTGAATTTGTATGGGAATTACCAGAAATGGTTTCATGATATGGCGCTACCAGAAGCAACACCTGAAATGTTAACATATGCCAGAAAACAGGCGTCTCGCGCTGTTCAAGTAGCACAAATGGATAATCCTGGGCCTGTTCATATAAATTTCCCATTTCGTGAACCGTTGACACCCGATTTGACATTGGACAACTTGTGGGGGCATACGCGTGCACCCAAACATAAATTGTCGTATACAGGAAAACCATGCTTGGAACAGGAGCAGTTACAAGCGTTCAGAGAAACAATCACGACATACAAACGTGGTCTCATTATTTGCGGACCACAAGCTGATCCCAGTTTAGCAGAAGTGGTTGTCTCGCTTGCGGAATTTTTGCACATTCCTATTTTGGCGGACCCCTTGTCACACGTTAGATCGGGCTCACATCATAAAGCAGTAGTTATTGAAAATTATGATGCTATGTTACGCAGTGATGCGATTCAATCACAAATAAAAGCCGACTATGTCATTCGTTTTGGAGCGATGCCCGTTTCAAAATCACTGCGTTTATATTTAGAAGCTCATCATGAACTTGAGCATTTTATTGTCGAACCATATGCAAGCTTTCGCAATCCGACTGACCAAACAGTATCTTATATTCATGCGGATCCAAGCTTGTTTTGTCAGGAGCTGATTCAAACGATCGGTAACCAAATGTCTAATGACACATGGTTAAACAAATGGCAAGCTATGAACACATTAGCGAAAGCGGCGTTAAGTCAAAGTGATGACATGTTAACAGAGGGAACGGCAACGCAGGCATTATTTAAAGAAATCCCACATCAAAGTACGCTTTTTGTTGGTAATAGTATGGCCATTAGAGATGTGGATACGTTTTTTATGTCAACAGATAAAAATTTAAAAGTTTTAGCAAACCGCGGTGCAAATGGAATTGATGGTGTCGTATCAAGTAGTCTTGGTGCCGCTGCTGGAATGGGTAACCGTGTAACACTATTAATTGGTGATTTATCATTTTATCATGATCTGAATGGTTTACTAGTAGCGAAACATTATCAGCTTAATTTGACGGTCGTTTTAATTAATAATAATGGTGGCGGTATTTTCTCCTTTTTACCGCAAGCGCGAGAAGAACAACATTTTGATACGTTGTTTGGTACACCGTTACATATTAATTTCGAGCATGCAGTTACGATGTATGATGGTACATATCGCTTGGTTGAGACATTGGCAGCATTTAGGGAAGAACTCAAGGCAAGCTATCTCACGACTGGTTTAACCGTTATTGAAATTCAAACAGATCGAACTGAAAATGCGGCTTGGCATCGTGCATTATGGCAATCGATGGAGCAGTCTATATTAAGCCAAGCAGGTGAAACAGATGCTGTTTACGATTGAAGATGGAACATATGCCTATGACGTTGTTGGCACGGGACCACCCATTGTTTTGTTGCATGGCTTTACTGGTACGCGGCATACATGGCAATCGCTTGTGGAAGTACTAAGAGATACACATCAAGTGATCACCGTTGATTTACCTGGGCATGGGCAAACTAAGACGTGTACAGAACGGTCGATGAAGCAGTGTTGTGATGACTTACAACACCTTATCACACACCTTGGGCTAAGCGAAGTCCACCTGCTTGGATACTCGTTAGGTGGTCGGACAGCTCTGTCATTTGCTATCTATTATCCAGAAATGGTGACTTCTTTAATTTTGGAAAGTGCGTCACCGGGTCTAGAGAAGCCGAAAGATCAAGAAGCCCGACAAAAGCATGATCACCAACTTGCCAAACGATTAGAGACAGAAGGTATTGATGCGTTTGTTAACTACTGGGAAAAGATCCCTTTATTTGAAACACAACAGACATTACCCCAAGTGATAAAGCAACAGATTCGACATGAACGGCGATCACAATCAGCGCACCAATTAGCTTGTTCTCTACGTGCAATGGGAACAGGGGCCCAACCATCTTGGTGGAAAAAAATCAATGATTTAAAAATGCCCATATTACTCTTAGTAGGTGCGCTTGATGCTAAGTTTGTGGCCATTAATCACTTGATGGCCAAACAGATGGACACATCACATATTCATGAAGTTGAAAACAGTGGACATGCGATTCATGTGGAACAGCCAGATAAATTTGGTAAGATAGTAAAGAGGTTTTTAAATCATAATCACGATGTGGAGGAGAATACAGATGACGATTCAATGGGAACAGGTTCGAGAATATAAAGAAATCATCTATGAAAAATATAACGGTATTGCTAAGGTAACAATGAACAGACCTGAAAAACATAATGCCTTTACACCATTAACTGTCAATGAAATGATCGATGCGTTTGCTGATGCACGTGACGATGCATCTATTGGCGTTATTATATTAACTGGTGCAGGTGAAAAAGCATTTTGCTCGGGTGGTGATCAGTCTGTTCGTGGTCATGGTGGTTATGTTGGAGATGACCATGTACCAAGGCTCAATGTGCTTGATTTACAAAGGTTAATACGTACGATTCCGAAACCAGTCATTGCCATGGTTGCTGGTTATGCCATAGGTGGTGGCCATGTGTTACATATTGTTTCTGATTTAACGATTGCAGCGGATAATGCCAGATTTGGACAAACAGGTCCGAAAGTGGGGAGTTTTGATGCTGGTTATGGTGCTGGACTGCTAGCTGAAATGGTAGGTCAAAAGCGTGCACGGGAAATTTGGTATTTGTGTCGCCAATACAGTGCAGAAGAGGCTTATGATATGGGGCTTGTTAATAAGGTTGTGCCATTAGACCAACTTGAAGCAGAAACAATTCAGTGGTGTAACGAAATCTTAGAGAAATCACCAACGGCCATTCGCATGTTGAAAGGATCATTTAATGCTGCAACAGATGGACTTGCGGGGTTACAGCAGTTTGCTGGTGATGCAACACTGATGTATTACACAACGGATGAAGCCAAAGAAGGACGAGATGCTTTTAAAGAAAAACGCAATCCTGATTTTGACCAGTTCCCACGCTTCCCATAAAGTGAAACTTCAATCAGTGGTATTTCTTTTCCCACTGATTGTTAGTTGAATCAATCGTTACTGGCAGTTACACTGCGATCAATGTCTGAATGAGAGAAGGCCTTTGCCGTTGCTGCAAAGGCTTTTTCTATATAAGATCTAGGAGGATTCACAATGTCAGAAGTCATCCCACATTGGTTGACAAAGCAAGCAACGCTCAGACCAGAAAAAGTCGCCATCGAGACGGACGATGGGACATGTATAACGTTTATCGAACTCCAGGATATGAGTATGTCCTACGCTAAAAAGTTAGCCCACATTGGCGTTCGACGTGGTGACCGTGTTGGTGTTTTATCAATGAATCATATTGATATGGTTGTTACGATTCATGCGCTCAGCTATCTGGGGGCGGTGGTTGTTTTATTAAATACACGCTTAACAGAAAAGGAATTATCTTATCAAATAACACATGCTGACATCGTTTTACTACTCGTTTGCAATGTTGTCAAAGAACGGTTCCCGGAAAATGCCTTTTCTGTTATGACAAAGTCGTTTCAAGAAATTAATGTACTACAAGAAGCGCCCCAAGTCTTACAAACGGAGTTATGTTTAGATGACCCCTTTACAATCATGTATACATCGGGGACAACAGGTCGTCCAAAAGGGGTTGTACATACATACGGCAATCATTGGTGGAGTGCCATCGGTTCTGCCCTAAATCTAGGGATTCATGACACGGATAAATGGTTGACAACATTACCTATCTTTCATGTAGGTGGTTTGTCAGTCTTTTTAAAAAGTGTTATTTATGGTATGCCTGTTTATTTTATAAAAAAATTTTCTGAACGAAACGTGATCCAAGCGATTATGAATGAGGGTGTGACAATTGCGTCAGTTGTCACGGTCATGGTTCAGAGAGTTATAAATATGCTTGATCATGTTATTTTTCCGGAGACATTTCGGTGTATGTTACTTGGTGGTGGGCCAGCTCCTAAGTCACTACTAAGTCAAGCAGCGGAAAAGAACATCCCCATTTACCAATCATATGGATTGACAGAAACGTCATCCCAAATCGCCACAATCCAACCACAAGATGCACGTCGCAAAATTGGTTCTGCAGGCAAAGCACTTACACCTGCACAACTAAAAATCTCCGAGCCAGACATATTGGGTATTGGTGAAATTGTAGTCAAAGGACCAATGGTCACGTCTGGTTATTTTAAAGACCCAGAAAGTTCAAGAAAAGCGATTCAACATGGTTGGCTGTCAACGGGTGACTTAGGTTATGTGGATACGGATGGTTTTTTATATGTAGTCGATCGTCGTACAGATCTCATTATCTCAGGTGGAGAAAATGTATATCCAACAGAGATAGAAAATATCATTTCCGAAATGGACCTCGTTGAGGAAGTTGGGGTTGTAGGTAAAGATCATCCAACTTGGGGGGAAGTACCAATTGCCGTTATTGTACCAAAAACGAGAAGCTTAACGTCTGAACAGGTTTTACAATATGTTGCAGATAAGCTGGCACCTTTTAAAGTACCAAAGGAAGTTTATTTTGCTAGTCATCTTCCACGAAATGCGGCTAATAAAATAGTACGTCAAAAATTATTATCCGTGATATCAGATTTTAATTATCCGAATGGTAATGTATAGGTCATATTTCACTTGATGGCGGAATGGATATGGGTGTAACGTCCTATTTCATAAGATTGTATTTCGCAAATCGACATTTTTTTCCTTAAATAAGGTTTACAAACAATGATGATCAGGTATAGTTAGTCATAGTTCATATTTAAATATAATTAAGGAGGAAAAGTTCGATGGATTTTTTTGATGAGTATTTTAAATCCGAGTTCACACTTGGATTGCAAAACTTTGTAGTGGCATTAATTATTTTACTTGTAGGATGGATTGTGGCTAAGATAGTTGGCAATCTTGTAGAAAATGGGTTAAAGAAGGCAAATTTAGATGATAAGATATTTAGTAAGTTCCAACAAGGTGAAAAACCATTAAACAGTGGTAAGATTATTGGTAAAGTACTATATTACATAATTTTAGTCATTGCGTTCATGTTATTCTTTGAACGGTTAAATCTAAATGTCCTAGCAAATCCATTGTCTGATGTTGTTTCGACGGTCTTTGGTTTTGTTCCAGCAGTATTAAAAGCTGCAATCATCCTAGCGGTTGCTTGGGTTGTTGCTACATTGGTGAAATGGGTCATTGTTCAAGGCACAGACAAAGCAAAAATCCAAGACGTCTTTTATAAGGTCAAATTAGCGAATACAAAAGAAGAAGTAAAAAGCTTTATGGAAACATTAGGTCAAGTTGCTTTTTATTTGATTTTGTTTGTTGCGCTACCTGCAGTACTAGATGCACTTAGTATCTTTGGTTTGGCACAGCCATTTACAAATATTATTAGTACTGTACTAGCATTTATTCCAAAACTGTTAGCAGCAGCACTTGTTTTCGTAGTCGGTTGGTTTGTAGCGAAAATTATTAAAACAGTGCTTGTTAACCTATTAGAAGCGGTTGGTTCAGAAAAATTAATTGCACGTTTGAAATTACAAAATTTGTTTGAAGGTACTTCTTTTGCTAATTTCGCTGGTAATCTAGTGTTTGTCGTTATTATTATTTTAACGTCGATTATTTCACTAGAAAAACTTGAGTTAAGAGGCATTACAGATCCAGCTATTAATATGCTGAACCAGGTCATGGAAATGATCCCAAGCATCTTAATTGCGATTGCACTTATCCTGATTGGAATATGGTTAGGAAAAATTGTTGGTGGTTTCGTACAATCGTATTTAGGCAAATTAGGATTTGATCGTTTAACATCTAAAATAAACGTTGGTAAAGTTGATGTGGCAGACCAAAAAATGGCACCATCAGCCGTTGTTGGATATGTTGTACAAGCTTTAATCATCTTTATTTTAGCAGTACAAGCGCTCTACCTGATTAAACTTGATTTCTTAGTTGGTATTGCGACAGAGATCATGGCTTATATTCCACACGTTCTAGTCGCTGTACTTATATTAGTCGTCGCACTTATTTTAGCGAGTATTGTTGAAAAAGTGCTACTCAATTTAATCACTGGTCCGGCAACAAAAATTCTAGCTGGATTTGCTAAATATGCGATTATCGTATTAGCTGTCTTCATGGCACTTACACAATTAGGTATTGCAACAACAATCGTGAATGCAGCATTCATCCTAGTATTAGGTGGACTTGCACTTGCGTTTGGTCTCGCATTTGGTCTTGGTGGTACAGAATTTGCTAGCAAATATTTGAGAAAATTCGACTCAACTATCGAAACAACAAATGTCAATCAAGAGAATGAAAATGATGAAGCGTAAGTTTACGTGAGCTAAAGAGGTTGTAGTCTAACCCTCTATAAAAAACTAAGGTATAATAGAACTGCTTTCCTTAGGGATAGCAGTTCTATTTTTGCGTTAGAATAAATATGAAGCATAATTTGGGAGGCATAAAGATGAGTGAACAGAAAAAAGATCGTTTGGAAAGTCTATCTTTGCTCGGAAACCAGGATATTACGTATGAATTCAACTATCAACCAGAACTACTCGAGGCGTTTGACAACGACCATCCAGAACGTGATTATTTTGTGAAGTTCAATTGTCCAGAATTCACAACCATGTGTCCAATGACACATCAACCAGATTTTGCAACGATGTATATAAGCTATATTCCAGATGAAAAAATGGTGGAAAGCAAATCGTTGAAATTGTATTTATTTAGCTACCGCAATCATGGTGGTTTCCATGAGGACAGTGTCAATACGATCATGGATGATCTTATTCAACTCATGGCTCCACGCTATATCGAAGTGTGGGGGAAATTTACACCACGTGGTGGCATTTCTATTGATCCGTACTGTAATTATGGTAAACCTGGAACAAAATTTGCTGAAATGGCTGAGTATCGTTTAATGAACCATGATTTAAATCCAGAAAAAATTGATAATCGCTAAAGATTAAAATTATCATACATGCTTCTCCTAAATCGTGGCAAAGTATAGTCAGGAGGTGCTGTATGAGAAAAGAAACGTTTTATGTCAGTGTTGCATCACATGAAATCTCCCGCATACCCTTTGGTAATAATACTGCTTTTAAAATTGAAGCAACAGCGGATGAAGTGCGCATACTACGTGCAAAATTAGATAATATGCATAACGCGGATATGGGATCCTTTTGGCGTGCACACGTTCCAATCAAACCATATCATCAAGATACAGCCAATCAAGATTATGATAGGGAGATAACAGATGTCTTTCAAATGCTCTATAATCTGGGGGATAAGGAGACACAAACACATATCGAAAGTATGGAGATCTTAACAGACCGGCATATGTAGAAGGTTAGAGACTATCTCATCAAGTTATTACACTGGTGGGGTTGTCTCTTTTTTTGCAAAAATGGTTTATTTTCTCACACTTTAAGGAATAGATTCATAGTACGTATGAAGGAGAAGATCACCATGAATGAGAAAAAGCGTCATTATGTGATAAATATTGTCTTTACCATACTATTAATGATAACGATTGTCGTTTTTATGAAAACATCGGCAACCCCGTACAGTCAAGCTGTTCAAAAAGAGGTGCATAAGCGCATATCGAACACGAAACAGAAACAAAATGTAGAACATCTTCAACAATTGGACTATGCACAAGACGAGACACGACCAGAGATAAGCCATGAAGAAATAGTTTCCCTAATGGATCAATTTATGGATACACTTGTTCAAGAAGTGGATGATAACTATAAAGTGATTCACTTTGATCATATCGATGATTTGGTTGATGAATTGGCAGCTATTTCAACACATGAAATTGCACAAATTTTTATTGGGTATTATTATGAAAACAAGAGCGATGGCCTATATATTATTCCAACAGAAACACCACCATGGTTTATGGCAGATCATCCATATGATGTGGTACAATTAAATGAGGATCAAGTTCAAATAACTCAAACAAATGAAACAGATTTTTACGGCACATATACAATTGAATTAGAATTGATATACCAAGATGGTTGGAAAATAACAAAGATCACACATTCATGAAGAAAAGGCAGTTGACAATATGTACGAGTTCATTGATTATTATAAGAACAAAGTAACGCTTTCGTTTGCAGATCATCCATTTTCTGATACACCGAAACATGTTTGGGTGATTTGTAGGTATCAAAATAAATGGTTACTGACGAAGCATAAAGAGCGCGGCTTGGAATTTCCTGGGGGTAAAGTGGAGCAAGGTGAGACAGCTAAGCAGGGGGCCATTCGAGAAGTATGGGAAGAAACAGGTGCTGAAATTAAAGGCATTCATTATATTGGTCAGTATTATGTCGCCGGTAAACGTGATCAAGTCATTAAAAATGTCTATTTTGCAGAAATAAAAAATCTTATTGAACAAAACACATACTATGAAACTGAAGGACCGGTTATGATTGAACAATTACCCGCCCGTATTAAGTTCGATCAGGCGTATAGTTTTATGATGAAAGATGATGTTTTAACGCATTGTTTACTAAAAATTAAAGAACAGTTTGATAAATAAGATCAATCGCCTCATGATACAAGGCGATTGATCTTATGGTCTCTTAAATTGTATGTTTAATAAGCCAACGTTCAAGCTTCTCAACAAGTTTATACATGATTGCGGCAATAATAGCAATGAGTATGAGACTTGACATGACAAGGGTAAAATCAAATACTTGAAAACCATATATGATCAAATAGCCGAGTCCATGTTTGGATACAAGGAATTCACCAACAATGACACCGACCCATGATAATCCAACATTGACTTTTAAAGTTGAAATCATGGCAGGTAGTGTTGCAGGGAATACAGCTTCCTTAAAACATTGCCATCGTGAGGCTCCGAAGCTTT
>Ga0209487_1000925_pt1 | contig 25485 bp, 18 predicted proteins | sample Poulit2012_FD_187524 | JGI IMG/M metagenome (GOLD analysis project Ga0209487, IMG submission 187524) | Agricultural soil microbial communities from Georgia to study Nitrogen management - Poultry litter 2012 (SPAdes) (version 2) | ecosystem: Environmental > Terrestrial > Soil > Agricultural land...
AGCAATCCCGATCCCTTCCCGGTCGTGGCGGGCTTCGAGGATGTTGGCGCGGTGAGGCGGACTTCCCATCCATCCCGAAACCACATCTTCGGCTATTTGCTCCATCGTCTTCCAGTCGTAGAAGACTTCACTACGGCCGCCTCGAATCACTGTCTGCCGGCTCCCGTAGCGGTATGTCATATAAATATTCTCGGCGACGCCCGTGTACCGGTAGTCACCGTCCTCCTTGAGGCAGTGGTAGTCAATACGGAAGGCGCGGTCGCTCGGCAACGAACCATCGCTTCCTTCGTGGCCGAAGAAGTCGTTCGCAGCCATGTCGGCACTGTGCGCTGCGGCGATGAACGACAGCGTGTCGTTCCAGGCGATCGCCGGCAGGCCATGCTCGATGCGCACCTCGTTTACCGCACCATGCACCAGCCTCTCCAATCGTGACAGATCGAGCTCGGCGCCGTCGTCTCCCCCGGATGCACCGGCAGAAGAGAGACATCCCGCGAGAATCAACACCAGCATCAGCATCCACCTTCCCATCGCCGCACCCGTCCAGTCTTTACGCCGAGTTCTGCTTTAACAGGCGCTCGATTACGTCGATCTGCGTGATGCCCTCGGCCTCAGCATTGAAGTTGGTGATGATCCGGTGCCGGAGGACCGGAATCGCCATGCGTTGGACGTCGGCAATGAGCGGTGTCAGACGGCCGTCAAGCGCAGCGAGCACCTTGGCGCCGAGGATGAGGTATTGCGATGCACGCGGCCCGGCGCCGTAACTGAGGTAGTTGTTGACAAAGTCGGGTGCAGTTGGGCGGCCCGGACGTGTAGACGATGCGAGGCGAACCGCATACTCGATCACATTGTCGGCAACCGGAATGTTGCGGATGAAGTCCTGGTAGACCAGCAATTCGTCGCCGCTAACGACCTTTGACACCGTCTCAACGCGCTCGCCCGTCGAACCGCGGACGACGTCGACTTCCTGCCGGAAATCCGGATAGTCCAGCCAGATGTTCAACATAAAGCGATCGAGCTGAGCCTCCGGCAGGGGGTACGTGCCCTCTTGCTCGATCGGGTTCTGCGTAGCCAGTACGAAAAACGGCTGCTGCAGCTCAAACGTTTGCCCGGCCGCCGTCACATGGTGCTCTTGCATGGCTTCGAGCAACGCCGCCTGTGTTTTCGGCGGCGTTCGGTTGATTTCGTCCGCAAGTACGATGTTGGCGAACACCGGCCCATGCACAAAACGGAAGCTCCGCCGTCCAGTCTGCTGGTTCTCCTCGATGATCTCCGTGCCCGTGATGTCAGACGGCATCAGGTCGGGCGTAAACTGGATTCGCCTGAAATCGAGATCGAGCGCTTGTGCCAGCGTGCGGATGAGGAGCGTCTTTGCGAGGCCGGGCACACCTACCAGCAGCCCATGCCCGCGAGCGAGCAGGCAAACGATGACCGCCTCGACGACATCTTCCTGACCGACGATCACCTTCGAGATCTCGCGGCGAAGACGCCCGTAGGCGTCCGTGAGCGCTTCGATCGTCTTGGGGTCTGTGGGGGAGGGATTCACTGCTGAAAATGGAGGCACTAATTACGAGCGATCAGATCGCGGGCTTTGCCTCGCATTTTAATATGGACCTGGTCGCGCAGCGACCGCGCCCAGCGTTGGAGCTCTCGTTGCTGTTTCTCCTGCAGAGCAAGCTGTTCAATCCGCTCATAATCTGTGTCGAGGGACAGTCGATGTGCGGCTGTGTGCTCTCGGAGCTTTACGATGTGATATGACGACTGGCCGGTCAGCAGCTGCACACGCGTCGGCTCGCTGATTTCACCCACTTCGAGCTGCTGGATGGTTCGGCGCCAGTCGGGCCCCAACATCTCCAGGTAAAGCTGGCGTTCGCCCGTTCGAAGATCGACCACGCGCCCGCCCAGCATCGAGGTTTGCTGCTCCTCCGAGTGCCGCCGCGCCATGACTTCGAAGGATAGGTCGTACGTCTCGATCGAGTCCTTAACCGCCTGAAGGAATTCGATCGCCGGCGCGGGGTCGGCCTTGCTGCGGTCAAACTCAATCAAGACGTGGTTGTAATCGACAACGTCTCCGCGCCGCTGGTTCACCCGCAGGAAGTGCAGGCCAAACGGCGACTCAAATATCTGCGAGTACTCACCGACGGGGCTGCGAGCCGCTACCGCTGCAAACTCCGCCACCAGGTCAGACAGGCGTGTTCCCTCATAGTGGCCGCCTCGGCCGGCAGAGCCGGGGTCGTCGGAAAACTGCCGCGCCATCTCTTCGATGGTCGCGTCACCGCTCACAACCGATTCCCGTATCGTCGAGATGATCTCCATCGCCTCATCGCGGGCGGCGTCCGTAATCTCAGGGTGCCGCACGATGTGCGACAGCCGAACGCTCTCGGGTACGGTAGGGAGGGAGTCGGTGGGGAACTGGTGGAACCACGCCCGGACCTCCGTCGGCGTGATGCGGATGCTGCGCATGTGCTGTTGTTGCAGCTGCTGTGCAAGAAGCTGACTGCGGAAATCTCGCCGGAGGTCGGCTCTGATCTGCACGATGGGCTTGCCGTAGATACGCTCGATCTCGCTCACCCCGCCCACCTGACGCTGGAGCTGCTCGATGCGGCCGTCGATGGATTGATCGACCTGGGAGTCCGTAACCGTGATGTTGGTGTCGCGCTCGGCAACAATCGCCATCACTTTCTGATCGACCATCTGATCGAGCATCTCGAGCCACAGGCCGTCGGAATACTGCGCCTGGCCTTGTTGCACGATGTTGTATACGATGCCGTCGACTTCAGATCGAAGCACGATGTCGTTTCCGACCACGGCCACGATCTCATCGACCACACCGCCGGACTGAGCGCGCACCGGCCCTGCGACAATCAACAATAACAGAAGAGAAAGCAGGGTGCTACTTGTGCGCAATGCGGAAAACGTCATGAACTAAAACTCGATGCGGAGGGAAGATGAGGAGGCGCCGGATGGATAGGCACAGGTTCGATCAGGCGTTCAGCGAATCTCGAGATCTTCGCGCGCCATTGCCTCGGTTCGCAGGCGTTGAACCTGACGTGCATACATCTGTTTCCGCGCCTCGATGCGCAGACGGTGCTGCAGTTCGTCTCTGATCCACTCAAATTGGGGAATGCTGCCCGCAGGCACTCGCTGCACCAACTGGAGGACGTGGAACAGGGAGTCGGTCTCGATGATCGGTGCAACCTGCCCGTCGTTGAGCTGCAACAGCCGAGACCGGATCTCGGGCCGCGACACAAACAGCCGGCTTTCCGCCGTAAAGGTCTCGCTCAATACACGCGACATCGAGGGGTCAGACGCGACATCCCTGACAGCCGCAGACCAGACGGACTCTATGGTTTCTCCTGCCGGTGGACTGGAAAGACGATGCCTGACCTCCGCAGCATCGTCTCCTGACATCGTGCTTAAATAGCGGACCTGGACGAAGGGTTCGCGGAGTTGGAGGCGCTCACGGCTACGCTCGTAGTATGCCAGTAACTCACCCTCGTCCACGTCCTCATCCATCTCGTCGTACATCTGAGAGATCAACGTGCTGACGAGAACCGATCGCTCGTTGTCGGCAAGGAGGCGCTGCACGTCGCGGTTGTTGCGCAAACCTCGGCGTCTTGCCTCACGATATAGCAGCTCGTTCGTCAGCCATTGCTCGATAATTTGCTGGCGCGCCTCGAGCGAATCCTCAGTAAACGACAGGGAGCGAAGCTGATTGCTGAGCTCATCCTGCGTGAGGACGCGATCGCCCAGCCTCGCAACGAAATCTTGCGGAGGGTCGCTGCGACCACATCCCGCTACGAATAGCACAGCGAGCAATGAAAGAAGAATCCTACCTCTCATCAATCAAGCCGTATTTCGCTCACAGCAGGTGTCGCTGGATCGGCGCGGCGTACGTGTGCCAGACGGTCGGGGAAGAGCTGCACGCCGTAATGCCGACGTAACCGGGCCATCACGCGTTCTTCCAGCGTCTCCTGGTACACGGTGATAAGTGCCGGCATGGCTTCCTCGAATGTCTTCGTCCGCGCCGGCTCAACACCGTCATTGATTCGAATCATCCGCCGCCCCCGTTCGAAGAAGGAATCCGTGCGACCCCCGACCGGTAGTGCCGCCACGCGGTCGAACGGTTCCGGCGCAGGTGTTGAGACGAGCATGGTGTCGGCCTGTAGCTCCGTCATTTCGAGCGCCGCGTCGAGGCCCGATTCGTCATACACGGTAGTGAAAGTAGCGAGTGTCGAGTCATCCGGTGCGGCGACGGTGATGATGCGCTGCCGTTCGGGGAAGGTATGCTCGGACGCCGTTTCTTCGAAGAGCGCCAGCAGTGCCGTCGTATCGCGGGCTGCCGCCGTCCAGATGGAATCTTCCATGAAGCGGAACAGCAGCAGACCCTCTCGGAACTCCTGCATCAACTCGCCGAACTCGGGGTCGCGCAACTCGAGCGCCCGGGTACCGGCATCAAGTGCTTTATCGTCGAGAAGGCGATTGGCTGCCGTGAGCAGGGCCTCACGCGTACTTGCGGCGCTACGGCTCGACTGCGCCAGGAACGGCTGCAAGTCGCGCACCGCGAACTCCTCACCCTGAAGATATGCGATCGGCTTGTCGGCCAGACGTGCCTCCAGCGAGTCTACACCGATCAGCCTGACCAGCTCAGCCGTCTCGAAATGCTCCAACTCCGCATAGAGTGACGCCGTATCGATGCGCGCTTTCATTTCGGAACGAAGGTCGGAAACAAGGCGCTGCTCGGCTTCGCGTGCCCGGGGCATCCGCGATACCTGCTGCTTCAGACCGTCATAAGCCTCCTCATAGGTCGGCGCCTCTACGCGCCCGAGCAACCGGATGATGTGATAGCCGAGCGGCGTCTCGACGACTTCAGAATAGTCGCCAGGATTCTCAAGTGAGAACGCGATTGTCTTGAACGGTTCAATGACCCGGCTCGCGAAATCAATACGGCCGATCTCACCGCCCCGAGCCGCGCTGTTGCGGTCGTGCGAGTAGTTGCGAGCCAGCACCTCAAACGGCTCACCTGCCTCAAGGAGCTCATAGACATGATGGGCGAGGTCGAGAGCGGAAATAGTATCCGTCTCATGTGCGTCGGGTGCGATCACAATGTGCGCCACTCGAATGGCCTCCGGCGTGGGAATACGATCGGTGACCTGCAGGATGTGGTAGCCGAAATCCGTGCGGAAAATACCTGAGGTCTCGCCCACCGGCGTCGCGAACGCCACTGACTCAAATGGCTCGACCATCTGACCGGATGAGAAATAGCCGAGGTCGCCGGCGCTGCCAGCACCCTCTCGCTGCGCCGACGGGTCCTCCGAGTGGAGGCGCGCCATCTCCCCGAAATCACGACCCTGCCGGATTGAGTCGGCCACTGCCGACAGTCGGTTGTAGGCGGTAAGCGTATCCTGCGGGCTCGCGTTACTCTCGACGCGGATCAGGATATGCCGCGCCCGGATCGACTCTCGCTGCCGTTCGTAGGTCTGGCGGATAAGTGGATCGAGAACTTCCTGATCGAGAAGGTAAGGCCGGGCATAGTTCACGCGGTAGCTCTCGAGCTCAGAAACAAGCTCCGGATGTGAGTCGAGGCCGGCATCGCGAGCCGCCCGCACTTTCAATCTGAAATCAACCAGTCGATTCAGAAAGTCTTCCCTGGCGGCCATACTCTCGGCTGTTGTCGAATCCAGCGTCGCCGACCGCATGTAACGACGCTCAAACTCGCCAATCCGAATCGGCTCACCCCCTACGATAGCAAGGACGTCCGAGCCGCCGTTGTCCGCGACGTCGCGGGAGGAGGAGCACCCGGCAACGCCAATTGCGATGAGCAGTGCAGGAAGAAGCGCGAAGAGAGATCTTTTCATGGAGTAGATCGGGTCAGTTCCGGTCCGTAACATATGCAACGCAGTCGTTATCGCCGGCACATCACGCACGTTGCCGAGAGCGGTTCCATGGAACCGTGACTGTCCTCCCGGAAGCAACTTTGACGGGATGGGCGGGTCATAATATGAGTCCCTAACGCGGTGGAGTAAGCGCGATGTCGGAAAATGATAAACAGCTGATCGAGGATTTTCAGGAGGGGGACGAGTTCGCCTTCATCTCGATCTACAATCGGTATAAAACACCCCTGTATGCGTTCTGCGTCAAGATGCTCGGAGATCAGGAGCAGGCGCGCGACGTCATGCAGGAGACTTTTCTAAGGGTGTATGAAAACCGACATCGCTTGAGCAATTCCGGGGCATTTAAAGCATGGATCTTCACGATCGCACGCAACCAATGCCTCAATCAGATCCGTAGAGCACGCTGGCAGGTTCCATTCGAGGACGAGCGCGAAGCCACCACGTTTGCGCAAGAAACGCCGGTCTCTCGTCTCGAGAAAAGCGAACGGATCACGCTCGTATCACACTTCATCAACGAACTGAAGCCCGAGTATCGCGAAGTCGTCGTTCTGCGAGAGTACCAGAACATGTCGTACGAAGACATTGCGGCCATCACGCGGAGCACGCTGAGCGCCGTGAAGTCGCGTTTGTTCAAGGCACGCAGGAAGCTGGCGGCGATGATCGGACCGGTTCTTGAGGCTGAACGAGCCGAGGCTGAAACCGGCCCTGCCGCGAAAAAATGAAATCAGGCGACATGCGGATTAAGAGGATGAGGACGGTATGGAAGAACTCTACTATGATGATGATCATGCGGTCTGTGAGTCATTCGACGAAACACTGAACTTGTTCGTTGACGGCGAGCTTCGCGTTGCAGATCACGCGGCGATGTTCAATCACCTCGCCGAATGTGATCGATGCCGACAGTATTTTGACGAACTGCTGGCGCTTCGTCGAATGATGAGTGAGGAGGTAATCCGGATTGCGCCGTCCCAGGATGAAGCCTTCCTCCGGCGGCTGGCGCAGTATCGGAGCGCCGTTCAGCCGTCAAAGGTGCGAAATGAACGGCGTGAGCGCGTGCGCAGGTTAACGCCCGTCGCCGGCCGAGCACTTGTAGGTGCAGCGATAATAATCCTCATATTGACGAGCCTGATGCCGGGTCCTCGCGCTGATGCCGACATCACAAGCCTGGTCGTAGGAGAGGAGGAACTGGTGAATTTCACGACGACCAGTTCGCCCAACCGGGATAGAGGCGCCGTCTACGTATTTTACCCGGGCTTGACGATTGAAGCCGACAATGAAATCGAGCCGGCCCCAACCGAGGCGCTCTGATCATACGGGTCGTTGATCCAGCTGCCCGTCGGGCGCGACTTCCAACGTGGAGCCGCGCCTTTTCTTTTCGGGCCCAGGGTACGTTGCGTCACACCTGGCAGAGTTAATTCCGATAACGAACATCACTTTTTGTAACTGACTATATGCACTCCGACATTCGCGTTCGATTTGCTCCGAGCCCCACGGGTCTTCTTCATATTGGCGGATTAAGAACCGCTTTGTACAACTACCTGTTCGCGAAGAGAAACAATGGCACGTTCGTACTAAGAATCGAAGACACTGACCGCGAACGTTTCGTCGAGGAAGCCGAGGCCGACATTCTGGAATCGCTGAATTGGGCCGGCCTCGACGTCGACGAAGGCCCGGATGGAGGCCCCGGTGGAGGCAAGTACGGGCCGTACTACCAGTCGCAGCGCCGGGAGTTATACCGCAAGTACGCCGGCGAGCTGATCCAGGCGGGTCATGCCTATTACGCCTTCGACACGCCTGAGCAACTCGAGGAGCTTCGGAGCCGCGATGGAGGGACGGCCCGTTACGACATGCATACGCGCGACTCCATGGCGAATTCGCTCACGCTGCCGGGCGATGAGGTCAAGCGCCGTCTCGATGCGGGCGAAGCTCACGTCATCAGGCTCAAAGTGCCGTCGGATAAACGCATTGCATTTGACGATGCTGTCCGTGGTAGCGTCTCCTTCGCAAGCGAGGAAGTCGACGACCAGGTTCTCGTCAAAAGCGACGGCATGCCGACGTATCACCTGGCGAATGTCGTGGATGATCACGAGATGCAGATTTCGCACGTCATCCGTGGTGAAGAGTGGCTGCCGAGCACGCCCAAGCACATATTGTTGTACGAGTTCTTTGGATGGCAGCCGCCAACGTTTGCCCACCTGCCGCTGATACTGAGTCCGACCGGAGGAAAGCTGTCGAAACGAAATGCGGACAGAGCGGGAATCCCGGTCTCAGTTCGACAATATCGCGAGGCCGGGTACGAGCCCGAAGCGCTCATCAACTTTCTGGCCTTCCTGGGATGGAATCCGGGCGACGAGCGCGAGGTGTTTGCACTCGATGAGCTCGCCGCCGCGTTTTCGCTCGACCGGGTCGGCTCGTCGGGCGTCAGCTTCAGCATGGATAAGCTGCGCTGGTACAACGAGAACCATCTTCGCCTTTTGGATGAATCAGAACTACTCTCGCGGGCACAGCCGGCGCTGACGGCGAAAGGCTATGACCAGGCCGGCGAGGCGTATCTCCGTGACGTGGCATCGCTCATGCGGGAACGAATTGTCTTCGCTTCGGACCTCGCGACCGAGTGTGCGTACTTTTTCGAGGCTCCTGATTCGTATGAGGAGGCAGGCGTGAAGAAGCGTTGGAAAGAAGACTCACCCGCGTTGCTCACCGCCTATGCAGACCGGCTCGAAGCGCTCGATAATTTCTCGGCCGAGGCGGCCGAAACCGTGCTGCGTGAGGTCGCCGACGAACATGAAGCCGGCGCCGGGCGCATCATTCACCCTACGCGTCTTGCCTTGAGTGGCGTCACGTTCGGGCCCGGTCTGTTCGAAATGATGGAGCTGATCGGGAAGGATGAGTGCGTGCTGCGGATGCGGAAGGCGGTCGAATCGCTACCATGATGCAGATCGAAGTCAAAGACTATCCGTCACTGTTCGGGCTTGCCCTCACGGCCGAGTGGCCCGATCCGATTGGGGAAGTGGAATCACCTGGATGGCTCATCGCCCTCCTCCAGCTTAACTCGCCCCACGCGCCATTTGCGAGCGATGATCACGTGCGTGCGGAAATCCGCTCGATGATGCGCACCCGGGGCTACAAACCGTCTGGTCGAGGCAAGCCTGCTTCCGAATACCTGCTGCGCGCAGCCGATCAGGGAAAACTCGGCAGCATCAATGCGGCGGTCGATGTGTGCAACGTGGTGTCGCTCCATAGCGGCATTCCGATCTCCGTAGTCGACCTCGACCGACTCGAGCAGCCGCTTTACATCGCGGCACCTCAGGACGACGCGGCCTACGTATTCAACGCGACAGGTCAGGAGATCACCGTCACCGGAATCCCTTGCCTGTTCGACGCGAGCGGGCCGTGCGCCAACGGCGTGAAAGACAGTCAGCGTACAAAGACGGGCGATGACACCCGCCGAACGCTGTCGATTCTGTGGAGCACGCATTCGCTCAGAGATCACACGCACCGGGCGAGGACCTGGTACGCCGAGATCCTGGAGCGGCTCGGAGCGCGCGTCATGGACGCTGCGATTATCAACGACGCGGCGTAGCGGATTACGCGTCGAGACGTTCGCGTAGAAGTGCCTGTACGACCTGCGGATTGGCGCGGCCGTGGGTGCGTCGCATCACCTGCCCCGTAAAGAACCCGAGCACGCCCGTCTTGCCGCCACGGTATTCGGCAACCTTGGCCTCGTTCTCCGAAAGCACAGCGTCGACGATCGGCGCAAGTGCCGACGTATCGCTCTCCTGAATTAGACCTTCGCGCTCTACGATCTCGTCGGGCGTGCCGCCGCCATCCATCATCGCTGCCAGCACGCGCTGACCGGCCGAGCTGTTGATGGTGGCTTCTTCAACGAGCTCGACGAGACGAACGAAATCAGCAGGTGCGATGTCGATGCTCGTGGCGCCGCGAGCCTTCATTTCACGCCGGACCTCGTGTAAAATCCAGTTGGCCACGGCCTGATGACGGGTCGACTCTGAAGCGGACGATCTGAAAAAGTCGGTCAGCACGGGGTCAGCGGCGAGCACGGCCGCATCATCCCGGTTGATCTTGTAGCGGGACTGCAGATCGCCAAACCGCGCGAGGCCCGTGTCATCGAGAAGCTCGACCGGATCTCTGCGACCACCGGATGTCGCTCCCTGCTTGTTCGGCTTTCGTTTCGGCTTCTGAGGTTCGGCTTTAGCCGTCGTATCGCTACGCCCGGACCACGAATCGCGAAGCGACACGATGCGGTTAAATACAAGCTGCTCCGAGGTGCTGTCGATGGGGTCCTGCCAGAAGTAGCCGAGGCGCTCGAACTGGTATCGGGTATCCGCCTCATCACCCAGCACACTCGGCTCGACAAAGCCTTTGCGGATGGTGAGCGATGCCTCGTTGAGATGATCGGTGAACGGAGGCTCGGCCGAATCGGGGTCCGCCACTTTGAACAAACGGTCGTACAACCTGAACTCAGCCGGCACACCCTCGCCGGCCGACACCCAGTGCAGCGTCCCACGCACTTTTCGGCCATCCGGCGCGTCGCCACCGCGCGATTCCGGGTCGTACGTCGCCAGCACCTCGATCACGTTGCCGGAATCATCCTTGACGACATCGTGGCACGTGATGAAATACGCGTAGCGCAGCCGAACCTCACGTCCCGGAGCAAGCCGGTAGAACCCCGCAACGGGTTCCTCCATAAAGTCGCTCCGCTCGATATATAATTCGCGCGTAAAGGGCACCCGGCGACTTCCTTCCTTCGGAACATCGTGTGGCCAATAGGAAGCCTCCACTTCGTCGACCTCGCCTTCGGGGAAGTTCGTGATGGTCACCTTTAGCGGGTCGACCACCGCCATCACGCGTGGAGCTTCGTGATTAAGCGAATCGCGGATCGTGTGCTCGAATAAGCCGATATCCGTACGGCCATCGACTTTTGTCACACCGACCGCTTCGGCAAAGTTGCGCACCGCTTCGGGCGTGATGCCGCGTCGGCGCACGCCGGCCAGCGTCGGCATCCGCGGGTCGTCCCATCCATCAACAAACCCGCCGTCGACAAGCTGGAGCAGCTTTCGCTTGCTCATCACAGTGTAGTCGAGGTTCAGCCGAGAGAACTCGTACTGGCGCGGGCGTGTCGGTAATTCTTCGGGCTCGAGGCAGTTCTCCAGCACCCAGTCGTAGAGCTCACGGTTGTTGTCGAACTCGAGCGTGCAGAGCGAATGGGTGACGTTTTCGATGGCGTCTTCGAGCGGGTGCGCGAGGTCGTACATCGGGTAGATGCACCAGTCATCGCCCGATCGGTAATGCTCGGCGTGCTTGATGCGGTAGAGCAGGGGATCCCGCATCTTCATGTTCTGTGACGCCATATCGATCCTGGCCCGCAGAACGTGCTCGCCGTTGGCGAACTCGCCCTCACGCATACGCCGGAACAGATCCAGGTTCTCTTCGACGGATCTCGAGCGGTACGGACTCTCTTTACCGGGCTTCAAGACCGTGCCGCGGTACTCCCTGATGGTCTCTTCGTCGAGACTGTCGACGTACGCGAGGCCCTTTCGGATGAGCTTTAGAGCATACTCATAGAACAGTTCGAAGTAGTCGGATGCGTAGTAAAGGTGCTCGTCCCACTCGTATCCCAGCCAGCGAACGCTTTCGCGGATCGACTCGGCGTACTCCTCACTCTCGGTTTCCGGGTTCGTGTCGTCGAAGCGGAGGTGGCAACGGCCGTCGTAATCTTTCGCGATCCCGAAGTTGAGCACGATGCTCTTGGCGTGCCCGATGTGCAGATAGCCGTTGGGCTCCGGCGGGAAACGCGTCACGACATTCGTGTGCCGGCCGGACTCCAGATCCTGGTCGATGATGTCGCGGATGAAGTTGCTCGGCGTCGAGGCCGGCTCAGGCGAAGGAATACCCACGTTTAAAAAATCTAAGTTGGTCTGCTGGTCGTGCGACGGCCGGTCATCGAAATACGATTCCTGACCGCGCCAGGGAGCCCACGGGTGTCCGTGCGGCTGGCCTCAATATCCCGTGAGGCATCTAATGTACGCGTGGATTAATGTAAGTGCCGTTCGAGAACGGCCGGATCGCGAGTCGATTCGATAATCTGCCGACACCGCTGGCAACGAAAATCGATCCGCTTGGGCCGAGCTGAAGCCCCGCCGAGTAAAAGAACCGATGATAAGATACCGTATGATCGCTCCGGCATCACGCTCGGATTCTGGATGTCATGCCCGCAGGAGCATGTTGCGCGCGTTTTCGTCTCGGGCATCACGGTGAGTGGTTGTCGTCCTGATGAGGGAATCGGCCACCTACGCGCCGAGCAAACGGTTGGATCTTTGTTAATCAAATCTCCGCAGCGGGTCGTTCCGTCACGGGAAGCCCGCTGATCAACCGGTATCGCCGAACGAGATCCATTGCGATCACACCATAGGCAACGGCCACATTCAGCGACTGCTTGATTCCGAACTGCGGAATCTCCAGTGCGATGTCCGCTTCAGCAACAACGTCCGCGCTAACGCCATCGACCTCGTTACCCAGTACAATGGCGAGCGGAAAGTCGTCGACCACAAGCTCATCGACGAACGTCGGCCGATCGGTAATTTCCACCACTGCGATGCGATATCCTGAGCGCTTGAGCTGGGTGAGGACGTGCGAGATCTGGTCGTCATGACTCCACGGGACTGATTCTTCTGCACCGAGTGAGGTTTTGTGGATGGACCGGTTGTCCGGCGTGCCCGTGTATCCCGTCAGGTGTAAATGCTCGATACGCGCGGCATCCGAGCTCCGAAAAATGGACCCGACGTTGTGGATTGAGCGAACATTATCGAGTACGGCTCTGATAGGATGTTTATCAATCGTACCAATTTTCTCCGGATCGATCCTCGCTATTTCTTCGTGTCGTAGCTTTCGCATTAAACAAAGTCTGCCAAAAGAAGCCTCTGCTGCCTTGAAAACGTTCACGCCTTCACGTCACATCCCCTTATTAGTTCTCCTGGCGGTACTCCTGACGCTGCCTGCATGCCAGACGCTGCGTCAGATCGCTCAGCTCCGGCATGTCGATTTTGCCATCGATCGAACGGCACAGGTGCAACTGGCGGGGCTCGACGCATCGCGACTGCAATCATACAACGATCTTCGGCCGGCAGAGTTAATCAGGCTCGGCACGACAGTGGCCCAGGGAAGCTTACCGCTTGAGTTTACCCTGCATCTGAATGCATTCAACCCGCAGGACAACAACATAGCCGCGCGGCTGGTGCAGATGGACTGGACGCTGTTCCTGGAGGATCGCGAGACCATCTCCGGGCGGTATGATGGTGAGGTGCTCCTGCCCCCGGGCGAAGTGACCGACATCCCCATCCACATCTCGCTCGATTTGATGGATTTCTTCCGGGATAATATGCAGCAGTTGGTCAATGTCGCGCTGTCGGCAACGGGTCAGGACGCCGCACCAACGAACCTGCGCCTGCAGGCAACGCCCACCATCAACACCAGCCTGGGCCCGATCCGTTACCCCGAGGCGATCACGATCGTCAACCGGGACATCGGGAGCGAACGTCCTGAGGCTCCCTGATCGGCCAGCTTTCAACGATCTGTTTTCAACGATAGTCCATAGTGACCGGTTGGATTAGGCGCGCATGAGGTGTACGTTGTTCGACTGCACGAAAAGCACTCTCGATTAAGTGATCGTAGCCATCGACGGTCCCGCCGGTTCGGGCAAAAGTACAACAGCACGCCTGGTGGCCGAGCGCCTTGGCTACGTTTACCTCGACACCGGTGCGATGTATCGTGCGATTGGCCTGGCGATGATCCGCCGGGATCGCTTGGACGATCAGGCGGCCGGCGTCGATTTGCTCGACTCGATTCGCCTGGACATCAGGCCGGACGATAAGGCGTTTCGTGTTTTTTTGAATGATGAGGATGTGACCTCGTTGCTTCGTTCGGCCGACGTAGGATCGGCCGCAAGCCGCGTGGCGCAGTGGCCGGCGGTCCGCGAGAAGCTCGTTGCCGAGCAGCGGCGGATTGCCCGCGGTGCGGTGGAGGAAGGCAGCGGTGTCGTGTTGGATGGACGTGATATCGGCACGGTTGTTTTCCCGGATGCCGACGTCAAGTTCTTCGTTCAGGCCGATGCCGAAGTCAGAGCCCGGCGCCGCTTCGATGAGCTGACCTCGGCCGGTCACAAGGTTTCGTTCCATGAGGTATTGGCAGAAATCAAACAGCGCGACAAGCAGGATGCCCACCGCGCTGTTGCCCCGCTACGCGTTGCCGGCGACGCCGTCCTCATCGATACGACGCACGTAGGAATAGAAGAACAGGTAGCGCTCGTCATTGAGGAAATCAGGGAACGTGGCCACAAGGCTATGGTTAACTGAAATTCGCTTTTTCCCGGATATCGGCCTCCCTCAGTCGATATCCGTTTACGTTAACTCATAAAATTGTCGTGAGTCGAGAGAGGGAGCGGCTTGCGATGGCGAGAGAAAGTTCGCTTCGGCGGCTTTCGGAGACTTTTATGGCTGAAGAACAGCAAAAAAATGTGGCCGCGGAGGCCGAGGCGGCTGAGGTAACCAATACCGCTGCCGATGAAAACACAGGCGGCGACGGCAACGTGGCAAGTGTACTCGAAGACGTTGTCGAAGAGGCAGTGAAAGGCGAAGAGATTCCCTCGGCTGCTGAAGCGGGTGTGACGGACGAAGATGAGGAGCCGATTACCTCACTTGATACCGCCGCCGACCTCCCCGATGCAAGCCGTGGCTATACCGGTGAGATCAGAGGGCGCGTAGTCACCCTGGCAGAACTCGGCGAGGCCGACGAAGAAGAAGTTCAGCGGCGTGCCAGCTACGATCAGCTGATGAAGCTGGTCGACGAAACGTTCACCACGGTTACCGAGAACGAGATCGTGAAGGGCCGTGTCGTGAGCATCGGCGATAAAGATGCTGTTATCGACATCGGGTTCAAGAGCGACGGTATTGTATCGCTCAGCGAGTGGGAGCAGGAGCTGCAGCCCGGCGACGAAGTCGAGGTGTTCCTCGAGCGTCTGGAAGACTATCACGGGCAGCTCGTCCTCTCAAAAACGAAAGCCGATCAGGTTCGTCGTTGGCTCCGCATTGAAGAGGCATTTGAGAACGAGGAAGTTCTCGAAGGAACGATTATCCGCCGCATCAAAGGTGGTATGATCGTCGAACTCTTTGGCGACATGGAGGCATTCCTCCCGGGTTCGCAGATCGACGTCCGCCCCGTGCGCGACTTCGACGCGTATCTCGAGCGCCGCATGGAGTTCAAGATCGTCAAGCTCAACCCGGCCAACGAGAACATCGTTGTCTCGCACAAGGCGCTCATTGAGAAGGATCTTCAGGCGCAGCGCGAGAAAATTCTCGGCACGATGGAAGTCGGGCAGGTGCTGGAAGGAACGGTCAAGAACATCGTCGACTTCGGTGTCTTCATCGACCTCGGAGGCGTTGATGGCCTGCTCCACATTACCGACCTCTCATGGGGCCGTGTATCACACCCGTCCGAACTCGTCGAACTCGACGAGAAGCTCAACGTCGTCGTTCTTGACTACGACAAGGAGCGCCAGCGTATTTCGCTTGGCCTGAAGCAGTTGCAGCCGCATCCGTGGGATGATCTGGGCGAGCGCTACTCGGAAGGCGACGTTGTCGAGGGCAAAGTGGTCTCGATCACCGACTACGGCGCATTCGTCGAGCTGGAAAAAGGTATCGAGGGCCTCGTCCACATCTCTGAGATGAGCTGGACGGAGCATATCCGCCATCCCAGCCAGACGGTATCGCTCGGGCAGCTGGTCAATGTCAAGATCTTGAATATTGACAACGAGGGTAAGAAGATCTCCCTCGGAATGAAGCAGCTCGAGCCGGACCCATGGACGGGTATCTCGGATCGCTACCCACCGGGAACCGTGATGCGCGGGAAAGTCCGCAACATCACCAACTTCGGTGTCTTCGTCGAGATCGAACCCGGCATCGACGGACTCGTGCACATCTCCGACCTGTCATGGACGAAGAAAGTGCGCCATCCGGCCGAAGTCGTTAAGAAAGGGCAGGATCTGGACGTCGTTATCCTCAACATCGACGAGGAAAGCCGTCGCATCTCGCTCGGCCACAAGCAGGTTCAAACGAACCCGTGGACGCAGCTGGAGCAGGTTTACTCGGTCGGCGCCGACACGAACGCGAAAGTCGTCTCCATTGGAGATGAAGGACTCGTCGTGGAGCTTCCGATGGATGCTGAGGGCGTCGTACCGGTATCAGAGCTGAAGAGCGGTGCCGCTCATTTCGACCAGCAGTATCGCGTTGGCGAAGAGCTCGAGCTTCGCGTGATCAAGTTCGATCCGTCGAACAAGGAGATCGTGCTTAGCGAGACCGCCAAGCAGCGTGCCGCTGAGTCAGAAGCCCGTTCCGCTGAGATCAGCGAGCGCCGCGAGACACGTCAGCGTGAGCGCCGCGCAGTCGACGAGTATACCCGTACGGCTGCCTCGGGCCCGACGACGCTCGGCGAACTGAGTGGCCTTGCAGCGCTCAAAGCCCAGATCGAACAGGCCGAGCAGGAGACGGCTGACGCTGGAGCTCAAGAAGCATCGTCTGACGCAGAGGCTCAGGAAGCATCGGCTGAAGCTCCGGCGGATGAATCCTCCGCCGAGGCTGACGAGACACTGGTCGTTCCGGCGGAAGGCTCAGGGAAGCTCGAAGGCACGACCGGAATCGCCAACCGCACGGGGGGCGACGCCAAGTCTGACGATGCCGGTGGCGATGAAGACCCGGCCGAAACGGCGCAGCGCAAGGAAGATGCAGGAGAGGTGACACCCTCCGAAATGTCAAAGGCTGCGCACAAGGGTGCCGGAGATATTGACAAGGAAGGTATCGCTGCTGCTGCCGAAGCAGATACGCAGGATGCAACGCCATCCAGAGGATCTGGAACGCAGCCCGTTTCAGCTACGGAAGGAGGACAAACGACGGACGAGATCGAGAGCTTCACCAAGCCGGAAGGCGAGGAACGCGTCGTCAATAAAGACGATGTTGCGAAGCCCGATAAAGACGCCTGACGTTACCCTCGATAGGCTGTAGAAGAGGCCGATGGCGGTGTGCTGTCGGCCTCTTTTAGTTTACGACCGGCATTTTCTCGACATCTTTTGGAAAGGCCTTCCCGAGGATGATATTTTAGCGCCGGCCTAACCTCCGTCCTTTCAGGAACATCACGCCTTACAATGAACCAGGAATCTCGGCTTGAATCAGGTGCCAACCTGGCACGAGACCTAAGGCGTATCCGAGAAAGTCGAAACATTTCGATCGACGAACTGAACATCCAGACGAAGATCCCACGCACATTGCTGGCGTCTTTTGAGGAGCGCGTCTTGTTCGATCACGATCAGTTTAATCGGGTATACCTGCGGTCCTTCGTTCGAACGTACGCCGCGACGATAGGCGTCTCGGCAGATATCGCTGTCGAATCGCTCGAGGCCGCCGCAGAAGGCCGGTATGACGGTCGGCTGGCCCGAGAGTACCTCGGCGAGGAGGTCGATTACCTGCCGGCTGCCGCTGAGTCGACCACGGATGATCAAGGCGCGGCGCACGCTGTCTCAGAAGAGAATGATCCACCCGTTGAACCCACGCCTGTCGCGATAGAAGATGAGACCGACGAATCCGATTGGGCGGCAACATCGCCGCCGTCCCGGAAGCCGACGCCGCCTAAACCTCGCGTAAGCAGGTCGCCTTCTCATTCGTCAAGGAGGAGTAATGCAGGCAGCTGGGTTGGCATCGTGTTCGGCGTTATTGTGGTTGGCGGTATTGTGTGGGGGTTGATCACCGTATTTGGAGGAGGAGGGGACTTTACGTCTGACGGCGATACGGTCGCCGTTGTCGATACACAGGAGGTCGACATCGCCGAGCCCGAAGCGCCGCGTCCGCGCGTCACCCTCGATGAATCGATGGTCTTCTATGTCGTGGCGGAGTCTGGGCCTGTGGATCCAATTCGTGTGACCGTAGACGACGATTTGCGGCGTCCATATTGGATCGAGGAAGGGGATTCCATGCGATTCGTAGCCAATGAGCGGATTGTTTTTGAAGAACGCCTCGATCTCATCCGCCTGAACTTGCAGGGGTACAACTATCCAGCGTCTGCGCGGGATGATCAGGGCCGCATCGTCGTTACGCGCGAGATTGCACAGCAATTCTTCGACGACCTCTGATCGACGCGGCGCCTCTGTCACTGCACTCAATCTTCGGCAATGAACATCGTCGACGAGTCCCGCGGCTTACTGGCACATCTGCAGGAAGTCGATCTCGGTAAACTGCATCAGGAGGATGCCGGTGGCCTCGTCGAGCGGCTGCGCCGCGCCATCGACGTGCACGACCGCCGGTACTACGAACTCGACGATCCACTGATTGCAGACGCCGAGTACGACGTACTCTACGAAGCGCTGGCGGATATTGAAGCCCGTTTTCCCCACCTCGCTTCATCCGACTCGCCAACTCGGCGCGTTGGCGGCGACCCGTTAACGCGTTTCGAGAAGGTGCGGCACCCGCAGCCATTGCTGTCACTGGGCAATGCCTTCGATGAAGACGATGTACGAGCGTGGTACGATCGGTGTGTCCGGACGTTGGAGAAGGAGGCCGGCATAACCGCACCACCGGCTGTCATCGCTGAACTCAAGATCGACGGACTCGCCGTGGCGTTAACGTATGTCGATGGGGTTCTAACCACCGCCGCTACCCGCGGCAACGGCTTCGAAGGCGAGAATATCACCCGCAATGTCGAGACAATCCGGGCCATCCCCCTCGGGATTCCCCGAACAGGCAGTGAAAGCATCGAGGCACCTCGGAGAATTGAGACGAGGGGCGAGATCTTCCTGCGCAAAAGGGATTTTCAGAAGCTGAATGACGGCTTGGCCGAGAGAGGGGAGAAGGTCTTCGCCAATCCGCGCAACGCAGCCGCAGGCAGTCTCAGACAACTCGATCCCCGTGTGACGGCGTCTCGGCCGCTAAGTTTTTTCGCTTACGCCGTAGGGCCTGTAGATGGTGACGTCGCCGAGTCGCAGTCCGAATTGCTGAGCAAGCTGGGCGAGCTGGGATTTCCCATCGACCCTCATGTTTCCCGATTCGAATCGATTGACGAGGCGATTGCCTTCTGCACTGAGTGGGCGGTCAAGCGTGACGAGCTCGATTATGAGATAGACGGTGTGGTCTTAAAGATCGACGATTTCGGGCTCCAGGAAGTGCTGGGGTACGTCTCGAACGCGCCGCGCTGGGCGGTTGCGTTCAAGTTTCCGGCGCGAGAAGCGACGACGCGTTTGCTGGACATCGTTGTCAACGTGGGGCGCACGGGCGCGATTAAGCCGGAAGCTGTCCTCGAGCCCGTAAACATCGGCGGCGTCACCGTCTCGCAGGCCACGCTGCATAACGAGGATTATATCGTCAGTCGAGATATCCGGATCGGCGATGCGGTGCTCGTAAAGCGCGCTGGTGATGTAATTCCCCAGGTCGTTAAACCGATACCGGAAAGCAGAACCGGGGCGGAAGAAGAGTGGCGAATGCCAACGCATTGTCCCGCCTGTGGCACCGAACTCGAACGATTGGCAGATGAGGCCGATTATTATTGCGTCTCCATCGATTGTCCGGCGCAGTTCATCCGGCTCGTCGAGCACTATGCCTCGCGTGGTGCGATGGATATCGAAGGCCTCGGCAGCAAGATGGCGATTCTGCTCGTTGAGCAGGACATCGTTGCGCACCTGTCAGATATCTATCGTCTGACGGCCGATGATCTTTTGACCCTCGAAGGTTTTGGACCGAGACGCGCGCAGAACCTGCTCGACGGAATCAAGCGCTCGAAAGACCGGCCGCTAAGTCGCCTGTTGTTCGGACTTGGCATCCGCCACGTAGGCAAGACCACGGCAGAGCTGCTTGTCGCACGATTTGCGTCCCTCGATGAGATTGGCAGAGCCGATATCGAAACGCTCGCCGACGTAGAAGGCATCGGGCCGGTGATCGCGGAGAGCGTCGTCGACTGGTTCCGGAAAGACGACAACCGGCGCCTCGTGCGTGAACTGGAGGAGCTCGGCGTCAACGTCGACCGGACGCCCGAAGAAGAACCCGTGACGGTGGCAGACGACTCACCGATTGCGGGGAAGGTCTTTGTTTTAACCGGCACACTTCCGACCCTGTCGCGGACGGAAGCTTCGAATCTGATCAAACAAGCGGGAGGGAAGACATCGAGCAGTGTGAGCAGCAATACCGATTTTGTGATTGCCGGAGCAAGTGCAGGATCAAAGCTGGAAAAGGCCGAAGCTCTCGGTATCAGTGTATTGGATGAATCAGAACTCTTACGCCTTCTTAACGCATGAGCCATCCGATCTGTGACGGCTAGACTCGGCGCGCCGGGAATCCTGTAGGGATTCCGGCGTGGTTCTTTTGGGCGATTCGCCCGGAATATTAGAGCCGCATCCACCGCCGGTGGCGTGTGCATCAATTGCGCGCCTACCGCTGCCGTGGTATACTTCATTGATTGAAATGAGGATACGCCCTCGGATCCTGGCTCAATTTCTTGCATTGGCATTCCGTTCATCCCGGAAGCATCGTAATTACAATAGCATAGGCGCTACTTAGCCGCCCTCCCGTATGGCCCTTTTGGATAAATTCGATTTTGGACGACAGAAGGCGCGCCCGGTCGGCCAGAATTTGGAGAAAGGGAGGGATGACCAGAAACGGCTCCAGCGCAGACGCAATTTCCAGAAGGCGTCGATCTTCGTCATTCTGGTGCTCATCACGCTCGCCGCATTCCCGCGCGGCGAGATGTACCAGTACGCCATCCAGGTCGGCGACGAATGGCGGCAGGAAACGCTGACGGCACCGTTCGACTTTCCCATCTATAAAGCAGAGGACGTTATCAGGGAAGAACGAGCGGCCGTGCGCTATACCACGCCTCCGTTTTTCGCCGAGATCCCCAACGCCAATGAGCGCATCGTGGCGTATCGTGACACGGTTGCGCAGCAGCTCGAACGGATTTTCGATGCGTACTCATCGTATCAGTTCAATCGCGCGCGAGGCCGGGTTGCCGAGGCTGAGCAAGACTCGGTGCGCTATATGGACATGCGGCGCAGCGCGCGCGTCAAGCTCACGTCAGATCAGTGGCAGCGCCTGACGTCCTATTACCGGCAAGGTCTGCCCGGCGACGTCCCTGCGCGAAATATTTCCGAGCCGCTGCACCAGTCGCTGATCCAGGAAGCATGGTCGGTAGGCACGCAGGTCTTAAACGTCGGCGTGATGGACGTCCCGCTCGACAGTATCCACACGGATGAGATCATCATCCGGAACGAGCGCGATCACGTCGAGCAGGTGAGGAATAAGGAAAGCCTATTCGGACTGAACGAGGCGTACAGTTTTGCTCAGGAGCAATTCCGACAGCTCTATCCGGAGGATGTCCAGGCGGCCAACATCGGCGTTGCGGTATTCCGCGCCATGTTCACGCCGTCGCTCCGGTACATGCGCGGCGAGACAATGCGCGCATGGCAGGAGCGCGAAGCACGGATATCGCCAAGTTTTGGACGGGTGGATCGCGGCGATATCATCATCGAGAGTGGTGAGCGGGTCACGCCGCAGATCCGCCAGATCATCAACTCGCTCGAACGCGAGCGGAGGGAGCGCGGGGGCCAGACCATCCTCTGGCGCGTGACGTTGGGCCAGCTCCTACTGATCACGGCCACCTACCTCATCTTCTTCCTGTACATTTTCATCCTTCGCCGGGCGATTTACGAGGACAACAGGAAATTGCTGTTGATGGCAATCCTGTTCGGTGTCATCGTGCTGATGTATGCCATTTCGGTCCGCTTGCCGTCCGCACCGACGCTCGGGGTGCCGGTGGCCATCGCACCCATATTACTCACCGTGATGTTCGATTCACGTGTGGGCATCTTTGGCGCACTTGCGATGGCGCTTATCGGTGGCTTGCTGCTGAATCTCGACTTTGAGTTTGCCTATGCCACGGTGTTCGCCTCGACGCTGGGCGTATTCAGCGTTAGAGACATCAAGAACCGCGGCCAGTTCTTCCTCAGTCCGGCAATGGTTCTGGTGGGATATTTCGTTGTGCTGGGTTCGACTACCTTGCTGTTCGACACTCCGCGGGATGTGTTCGTCTCACAACTGATCCTCGTGGGAGTCAACTCCATCCTGGTGACGCTGGCATATCCGCTTGTGTGGGTCTTTGAACGAGCGTTCGACATCACGACGGATCTGACACTTCTCGAGCTGTCAGACACGAACCGACCGCTCCTGAAGGATCTCAGCCTTCGGGCTCCCGGCACGTTCAACCACACCTTGCAGGTTGCCAATCTTGCCGAAGCCGCGGCGGATGCGATTGGTTCGAACGCATTACTCACGCGGGTGGGTGCGCTCTATCATGATGTCGGCAAGATGCTCAAGCCCGAGTATTTCGTTGAGAACCAGCGGCCCGGTGACAATCCGCACGATCAGCTGAAACCGCGGATGAGTGCGCTCATCATTGCCAGTCACGTAAAGGAAGGTTTGGAGATGGGCCGGCAGTACAATCTCCCGAAGCCGATTTTGGAGTTCATACCGATGCATCACGGCACCACGCGCATCGAGTACTTTTATCGAAAGGCTGTGGAGCAGCAGAAGGAGGGCGAGGTGCCTGTTGCCGAATCTGAGTTTCGGTATCCCGGACCGCGGCCGGCATCGAAAGAGACGGGTATTTTGATGCTGGCTGACTCGGTAGAGGCTGCAAGCCGAAGTCTGGCCGAGCCCACGCATAAACGCTTGGAAACGCTCATCAATATGATCATTCAGGCGAGGATTGCAGACGGCCAGCTGAGCGATACGGACCTTACGTTCCGTGATCTCGATACGATTAAGGAGACGTTCCTCTCGATGCTGCTCGGCATTTACCATGTCCGCGTGAAATACCCCGGTCAGGAGGAAGAAGAGCAGAAGCCTGCAGAGAAGAAGTCGTCGACGCCGCCGCCGATACCGAGTTTAAAAGAGGATGGTGTCTGGGGAGCCAAGGAGCCACAGCCGCCGCCGTCTGAGGCACCAGCCGCACCACCTGAATCTTCTCCGGAAGGCGACGGGGCCACGGCGGACGAGGTCGAAGACGTGCAGGCGCACCTCGATGAGCGACGCAGTGCATCGGGCGGGGCTCCGCCTGCGCCTGAGACGGACGACCCCGAGAGCGATAGCTAACGAGGCAGCAGCTCGCGGATACGCTCGATCGATTCGGAAGCGACCAGTCTCCGCGCGATGAGGATCTGGCGGTGATCCTTGACCCACTGCTGAAGCTTGCGACGGCAGGACGCCGTTGCCAGCACGAGATCAGCCTGCTCGAGCCGAGCCGTGAGGTGCCGAGGATCTTCCTCGATGGACATCGCCAGTATCTGGCCGGCAAACCCGGTCTCACGCCTCAGCGCCTCCATTAACGATGCCACAGCATCGACGTCTCGAACCACGACGACAACCTGTTCCTCCGCACCGAGGCGAGCTATTTCGTCAAGAAGTTCGGCTTCGAAAAAACACGTCACGCCGATCACGTCGGCGCCCGTCATCACTGATAGCGTGCGGCGTACGTCTTCATAGGGCACGAGGACGTAGTCGGCGTCTGCGTGTGCCGGCAGCCCATCACGAGCAACTCCGGTGACATCTATTTTCAATGCTGAGCTCAGCTGAATGGCACACTCCTCGGCCATTTCGCGGTAGGGCATCGCCACGACCACTTTCGTCTGTATAGCGGCCTCCTCCAGTAGCGTTCGCTGTTCATCGATCAGGTAGTCGATCTCCTCGTCATTCAATCCGATACTCTTCATCCTGACGAGCGCATCCCGTGCGATGGCGGCGCCGCGCTCATTGCGCTCCGCTTTACCCACAGGAGCATTCTCGACGACGCGGTAGCCGACGCCGGCCTCGGAGGCTACGTAACCTTCGCTTTCTAACGACTGATATGCTTTCCGGACAGTGTGGAACGACAGTCCCAGGTCCTTCGCCAAGGCCCGCGTGGACGGTAGCACATCGCCCGTGCGAAAGCGTCCTTCCGCGATCTCATACCGGAGCTGGTCCAACAACTGATCGGCGATGGGAGTAGCCAGCGACCGATCCACAGATATTGACATCAAGGGAGGGTAACCGCGAATGAGAAAGACCTGCCCGATCGCTCAGCTTCCATATCTGTAAATGGCATTGATCAGTGCGTCGTGTAGCTTATTGTACTCCGGCCATTCGTCGCGCAGTGCGATGTAGTCGGCATCGCCGGCCGCAATTGACATCCAGGTGCCATAGTTCCGGGCGTCGAACACGATGACGAACTGACGGCGCTCTACGCGCAGCGCAACGTCATGCACTGAGCCCAGCCGCGCCATATTTCCGACGATGTCGATCTGGCAGATCTGGCGCCGCAGTGAAAACGCTGTCCACAAGAGAGCCCCGACGAGTGCCACGGGAAATCCCCAGAGGAGAAATCCCAGGATCGGCTCGTATCGGAGCGCGGCGACGAGGCTGGCCACCATCAGCGGAAGAAATGCGACGGCGATCGTTCTGACCGAGCTCCGCGCGAAGACGACGCCATAGGCGAGTTCACCCGGATGGCGCGAGCTGACGAACGTCTGCTGTTCGTCAGCTCCGACGACTTTATCAAGGTCAGGAGCATCTTCGATCATCATGTCCCTACATAACCACGCCTGCAAAGGTCACCTTATCGACGGAAGCGTCTGACAAGGTCATCGGGCTGGATCTGACTACCCTGCATCCGATTTCAGAAACGGGTACGAGAAGTGCTTCGGTGGATTCAGGGTTTCCTTAATTGACCGGGCGGACACCCAGCGGAGCAGGTTCATTGCCGACCCGGCTTTGTCGTTCGTTCCCGATCCACGTGCGCCGCCAAACGGCTGCTGACCTACAACCGCACCCGTCGGCTTGTCGTTGATATAGAAATTGCCGGCGGCGTTCACGAGCCGATCCATCGCCATCTGAACGGCTCGGCGGTCCCTCGCGAATATGGCGCCGGTCAGCGCATACGGGGATGTGGAGTCGACGAGGTCGAGTGTGGCTTCGAAATCGGAATCCTGGTACACATAAATCGACAGCACCGGTCCGAAAATTTCCTCGCACATCGTCCGATAGCTGGGGTCATCCACAACAAGGACCGTCGGCTCAATGAAATAGCCTTCATCTGATGAGTGCCCGCCACCCCAGACGACCTCGATGCCATCGCTCGATTTTGCGTGCTCGATGTACTCGACAATCGCATCGAATGATTTCCGGTCGATAACGGCGTTCACGAAGTTTCCGAAGTCTTCGACCGTGCCCATCCGAATCTCACTCAGTTGAGATTTCATCTCTTCGCGGATCACATCCCAGCGTGACGAGGGGATGTAAGCCCGCGAAGCCGCCGAGCATTTTTGCCCCTGGTATTCGAATGCGCCGCGAACGAGTGCCGTAGCCACCTCTTTAGCGTCTGCCGAAGGATGTGCGACGACGAAATCCTTGCCCCCCGTCTCCCCGACGATGCGTGGATACGCGTGGTAGCGATCGATATTGTTGCCGATCGTCCGCCACATGTGGCGAAACGTATTCGTCGATCCGGTGAAGTGGAG
>Ga0209487_1000926_pt1 | contig 25484 bp, 26 predicted proteins | sample Poulit2012_FD_187524 | JGI IMG/M metagenome (GOLD analysis project Ga0209487, IMG submission 187524) | Agricultural soil microbial communities from Georgia to study Nitrogen management - Poultry litter 2012 (SPAdes) (version 2) | ecosystem: Environmental > Terrestrial > Soil > Agricultural land...
TAATGTGGTGATTAACTACTATAAAAGCAAAGATGCTGCTGAGAAACTAGTTTCTGAGATTGGTAAAGAGAACGCCATTGCCATTCAAGCTGACGTAACAGATCGTCAAGCAGTCGATGAATTAGTTGGCAAAGCAACGGATTATTTTGGTCAAATTGATGTTGTCGTCAATAATGCGTTGGTCAATTTCAAGTTTGACCCAGACAAACAGAAATCATTCATAGACCTTAGCTGGGATGACTATCAAGCACAATTAAATGGTACCCTAAAAGCTGCTTTTAATGTGATTCAAAGTGTCATTCCACAGTTTATTGAAAGAAAAAATGGCAGTATTATTAGTATAGGTACTAATTTATATCAAAATCCTGTTGTACCCTATCACGAGTATACAACAGCCAAAGCTGGATTAATCGGTTTTACTCGGAACATCGCAGCTGAATTAGGCCAATATGGCATAAGAGCAAATATAGTTTCAGGCGGATTATTAAGAACGACAAACGCCAGCGCTGTTACAACGCCAGAAGTATTCGAATTAATCGCTCAATCGACACCTTTGAAGAAGGTAACTACGCCCCAAGACGTAGCGAATATGGTTGCTTACTTATGTTCAGAAAATACAGATGGAATCACAGGTCAAAATTTCACAGTCGATGGTGGCTTGACTATGAACTAATCACTTAAATTTCGCAAACGGAGTAACAAGACCGTAAATCATGATATATATTGAGGTGTAATAAATGACAGAATCGAAAGCAAAGCAATTACACTTAGGTGTTTTGCTCTATGGATGTGGACATCATCAAGCTGCTTGGTTAATGCCCGACTCAAGTGTTGAACATTTAGGGGAAATTTCTTATTATCAATCTTTAGCACAGTTAGCGGAAAAGGGCTATTTTGACGCAGTTTTCTTTGCTGATAATCAATCTTTTCCAGCTCAATCTTCTAGTGATATGCCAGCATTTTGGTTTGATCCAATCGTTAACTTAACAGCAATTTCACAAGTAACAAATCATGTCGGGTTAGTATCAACCATTTCAAGTACTTTTTCTAACCCTTTCACAGCTGCACGGCAACTATTAAGCTTAGACCATATTACCAAAGGGCGTGTAGGATGGAATCTTGTTACGTCGATGACTGACTTTGAAGCGAAGAATCATAGTATGGATGAGCTGCCACCCCATGATCAACGTTATGAAAAGGCTCATGAATTTGCCGCTTTAATGGATAAATTATTTCTTTCATGGGACAGTCAAGCATTTCTTCATCAGCGTATAGAAGGTAAATTGATCAACCCTGATCATATTCAGCCGTTTGATCACGATGGTACCTATTTCAAAGTCGCTGGGCCATCGACAACACCAAAAAGCCCACAAGGAAAGCCAGTAGCCATGCAAGCCGGAGCATCTAAACATGGTATTTCCTTAGCAGCAAAATATGCTGATGCAGTCTATTCAGTCTCATGGAATTTAAAACAAGCAAAAAATTTCCGTGAAAAACTAGATAAGCAAGTTAAACAAAGTAAAAACAGCAATCGTCATATCAAGATTTTTCCAGGTTTAGTCACTTATGTTGGGGAAACTCGTGAAGAAGCATTAGCCAAGAAAGCAGCATTAGATGAGAAGTTGCCGATTGAAACAGCTTTAAAACAGTTAAGTTTCTTTATTCAACAAGACTGCTCTACATGGGATATTGATAAAAAGGTACCTTCATTACCTCCTGTAGAAGAATTTACTGGCCCAGTCGGCCGTTATGAAACAATATTGGAAATCATTCAGGATACACAACCTACAGTAAGGGAATTATTAGGCTATCTTAATGCAGGTGGAGGACATCACACACTGATAGGTACTCCTGAAGAAATTGTGGATCAGATGGAGACATGGTTTGAAGCTGGTGTGGCTGATGGCTTTAATCTTATGCCACCCACATTACCAGGTAGTTTAGATGATTTTGTAGAACTCATTGTACCTGAAATGCAAAAAAGAGGTATTTTTAGAACAAAATATGAAGGCCATACCTTCCGTGACCATTTGGGACTCGTCTAGTAAAAACAGCAGATGATGAGCTTAGTCATCATCTGCTGTTTTATCAATATGGCTTAGCATGATACAAGATTACATACAGAACACAATCCAGGCACGCTTACGATCAATTTTTTTTGAAGAAAAACAGTTTAAAGTCGCTTAGATAATCTCAAATCATTCAGCTTTCTGTGTAAATACATGAGCCTCTATGTTAAAATCAATTTGAGCAATCATTGCATGATATCCATGATCTAACAATATATGTTAACATCACTCAAAATAAATAATTTGGAATAGGAGAGGCTGTAAATTCGTATGTTACATGTATCTCATTTGAATACAGAACTTTTACACATAGGAGAGGATATATATGGATAAATCATACTTTTATGATTTCATCCCTGTTCAATTTGAAGTACCTCATGATCAACGGGAGCAAATACTTACTGAGTTTCCCCCACCACCACTGCCAGATAGTGAAGAATATATAGATATTCAAAATGAAGCTACTGGCAATCAAGTCAAAATTAAATTATTACTGAATGATTTTAATGTTCATTTAACAAAGAAAAATAAGCAATTTTTACGGATTAGTTTTAGCAATAATGCGGGAGTTATTCATGCTGTGCTATGGGATAATCAAGGCGAAGTAAAAAAGTACCAACCACAGTTAGAAAGTCATTCAATTTTTCAAGTAGAAGGTAGAATTACTGAATTTAATGGCAGAAAATCAATCACCATTTCTAAATTAACACCTATTCAAGACGAGTCTAATCCTTTTTCATTATTACCTTATACAAAGCAAGATCTTACCGATTTAACAGTAGAATTATTTGCCTATTTGGAAGAATTACAATCCCCATTTAAAGAAATATCTATTGCAGCAATGAAACGTTTTTGGTCACAATTTAGAATGAGACCAGCGGCAAAGGGGTTCCATCATAATTATTTAGGCGGATTATTAAAACATACAGTTGGATTAATGAGGTTTGCTAGATATATGATGAAGTTTGAAGATAATCATTTTCAAGCAACGATGAAACTCATTAATGTCGTTGAAAAAGCGCATAAAAATGAATTATGGTCAACATTTCAAGCTGACGGGAACTTACAACAGCTTGTTTGGAAAGAAACAATTGATCATTTATACAGCTTTCTTCAAGGAATGATGGAACATAAGGAAAGTGAGCCCAACTATGATTTGGTCATGACAAGTATCTTATATCATGATATTGGGAAATTATTAGAATATGATCATGCAGGAAAAGATTATCAAGAATTCGAATTTTTATTCCCTTCTGCAGAGCTTTCAAATATCTCAGAGCGAAAACAGGCAGGGATTACAATGGATGAGTTAGGTGTCATGATTGGACATATCCCCTATGGGGTGCTCATATTATCGAAAATAATTGAAACGGAACAAATCAATGTTTCTCTAGAAGACATTCATCATATGGCACACTGTATCCTATGTCACCACGGACTCCCTGAATGGGGATCTGCTATTCGTAGTCCACAAACAGTTGAAGGTTATATTATTCATATTGTTGACTTCCTTGATAGTAGATATGAAAACACTGAGACAATTAAGTAATTTCAACCATAAAAATATTCAACTAAAGCTTTGCATGCATGAACACTGATTACATATTAAAAGAAAACAAGGAGATGATAAAATTATTCCCTAAATTGGAGGAGGCTTTTCATGCTTGAAAACTGGGATTTTTTCGAGATGATTCTTCGTACTACAGGTGCATTTCTGATGTTGTTAATTATGACACGGATAATGGGAAGGAAACAATTAAGTCAGTTGACCTTCTTTAATTATATTACAGGTATTGCATTAGGTTCAATTGCTGCGAATATCGCAATTAAAACAAATGTACATTATTTGGACGGAATGACTAGTATTCTGTGGTGGTCCCTCTTGACAATTCTTGTGGGCTATATTGGATTAAAGTTTCCAACTGCAAGAGTTGCCTTTGATGGGCAACCAGTAACCGTTATTAAACAAGGCAAAATACTAGAAAATGAATTAGGGAAATTACGGCTCAACGTAGATGATTTGGGCATGTTATTACGGGAGCAAAAGGTTTTTTCTGTAAATGATGTGGAGAATGCTGTGTTTGAAGCGAATGGAAAATTAAGTGTGATGCTTAAAGAAGAGAAACTGCCTGTAACAAAAAAGGACCAAAATATACTGACAGTAAAACCAATTTATATCCCAATGGAATTAGTCTCTGACGGAAATATTGTAGAAAAAAACCTCAAAGAATCTGGGATCTCGCTTGAATGGTTAAAAAAACAACTTCGTATTTTAGATTTAAATTTAAAAGATGTCTTTTATGTGGAATTACAAAAAGACGGAACATTATATGTGGATAAACGAAATGACAACGTGAGGAAGTAAGGGAGTCGTAAATCTAAATGAATAGTTGTTGTTACTGGATCTATGGCAGAAAAACTGCACGCAAGAAAGTCTCGCGTTACATTTTTCAACCCGGGGAACTCGAAAACTGCACGCAAGATCATCTCACGTTACATTTTTCTACTCGGGGAACACGAAAACTGCACGCAAGATCATCTCACGTTACATTTTTCTACTCGGATAACGCGAAAACTGCACGCAAGATCATCTCACGTTACATTTTCTACTCGGATAACACGAAAACTGCACGTAAGATATCCTGCATGCATATGCATTGTGCTTTGGTCGCTTTGATGCTTAATAAGTTTGAACGACATTTTCTAGTTGAATGATAGGGGAACCTGATATTGCATTGGCCACCTCTTTTTTACAAGTAAAAAGAATAATTTGCTGTCTTTTACCAATCTCAGCCAATATTTCGATCATTTGCTTTGTCCTTTTGACATCAAAATGAACAAATGCATCATCAATGATAAATGGTAAATGATTTTCCTCACTCATCATTTCACTGATCGCTAAACGCAGACATACATATAACTGGTCAATTGTGCCTTGTGATAATTCATTGACCTGATAACGTATATGATCAGTACTTTCTACCTGAAATGATTTTCCGCTTTGTGGTGGGATTATCGCTTGATAGGCATTCATCGTAATTTTTTGGAAGTACGAAGAAGTGCGCTCAATTACATCTGTTAAATACTTGTCTCGATACTTTCTTTTCGTTTCAACAAGGATTTCCTTAGCCGTTTTTAAAACAGCCCATTCTTTTGCCAATGTCGCCAATTCTTCCTTTTCCATCTGATATTGATGCATTGTTTGCGAATATATTTCTGATGACTCTAGTTTGGTTATATCCGCATTTAAATTGGCCCATTGTTGTTGTTTAGCATGAATACTTTCTTCAATTTCTTGAATTTTTTCATTGATTTGTTCGTTGTCAACTTCAAGTTTACTTTGGTCGGGTTTATGTTGTGCCAACTCTCGCCATACATCGGTTGGAAAAATCGCTTGAAGTTGTCCACCTGTTTTTTGAATATTTTCTTCAAGGGCTGTTTTTTCTAGTTTTTGTTTATTTTTTTTATAAAATTCATCTTCCAAATCCACTTCTCCAACTGCAAATAATTTTTCAATCTCTCGTTCATATACGTTCATTTGATGAGTCATCTCTGCTTGTTGTGACTTATTTTCGGATATTTCACCAGCAAGTCGTTCGTATGCTTGTTCTTTCTGTTCAAATCTTTTTACAAGATTTTCGATCATTTCAATTTGTAAATGTAATGGATATTTTTCAAATGATGGTTCTATTTCTTTTACAAAATGAGTAACCATGTCTTTATGTGACATAAGCTGTTTCTTTATCTGATCCAGTTGTAGTTCGTATGTTTGTTTTTCCTGGACCATATGTAATAATTGTTTCAATGTATGATAAAACTCATGCCAATAATTGATCTCAATGTTTTCTAAAAATGGATACTGTACTAGTTGTTCTTCTATTTGCTCATCAAGCTGCACTTTCCTCTGTTTCCATTGAAGCTTTTTTTCATCAGATTGTATCCATTGGACTTCAATTGATTTTAACTGGTCCTGTAAAGATGATAAATTGCTTCTATTCTCATCGTATTCCATAAGCAATTGCTCTGCTGCTTGCTTTTGTTTCTCTGTAACATTGATTGAATGATTACCTGAACCTTCAGGATTCGTAAGTATCTCGCTCGTTTCTTTTATTTCCTTTTTCCCTAAGAACCATTGTCCAAGACCAAGCACAACAATGATCACCATCAAATTGTACAGAAATGATTGGTCAAGTATCAACCCTACTCCACCTAGCAATAATCCGCAGATTAGACTTCCAATAAGTGTAGAAAATATCCGCTTTTCTTTTCGCTTTTTCTCTTTAGACCATTTATATTGTTTTTCAGATGTTTCTGCTCGTAGTTTATTTCTGTAATCCGCTTCTTTATATGCATCAATTTGAGAATAAAGTTCCTCAAGTTGCTCATTCGTTAATAACGCTTCTTTTATTTCGGTTATTTGACCTCTTAAAAAAGCACGTTGTTTTTCTAAACTAACCTGTTCTTGTTGTAACTGCTCATTTTCAAATTCTAGTCGATCGGCCACATTTTTTATCCCAGTCCACTTTTCTTCAAGATAAAAAGGAAATGAAATATGTTCAAGTTGTTCAATGGTTAGTCCAACATTTAATTCTTTCAAATTCGTTTCCAGTTGAATATTCATTGTATTGCTTTTTTCTTGAATGCTCTCTTGTTCTCGAATGTATTCACGATAACGATCGTTTTTTTCTAAAATAGCTTGGGCTTTTTCCAATACATTATTATCAAAAGATTCTTGAAGTGTTGCTTTCTCAGCTTCATATTTTGATTGATTTGTTTTTAAAATTGATAACTGACTTTGCAATGGCAATATTTTTTCTTTTAATAAATTCAAACGCTCTAGTCCATCTTCTGGAAATTGTATTACACTTGGATATTTCTCGAGTTGCTCCATATACATATGGTAATCATGAATCATTGGTAAATAATGTCGCAATCTTTCGATGGTTTGCCTTGTTTCCTTTATTTCTTGCAACTCTTTTTGTAAATGTTTCATTTCAAGATGAGTCTTGTCCAATTGTTCTTGCTTATTCTGGTATGTTGCTTCATTGTTTTTATATGTAACAACATCTTTGAAAAGATCGTCAAGTGAATCAAGTTGTTGATTGATCGTAGGTATTTTTCCTGACGGTTTAAATAGTTCTCCTATTTTTTGATCCAAATGTTTTTCCAGCTGATAAATGCGATGAGAACCTGTTAATCCAATACCAAGTAAGATTTCACCAATATCTTCGTCTTTCATTTGTTTAAAATCATTTAAATCTAAAGCAGAGAAAGAGTAAACAGATTGATAAATATCTTTTGTCATTCCTTTTAAACGATCTTTCAGCCATTCATCATCATACTCCTGTCCATCTGGCGCGTAACATCTTGCCGCGCCATTTTGAACTTCATCTAAACGCTCTATCGTATACTCACCAATCATAGGGTCGGTGATCGTTAGACGCCCCCCCATTTTCCCACTTGTCTTTGGGCGATAAAACGCTCTTTGCTTAGGAGGCAATCCGAACAACATAAATAAGATAAATTGTTGTAATGTTGACTTTCCTGATTCATTATCACCATAAATACAAATAAATTTTTCTTTGGAAAAGTCAATCGAATAATCAATCCATCTTCCAAATCCATAGATTGTTGCCTGTTTAATGTTTATTTCATTCTCCTCCTTTCGCTAAAAGTTCATGAATCAACAATTGTTGCGCTTCATCTTTCACCGCTACCTTCTCCGCTTCCGACAATGTTTCTAAATACTTTCTACCTTGGCGGTGTTGATAAAGTTCACTTAAATGTGATTCCATTGACTGTTCTGTAAATTGTCGTGACAACTCACCAATAAAATGACTTCCTTCTGCCAACATTTGATCATCGCTTGTCCGCTCTACCTTAATAGCATATCGAAATATATAATTCCAGTTCGTTTGATCGACAAATGTGTCGTTAACAATTTCGATCATTTCAGCTAAATATCCATTATTTTTCCATTCATAAAGATTTTGTTGATGACTAACAAGCGTTAAATCTATAAGCTGGGGTGTTGTTTGTTGATATTGATGTTGAATTTGATTATAGATAAGGTTTTCTAGTTGGTTCACCTCCGTACAGGTTGAAACATCAATTGTCCTATTGGTGAATTGTAAAGCTTGTAACGGAATAAATGTTAAGTCAGTATTTGCTTCTGATAAAACAACATGATAACACCCTTTTTCACCTGTTTCTTTTCGATGTCGTCCTTGTGTATTTCCTGAGTAAACGATAGGTGGATCCTCTTTTAGAATAGAGCGTTGGTGGATATGTCCGAGTGCCCAATAATCAAAATCACTATGAACTAACTCACTCAACTGAAAAGGTGCATACGTATCATGTTCCGTATTACTTTGTAAACTTCCATGTAACAGGGCAATATGAAACAAAGCATTTTGTTGATTTGCCTGATATTCAGCTGTTTTATTTGTTAAAACAGCCCGATTTTCATAACTAAATCCGTGAAGCTCAACCATAGGAATACCGTTTTTTTGATATGTAAATGTACTCACTTGTTCAGACGGAAAAATATAGACATTGTCAGGATATGTTACAGAATGGATATTTCCGTTGATATGATCGTGATTACCATAGGATAGATAAACGTTGATATGATGTTTTTCTAATTCTTCAAATGCTTTACGTAGCCTTATTTGTGCTTTAAGACTTTGACGCTCGTTATCAAAGAGGTCACCTACAATGAGAACAAAGTCAACTTGTAAATGAATTGCGTTTCGAACCAATCGATCAAGTGCCACAAATGTGCTCTCTCGAACTTCCCTAAAAATATGTTCAGGAATATGAGATAACCCCTGAAACGGACTATCCAAATGCAAATCAGCAACATGAATAAAAGAAATTTGCTCCACGATAAAACTTCCTTTCCGTGGGGACAGTCCCCCGCCACACTAGTGTGCTAAAGCGATGAGGGACTGTCCCCAAAAATTCATTCTTTTTTTGATAGGGCGATGGCTCTTTTGATGTCTTTTAATGAATTGGAACTTCCGTACATGAGCACGCCACCTCGATAGACGCGGGCTGCTAAAATTCCTAGGATCACTATTGAGCCAACAAGTATTCCAATCGAGACTATCACTTCCCAAATAGGTACATCTACCATGCCGACACGTAAAAGCATCAACATGGGCGAAAAAAATGGAATATAAGAAGTTATAGTCACTAAACTTGATTCAGGAGTGGCTACTCCAAAGATCGCAATAAAATAACCAATCATAATTAAAAATATCAATGGCATCATTAATTGCTGCGCATCTTCTGATCTACTTACTAAAGAACCAAGCATTGCCGCAATTGTTGCATATAACAAATATCCTAATATAAAGAATAATACACCATATCCAATTAATGATACAGGTATGTCTAAAAGTCCAATCTCTTCTAAGATACTACCAGCTAATTCATCTCTTTGGAACGATACAAGACCAAAGGCAACAGCTATACTTAAACCAATTTGCGTCAGTCCTAACAAAGCAATTCCAATAATCTTTGCAAACAAATGTGTCACTGCTGGAGCACTAGAGATCAGTATCTCCATGACACGTGATGACTTTTCTGTAGCTACATCATTAATAATCATTGATCCGTAGACAATAACGACAAGATACATAACAATGACCATAACCGTCACAATTGATCTTGCTTGATGTAATTCCTCATCTGTTTTTGCCTTCTGGTCAAGTGCAACTGGTTGAAAAGCAACTGGTTCATAAATACTTGATAATAATTCCTGATCAATTCCCGCGCGTTCAATAGCTACCTCTACCTTTAACTGTTGCAATTGCTCCTGTATTTCCCGTTGTTCACTAATATCTGCTATATGATTTGCATAATAAGTTGCTTCTGGAAGATCCTCGTCATTGACTGATAAAACGATCAAAGCCTTAAATTCCTCGTTTTCTACCGCTTTTTTGGCTTCCTCCTCAGGACCACTCATAGAGACTAATTCAATATGACTGCCAGTCCTATCAATCCCTTCTTTTAAAGGTTCAAAAAACTGATTTGATTGATCGATGACTGCTATTTTATCTATTTCGTCGCTAGAAAAAGTATCTATTATTTTTTGAAGATTTACACCACCAGCAATAATGAGCAAGGTAATGACTGTCGAAATGATAAATGCCTTTGATTTTACCCGCGTTATATAGGTATGCGCTAATATCGTCCAAAACTTATTCATATGAAGCACCTACTTTTTCAATAAAAATATCATTCAAACTGGGCTCTTCTAAATCAAATTTACGAATAAATCCCTTATCTTGCAACTCGGCGAAGATGGTTTGTGAAACATCTTCATTTTGAATTTGCAATTCACAGCCCTCTGTTACCTGTCTAAACCGAACAACACCAGGGTGTTCCTTTAAAAAATCTAACGACATCTCCGCATGAATGAGTAAATTCTTTTTGCCAAATGAATGTTTTATATCTCGTAAAGATCCTTGTACCACATCTTCCCCTTGATGCAAAATACATAAATGTTCACATAATTCCTCAACATGATCCATTTGATGAGATGAAAAGACGATCGTTGTTCCCTGATTTTTCAAATCAACAACAGCCCCTTTTAACATTTCAACATTCACTGGATCCAGACCAGAAAACGGCTCATCTAAAATGAGTAATTCAGGCTGATGAATGACGGCCGAAATAAACTGGATTTTCTGCTGATTTCCCTTTGAAAGCTCCTCTACCCTCTTATCTTTATATTCTGGTACTTTAAAACGATCTAACCAATAATCCAATTGTTTTATAATATCTTGCTTATTCATTCCACGTAATTTACCTAAATAAACCAGTTGTTCTTTCACTTTTAATTTTGGATAAAGTCCTCTCTCTTCAGGCAAGTAACCGACCAAATGACTTTGATCATAACCAATTGATTCACCGTTCCAAGTTATCTTCCCTGCCGATTGATCAAGCAATCCAAGAATCATTCGAAATGTTGTTGTTTTACCTGCACCATTTCCTCCGAGAAAACCATACATTTGATTTTCCCCTATACATAATGACAATTGGTCAACTGCCGTATGTTTTCCAAACCTTTTCGTGACTTCTTTGAGTATTAATGCCAAGGTTTTCCGCTCCTTTTTTAATCTATTCGTAATCCTTTGAGAAATAAACAGTTGTAATAATTAAAGTAGTATTGTGAAGCACATAAAGTCCTGATAATAAAAAGAAGCTAAATGAAATTCCGTCAAAAATGATTACGATAAACCAAGCGATCAAATATATAACAAGCATCGCATCCCAAGATCTAGCTTTTGCTCGATTTGCCTTCAAATAATAACGTTCATCAAACAACCGTTTTTTTCGTCCAATATTGCGGTTAATTAGAAACACAATGATGCAAATAATGATTGCACCTATTAACCCTAACAGTCCATATGGATTTTCTAAAAATTCTTTACTCATCATCTTCATCCCCTTCATCAAATAGAAATACTTCCTCGATCGAACAATCGAATTGTTGTGCGATTTTAAACGCTAATTTTAATGATGGATTGTATTTTCCAGTTTCAATAGCAACAATCGATTGCCTTGAAACATCAACCCGTTGCGATAATTCTTCTTGTGTCCATTTTTTCACCCTTCTTAAATCTTTAATGCGATTTTTCACGGAATCTCCTCACTTCATTTAGACAAGCTACCTTTACTTTTATTATATATAAACTTATATGAAATCGTCCAAAATGTCAAGTTGAGTTGACATTTATTTGAAAAGAACTACCAATTATGAGCTAAAAATGAGATAATCAATATATATAGAAACCCTAGTGAATTTCACACGATATAGGAGGTATTTATGATGCGCACATACAACTTAACTGTTTTCGAAAAAAATGGAGAAAAAATACTTGATGATACATTTACTGCGGCTGATGATGAGGAAGCAAAAATAACGGGGACTTCACGTTTAGAAAAAAATAACTATCACAATCATACACATCGTTGTGTAACTTCCGACGGAAAATTAATCTTATTTCACCGATGACCTGAATCATTTTATCCAAAGCGAAAGAAATGTAATCAATAGGAACAAAAAAACTCACAGCATTTTATACTGTGAGTTTTAGGTGTTCTATGATGAAAGTGGATTTCCATAAAGTTCTTCTAAAGGTGTTGTAATAATACGACTAACTTCGTTGATGACATCATTTAGTACTTGTTCAGCTTCCATCAATCTTGAAATATCTTCATGTTGTTGAACAAGTCCGACTATTTCTTGAGCCTCTGCAACCTCTTCTTCAGTAATATCTAAACCTTGAATTTGCTTTTCTTGTAATTCCAATTGAATATTGCGAAACTTATCAAACATTTCTTTCGACTCTGGATTATCCATTACCGTGTCAAATGCTGTTTTCAATTCATTAAATTCTTTACATTCACGAATCGCATTCTCTAAAACATGGGCACTTTCATTCACTTTTGACATATGATTACCTCCCTTTTTTCCTTCACTAACACACTATAACAAACCTCATGCTCCATGTATACTATTTCGAAATTTAGCGAAAAAAGTATAATTGTTTTTCTAGATCAATTTTATTGCTATAATTGAATAACGATCTATAGAAAGAGGTATTTTAATGATTCAAAAACTACGGAAGATTTATTCTTCACTTATTATATATGATGAAAAACATGTCAATTTTAACCAAAATTATAAATGGTTTATCACCGACCAAAATGAAATTATCGGCATTGATAAAAAGGAATTAGCACAAAAAGACGCTTCATTATTAGCTGTTTTTTTAACACCATACGATATCCAGTTTCCTATCCTTACAGCAGAAGAACAAAAATGGCATGATATCATTCACTCCAATGACCAACAGCAGGTTAGCAATCAATTTAAACATTCATATCGATTTGTATATTTCTCCATGCAGGAAAACCAAATTGAGTCAAATACCTTTAAAGATGCCATTCAAGAACTCTTTAGTCAGCAAATTCCAATACTTTGGATCAATGGACACGAAGGGATTATGATTGAAGAAAAAACATTGCTAGAAGAAAAAATAGATTATAATCAAATTATCGATATTCTCATGAGTGATCTATATGTAAAAATCAGCTTTTTTGTTGGCCCATTTTTAGAAAATGTAGAAAATATCAATCACCATTATCATTCGTTAATAAAATCTGCTCAAACCGTATTCAGCAAATCCAAAAAATCTGTTGAAACATATATTGATGCCGTCCCCTATTTACTTATCGACCAATCTGACTCTGAACTTCTAGATGAGATTAAACAAATTATTTTACAAGAGTATCTGAATGATGATGACACCTTAAAAATGGTTGAAACATTTGTACAGTTAAATTTAAACATATCGGAAACTGCGAAAGAACTTTATATGCATCGTAATAGTTTGCAATATCGTTTAGATCGTTTTCACGAAAAAACAGGAATAGATATTCGTCAATTTCAACAAGCTATGGCCGTATATTTGGCTATATTAGCAAAAAGATAATCTCGTCATCCGAACAAAACAGCCCCTAGTTATGATGAAATTCATTTACTTCACCGTTTAAAATTTTATTTAGTAAATCTGCACGAAGTTCGTCCATAATTTTGTGCAGGTTTACCATTACGAAGTTGTGAAGTTTTTTGTATACTGAAAGTAGATTTGATAGCACTTACATATTTGGAGGGAATAAAATGGCAGATTTACAATTAGTTAATATTAAAAAAGTCTATGACAAAGATGTTGTAGCGGTACAAGATTTTAATTTAGAAATTAGAGATAAAGAATTTTTAGTACTTGTTGGACCATCAGGTTGTGGTAAATCTACTGCACTAAGAATGATTGCTGGTTTAGAGGAAATTACTGAAGGTGATCTATTTATTGGTGGTAGAAGAGTAAACGATGTTGCGCCTAAAGATCGTGACATTGCAATGGTTTTCCAAAACTACGCCCTATATCCACATATGGATGTTTATAATAACATGGCATTTGGTTTAAAACTCCGTAAATTTAAAAAGGATGAAATCAAGAAGCGTGTAGATAATGCGGCAGGTATTCTTGGTCTAGAAGCGTTCTTAGATCGTAAACCAAAAGCATTATCAGGTGGTCAGCGTCAGCGTGTTGCTTTAGGTCGTGCAATTGTACGTGATGCAGAAGTATTCTTAATGGATGAGCCTTTATCAAACTTAGATGCTAAGCTTCGTGTTGCGATGCGTGCTGAAATCCAAAAATTACACAGACGTCTACAAACAACAACCATTTATGTTACGCATGACCAAACAGAAGCGATGACAATGGCAACTCGCCTCGTCGTTATGAAAGATGGAATTATCCAACAAGTGGGAGCACCAAAAGAAGTTTATGACTTACCTGACAATATCTTTGTTGGAGGATTTATTGGTTCACCTGCAATGAACTTCCTCAACGGTCAAATTGATGGAAACTACTTTGTCACTGGTGATACTAGAATTCTTGTTCCTGAAGGTAAAATGAAACCACTCCGTGAACAAGGTTATGATGGAAAAGACATTGTTTTAGGAGTTCGTCCAGAAGATATTCATGACGAGCCTTTATTCATTGAATCTTCTCCTGAAACGAAAATTTCTGCACATATTGAAGTTGCTGAGCTTATGGGTTCTGAAACAATCCTTTACTCTAAAGTAAATGATCAAGACTTTGTTGCCCGTGTTGACTCACGTGTTGATGTACAAGGTGGAGAATCAATTGATTTAGCCTTCAACCTAAATAAAGCACATTTCTTCGATGCTGAAACAGAAGATAGAATTAAATAACTCTAATTCAAAAGAGTAAGACCACTTTGATATGGTCTTACTCTTTATTTTATGAGAGTAATACTCTCCCAGCCAAATTTATTTAGTTTGATATCCGTTCAACTGTTGTTGTGCTGACTGAACAAGACGTTTGGTAATCTCGCCACCAACAGAACCATTAGAACGTGATGTAGAATCAGGACCAAGTTGAACACCAAACTCTTGAGCAATCTCAAATTTCATTTGGTCAATCGCTTGTTGAACACCAGGGACTACTAATTGGTTTGAATTTCCACTAGGCATGAATCTCACCTCCTTTATGAGTATTATTTACAGAACTGATAAACTTATCACAACTTCATGTTGGTAAATAGTTCTTCATATGGTGAATTCCATCATACGGATTTATAGCCAATCCAGTACTATATGTAGTTTCGTTAAACCATCCTTAACTACATACAGTACCGAATTGGCTGATTTTGATAATGATGAAATTCACTCTGTATGGTGAATTCCATCATACGGATTTATAGCCAATCCAGTACTATATGTAGTTTCGTTGAACCATCCTTAACTACATACAGTACCGAATTGGCTGATTTTGATAATGATGAAATTCACTCTGTATGGTGAAATTCATCATACGGATTTATAGCCAATTTACTTAATTGGCAAGAAAAAGGTCGATTACATCAGAATATGTAATCGACCTTTTTCATCTTGTTGTGACCCAAGTTGTATTTCCATCTATTCCAACACTTCTTACAGAGGATGTGTCATTTCTTTCGGGACTACATATTGATCAAATTCCTCCGCAGTTAAAAGTCCTAATTCAATTGCCGCTTCTTTTAATGTTCCATTGTCATCAAATGCCTTCTTGGCAATTTTAGCAGCATTTTCATAGCCAATATGTGGGTTTAATGCAGTGACTAACATCAATGAGTCATTTAAAAACTGATCTATTTTCTCATAATTAGGTTCAATACCGCGCACACAGCGCTCTTCGAATGATAACATACTGTCTGCCAATAATTGAGAAGATTGTAAAAAGTTATATGCAATAACAGGTTTAAAAACATTTAATTCAAAATTACCTTGGCTTGCAGCAAACCCAATTGTTGCGTCATTCCCCATTACTTGTGTGACAACCATTGTGATCGCTTCGCTTTGTGTTGGATTCACTTTGCCAGGCATGATTGAACTTCCTGGCTCATTCGTCGGGATCGTTATTTCTCCTAATCCTGAACGCGGTCCACTAGCTAACCACCTTACATCATTCGCAATTTTCATTAAATCAGCAGCTAAAGCTTTTAGTGCCCCATGCGCATAAACTGCTTCATCATAACTTGTTAAGGAATGAAATTTATTCGGAGCAGAAGTAAAGTTTTTTCCAGTGATTGAACTTATTGCCGTACATACTTTTTCTGAAAAATCGGGATGTGCATTCAGACCCGTCCCTACTGCCGTTCCACCAATAGCAAGTTCTTTTAAATATTCAGTACTTTCCTGTATCATTTCTTCTGATCTTTCAAGCATGCGATGCCAACCACTGATTTCTTGCCCAAGTGTAATGGGTGTTGCATCTTGTAAATGTGTACGGCCAATTTTCACAATATCTTGAAAGGCATCCACTTTTAATTTTATTGAATCTTTTAAAACACGTAGCGCAGGCAGAACAGTATCTTCTAATTTATGTACTGCAGCTATATGTAGTGCAGTCGGATATGTATCATTAGAACTTTGTGACTTATTAACATCATCATTTGGATGCAAACGTAATTCGAAACCTTGTTTTTCCAACCATTGATTACCTACAAAGGCAATCACTTCATTTACATTCATATTTGATTGTGTTCCACTACCAGTTTGCCAAACGACTAGTGGAAAATGGTCATCCAATCGGTTATTCAATATTTCTTCAGTAGCATATGCAATCGCTTCTGCTTTTTCCTTCTCTAATAATCCAAGTTCATCGTTCGCCTGTGCTGTACTATTTTTTAATATTGCAAACGCTTTGATTATTTCGATCGGCATTTTTTCATTTCCTATTGGAAAATTTTGTTTACTTCTTTCAGTTTGTGCCCCCCAATATTTTGAAGCAGGAACTTTTACCTCACCTAATGTATCTTTTTCAATGCGGTAATCCATGAATATATTCCTCCTATATCATTCACTTTCTTTTTCTAGCTATGATAATAAATTCCAAAACAGTCCTATCATTACAGTACTGAAACATGTAATTTAGTAAAGTAGTGGTTATGCAACATCATTATAAAGCTCATCTATTATTGTATCAAATTTACAAGAACCAAACTACTAATGAAGCGCCAAACAATAGTAAGTTAACCATCCTTATTCAAATGATTGAATTTAATCATGACAAAAAAATCAGCCACTCTGATAAAGTATATAGGTTAGATAAATCCAACGAACTACATAGAATATCAAAGTGGCGACAAATTTGGATAATAAGATTCACAACTTACTTCCGTAAAAATTTATTATACATCCTACTTAACCTTAAAAATTCTTCCCTATCCCGTACGTCAATGGAGTCGTTGATCTGATTGATAAATCTTTCCTTGTTCCAATTGAAACACAATTCATCTAAAAGCAAACGAGATGATAATTTAATCTCGAATGGGATTTCCCTCTTAGCTTGAAGCATCTGACCTTGATACTTAATATAGTGGTAATCAACTTTTTGCTTTTTCATGGAACACGCCCCCTTTGTTCCTTTCCTCTATTATCCTCAATTTTTAGAATAATTGCAACAAAAAGTTCTTACTTATGATCTAGGTTTAATGTTTTTGAGTGAAAGCCATCCAGCACAAATCGAAAGAAAAGTAAATAAGCAGACCATCCAAATTAAATTTTGCTTCATTAAAACTGCAATGAGTGGTGGTCCAGCGGCTACTCCGATAAAGCGCATCGCACTATAAAAAGAAGTAATGGTTCCTCTTACATCCTTTTCTAAACTATTTGTAATCAGTGCATCTAAACAAGGTAGGGCCATCCCTATTCCGATTCCGCAAATAAGAAAAATAAATAGTAAATAGATATGATGATCAACGAGTAACATCACAATCACTGAACAACCTGTGAGGATGATTCCAATAAACGTGACCCATTTCATCACGTTTAGACGGTCCTTAATTTTCTTACCTGTAAGATAAGAGGCTAAAGACAATGCAAGTAATGGGATAGCTAATAAAACACCTTTCCATACGCCTTCAAAATGAAACTTATCCTCAAGAATACTCGATAAGTAAAATAAAAATCCAAATAAAATAAACATTAAAATAGCACCAATCATAAACACAGCGATGAGCCATTTTGCATGTTCACGAAATACTGTTTTAATCATTGACCAATAATCTTGAAAGGTTTGTTGCGTCTCTTCATCATCTTTATTCTTATTTTTCACGAGAAAAATAACCATCAAGGCTGAAATCATACAGAATATAGGAATCGAGAAAAAAGGAAGAAACCAAACTAAGCTCGCAAGTAATGCACCTAATATAGGACTTAATACTTTCCCTACTGTGTTAGAAGTTTCAATAATTCCAAGTGTTGCACTCGCTTCCGAATCATTTCTAAATATATCGCCAACAAGAGGTAACACGATTGGCATCGCACCTGATGCACCAATACCTTGTAACACCCTTCCCATTAGAATAAGTGCATATGGATTGTCCATTTTCCAAGATGCCCATCCTGCAATGAGCCCGCCTACTCCCGTGATCAATAAGGACGGAATGATTACTTTCTTCCGTCCATATCGATCAGACAAAAATCCAGCCAACGGAATAAAAACAATCGCAACAATCGAATAGACTGTAATAATATAACTTGTTTGCAATTTAGAAATATCCAATTCCTTTTCTAAAAGTGGCAAAATTGGAATAAGCATTGAATTACCAAGTGTCATAATTAGTGGAATCGAAGCTAAAGAAATAATTGCCCAATATTTTTCCTGTGAGTCAAGTGAAGATGCGTGTGAATCTGTAGCCATATGTTTTCCTTCCTTCTTATACATGATTCATTTACTATGCACCTTTCATGGCTTTTTTATGCCTCTTTAAGGAAACCACTTCACATACTTTTACATTGAAAATAAAAACACTGTCATAATTGCACCTAATACAACAAAAATTATATTTAAACCAAAATAAGCTAATACCAAAGCAACCAATCCACCCACCAACCCAATATGTGGTTGATCAGGTTTTACAGCTAAAATCCCTGGAAAAATAAGTGCGCCTAGAGCAGCAAAAGGAATTGAGCTTAACCAACGATTTAACCAACCTCGAAACTCCAATCGATCAACAATAAATGCCGGAATGATTCTTGGGACCATTGTTACAAGAGACATACCAATAATAATGAGAAAGATCATGACTGCTCCCCCTTAAAGAAATATACACCACTTAATCCACCTAAAACCGTTCCAATGACAATTGCCCAACCATCACTCATAAATTGGCTACATAACATATTGATCAACATGGCAATGAGCGCAATTAAGCCAACTTTTAGTTCTTTTTTGACAGAGGGAACGAGTAAACCAATGAACATCGCATACAATGCAATTCCCATACTTTGGCTTAATTTCTCTGGGATCACTTCCCCCAGAAAACCTCCTAAAATTGTCCCCATTATCCATGAGAGATAAGCTGTGAATAATATTGTTAGGTAAAAATATGCTCCTTTATCTTCTTTCACTTCTTTCGTATGTATCGATGACAAAGCGAAAGTTTCGTCTGTTAACAATAATGATAAAGGGATTCTGAATCTCAGGCCTATTTCCCGAAGTTGGTTCATGAACGATAAACTCATGACAAAGTGACGAAAATTCAGTACGAACGTAGCAATAATAATTTCTATCGCTCCCACCCCTACCGTGATCATATTTACTCCCATAAACTGGCTTGCCCCAGCATAGACGAATAGGCTCATGAATGTCAATTCAGTCATGGACATGCCTGCCTGTTTAGCCAATACACCAAATGTGATTGCAACTGGTAAATAGCCAAGTATAAGTGGAATCCCTGCGATGAATCCTCTTTGGATCATTTGTAAAGACTGTGATTTATTTTGTGAACTTGCTAAATTACGCACTACCTATCGTTCTCCTCTTCATTTTAAAATCTCCATAAATCAGTGATATCATTTCGAAAAGCAATGATCAAGTTTGTAAAAGATGAGCCATTATTATATCAGATCTATCTTCTAAAAGTGTAAATATTGGTTCGATCCCTCCAAATGAATAGGTTCCTTAACAATGAAGGAGAAAATTGACTGAAAGCGTATGCACCCTGTATAGTCAAAATGGGTCTTTACATATTTTTTAAAAGGTGGCACAATTATGTTTGCAATCAAACCAAAACATCAAGCTTCATTAACTGAATCTATTTTCATGTTGATTTTTATTATTGGCTTAATCAGTTATTTCATTATCTATTTAGAGGCCGTCCCACACATTCCTATTTTATTAGGCATTCTCATACTCATTACATATGGATTAATTAAAAAAACGCCGTTTAAGGATTTGGAAATAGGCATGATCAATGGAGCCAAGGCTGGGATGGGGGCAGTTTTTTTATTCTTTTTAATTGGAGTCCTGATTAGTAGTTGGATGATCAGTGGTACCATTCCTATTTTAATTAGTACAGGTTTTTCTTTAGTGAATGGCACATGGTTTTACGGAATAGTATTTGCGATCACAGCTATCATCGGCGTTTCCCTTGGTAGTTCGTTAACAACAACTGCTACGGTAGGTGTAGCATTTATGGGGATGGCAACTGGATTCGATGCCTCTCTTGCCATTACAGCCGGAGCCATTGTTTCAGGCGCTTTTTTTGGCGATAAAATGTCACCCTTATCTGATACAACCAACCTTGCTGCATCGATTGTTGAGGTAGATTTATTTGAACATATTAAACATATGAGTTTAACAACAATACCGGCTTTTATCATTTCATTTATTTTATTTGTTTTGATATCACCTCAACAATCCGTTCCACTTTTAGATATCAATGAATACCAAACAGCATTAGCAACAACAAATTTAGTCCATTGGACATCTTGGCTCCCATTAATTGTCCTTATATGTTGTACCATTTTTAAAGTTCCGGCTTTCATCGCATTGGCATGTAGCAGTTTGATAGGAAGCATACTTGCTAAAATCATGAACAATTTCTCATGGACTGAGATATGGCATATTTGGTTTAATGGTTATGAAGCTTCAACAACCTTTGATCCTGTGAATGAGCTATTAACAAAAGGCGGTATAAGTAGTATGTTTTTCACAATGACCCTCGTCATTATAGCGTTGGGATTTGGTGGATTACTATTTACAACTGGAATCATACCGACTATATTAGAGGCATTTAAAACAAGGCTTAGAAAAGTACGCTCAATCATTATTTCTACCGTGGCAACGGCCATTGGAGTTAACGTATTAATTGGTGAGCAGTATTTATCCATTTTATTAACTGGGGAAACATATAAACCTGTTTATCAACAAGCAAAATTACCCGCGAAAGCATTATCAAGAGCATTAGAAGATGCGGGTACTGTCATTAATCCACTCGTACCGTGGAGTGTTTGTGGTGTATTTATTGCAGATGTTCTAGGTGTACCAGTACTTACATATCTACCATTTGCTTTTTTCTGTCTACTTAGCCCAATCATTACAGTAATTTTCACTGGAAATAAACTGCATAAAAAAGACTAGAAGATAAATGGACCGGCTCCCTAGTAATAGAGGGAGTCGGTCCATTTATTTATTCTATCCGTTTTTTATCGATCTTCTCCTTGGTCAGTAAGGATAACTGGGCCATTTTTTGAGATCGCAAGTGTATGTTCATATTGAGCTGATCTACCTTTATCAATCGTTCTCGCAGTCCAATTATTCTCATCCATCTTACTTTGCCAACTACCTTCGTTAATCATTGGCTCAATTGTAATAACCATACCTTCTTTTAATCGGACACCTTTGTTTGGCAATCCAAAATGCGGAATATGTGGAGGTTCATGCATAGTAGGTCCAATTCCATGTCCTGTAAAATCTCTGACAACGGAAAACCCCTCTCCTTCTGCATATGTCTGGATGGCATGTCCAATATCCCCAATCCGGTTACCTACTTGTGCTTGATCGATTCCTTTATAGAGCGCTGTTTTTGTAATATCAAGTAATCGCTGGCCTTCCTTATCAACTTCACCAACAGCATATGACCATGCTGAGTCTGCAAGTCCGCCATTTAAATTAACGACCATATCAATGGTTACAATATCGCCATTTTTCAGCTCTTCATCACGTGGAAAACCATGACAAATTTCATCATTAATAGAAGCACATGTTGCATAAGGATATCCATTAAAACCAATTTGTTCTGGAACAGCACCATGATCAGTGATAAATTTTTCAGCAAAATCATTAATTTCCATGGTTGTAATTCCTGGTTGAATCATTTTTGCGATTTCTTTGTGACAACCTACAAGTATTTCTCCCGCTTTTTTCATCTGTTCGATTTCTCGCTTACTTTTCCTCGTAATCAATTCACTTTCTTCCTTTCGCAACTATATAATCAAAATTCACTAATGTATATGAAGCATCCTTATAGATTGTACCACATTCCCACTCTTGATGATAAATGATGACCTCTATAGACAAGTAAAACGAGAAAATGCAGGAATATGAATCCCTGCATTGTTCTCAACATTTTTAATAAAATCCGCCACCATATCCACAATAATCACCATAACCACCAACATTATCCGTATACGCAGTGCCGATAATGATTAACAATATAAAAAGCACGACGATGAGCGCAAATCCTGATCCAAAGCCAAAACCAAAGTCTCTTTTTCCTCTCACTTCTTTACCCATTTATTTCCCTCCTAGCATTTGAGACATAGAACAACTTCTACATCTTTCGAATCAAGATAATTTATGCAAGGAAAATAAATTTGGGAAGGGCGTTTGTACATGGTTTTGGTTTTATGTCATCAGTATCAATCCCTTTATTGCTGATTATCCTTTACCCACTGCATTCCAGTAATGAACAAGTGTCTCCATTCCCTTATCAAAGCTATCTAACGGGAAACTTTCGTTAGGTGAATGTAGGCGATCTTCAGGTGTTCCAAAACCTAATAAAACAATGGGCATCGAAAATATGTCATCAATCCATTCTACAACTGGAATCGATCCTCCCATACGAACGAAAACTGTTTCAACACCAAACGCTTTCGTATAGCTTTCAGCTGCTTTTAATATTAATGGATGATTTGGCTCAACTTTATATGCTTTTGCAGATAGTTTTTCTTTTTTCACTTCCACTGTAACGCCTGATGGTGCATGTTTGATTATATGATCTTCGAGTAATTGTTGAATATGTTCTGGATCCTGATTTGGCACGAGTCGACAAGTAATTTTAGCTGTTGCTGATGAAGGGATAATCGTTTTTGTTCCTTCTCCCTGGTAACCACCATAAATCCCATTAATTTCTAATGTGGGTCGTGCCATTGTATGTTCTTTAGCGTTATAGCCTTTTTCTGATACAACCTCATTTACACCTGTTGACTGTAAATAATCTTCTCCCTCAATTGAATTGATTAATTCACGCTCTTCTTCACTAAGCACTTCTACTTTACTATAGAAACCATTTACAGTAACGACTTCATCTTCATTTTTAAGCGAAGATAGTATATGGTTTAGTGCCATGATTGGATTACGAACAGCACCTCCATATAAACCTGAGTGCAGGTCATGATCGGGTCCATGAACAGTCACTTCAATTCCTGTAAATCCTTTTAGTCCATATAAAATGGTCGGTTGATTTTTGGCAACCATTCCGGAGTCCGAAATCACTGCAAAATCCGCTTGAAATAACTCCTTTTTTTCTTGCAAAAGATCGTATAGATTCTCACTACCGATTTCTTCTTCACCTTCAATACATACTTTTACATTAAGTGGGAGTTTCCCTTCCGTTTTCATGAACGCTTCAAAAACAGCTAGATGCATGAAGACTTGTCCTTTATCATCACTTGCCCCACGTGCATAAAGACGTCCGTCACGTATTTCTGGTTGAAATGGGTCACTGTCCCATAACTCAAGCGGGTCAACAGGCTGAACATCATAATGACCGTAAAGTAATACTGTTGGTGCATCTGGACCGGCCTGATTATATTCCCCGTAAATGGCTGGATGACCTCCCGTTTCTAAAAACTCTACATTTTCAAAATCTAATTCATACAAATAATTTCTGACTACAACAGCGGCATTCACAATATCATGTTTATGTACGGAATCAGTACTAATACTCGGTATTTCTAAAAAACCTTTTAAATGTTTTAATAATCGATCACGGTTTTCTTCTAAATATGCTAATACATGTTCGCTCATTCTTATCCCCCTTATATTTTCTCTTATCTACATTTTAGCATATTCAAAGCGAACTAAAAACTTATGGACCCATTGAGATACTGTGTATGTTAAAACAAAAAAGGCCGAGACATTGACTCTTTGTCCCAGCCTTCAAATTTATTTAACGTTTGTTTTGTGGAAATACACGTTCAATCATGTTCCCAATTTGATCAAAAAAGCCACGTACTGGCTTTCCATCATTAAAATCATTCATATAATCATTTGTTAAATCTGCAAAATCTGGATTCGTTGTTACATAAACATTGTCAATATCATTATCAACAGATTGAACAATCTCAGCGATTTGATCTTTGACTTCATCAGTTAATTCGGCACCTTCATCACGATTCAATTGATTATCATTGTTAATGTTTCGTGTTCCAGTTCCATTCATATCTCCGTCGTTTCCACCTGTCTGATTGTTATTATTGGTTCGATCATCATTATCTAACACAGCGGCAACATAGGCATTATTCTCAGTTGTTAACACATATGCGTAATCAATTTCATCTATTTCATCTGTGATTTTATCTGCTGCTTCCTTTGAAATGTCATACTGATTGTCATTTTGATTATTATCTTGTCTGTCATTCCTATTGTTAATATTCGTTGTTCCCCCTGGTGTCATGCCTCTTCCTTGATCACGGTTGTTCAAATTATTGTTATTGTTGTCGTTATACCTTGTCGGCTCGATATTATCATTATTATCGTTTTGATCACCAGTATTACATCCAACAAGTAACAATACAAAGACAATTGCCATACTATATAATTTTAACCTCATATATTTTTTCCTCCTTACTGTTTTGACTTTAGTATGTATCAGTAAAAAGGAATTATGCTACTTTACAGTGTACCTATTTTTGGTAAGTAGCCCATTTTTGTCACAGGCAAAATTAAAAGAATAAGGGTAAGCTAAAACGGAAAACAATAACGAGGAAATGAATGCTTTATGATGAAGGAGGGACAAATCATGCAAATTCCTGATTATGATAAAGCACTTTACTATACACTCTGGGGACAATGGGATGACCTATTGTTACTCATGGTACGTACAGAAGATGATCTTTTATCGAAGAAAATCCACTATTTTTTGAACGATTATCATTACTCACTTGACAAAGAAAAAGTGATCGAATCACATGACGAACTCCTTTATTATATTGAACATGCTATGAAAAATATTCCATGTCATATGGTAAAGGTATAA
>Ga0209487_1000927_pt1 | contig 25442 bp, 28 predicted proteins | sample Poulit2012_FD_187524 | JGI IMG/M metagenome (GOLD analysis project Ga0209487, IMG submission 187524) | Agricultural soil microbial communities from Georgia to study Nitrogen management - Poultry litter 2012 (SPAdes) (version 2) | ecosystem: Environmental > Terrestrial > Soil > Agricultural land...
CATACGCATATGATGCACTAGAACCTACAATTGACAAAGAAACTATGAACATTCACCATACAAAGCATCATAATACTTACGTTACAAATTTAAACGGTGCTTTAGAAGGACATTCAGATCTTCAAGAAAAATCTCTGGAAGATTTAGTTAGCAATTTGGATGCTGTACCAGAAGACATTCGTACCGCTGTTCGTAACAACGGTGGAGGCCATGCTAATCATAGTTTATTCTGGAAAGTCTTATCACCAAATGGTGGTGGAGAACCTTCAGGAGAATTAGCTGACAAACTTAATGATAAGTTTGGTACATTTGATAAGTTTAAAGAAGAATTTGAAACGGCTGCCAAAACTCGTTTCGGTTCTGGGTGGGCTTGGCTCGTAATAAATAATGGCGAGTTAGAAGTTATGAGTACACCAAACCAAGATTCTCCATTAATGGAAGGTAAAACTCCATTACTCGGATTAGATGTTTGGGAGCACGCTTATTACTTAAAATACCAAAACAAACGTCCTGAATACGTTTCTGCATTCTGGAATGCGGTTAATTGGGATGAAGTCGCAAAGCGTTACGATGAAGCAAAATAAACAATATTATTTTAGAGTACAAAGGAAACTTTAACTTTGTACTCTTTTTTTGCTTTAAAATTATAAAAATCATCAATAGCGTTTCGTGAATGATTCGTTTCTACTTCGTCTTATTTTCACCTAACTGTATATACCCTGTTGAATTGCTCACACTAAAATAAGAGAAGAAAAGGAGCAATTCATCATGCAAAAGACTTTAAAATCCGTTATTAAAAGTACTGATATAAATCGTGACCTCATTTTCCTATTAATTATTGGAGGGCTATATTCACTTGGTATCTTTTTATCCAATACATTTGTTAATGTTTATTTGTGGAAACAAGCGGGAGATTATATAACGATTGCAGTCTATAACCTGGCAATATTTATCTTCCAGCCCTTAACTTTTATACTTGCCGGAAGAATAGCTAAAAAAGTCGACAGAGTTATTGTATTACGATTAGGAGTTTCTTTTCTCTCCATTTTCTTTTTAACTGTATTAATTATTGGTGAGAAAGCATCTACTTATAATTTTGTTCTTGGAAGTGTTTTGGGAATTGGTTACGGTTTTTATTGGCTCGCCTTTAATGTACTAACCTTTGAAATAACAGAACCCGAGACACGGGATTTCTTTAATGGATTTTTAGGTGTGTTGCAATCATTAGGTGGTATGATCGGGCCAATCACAGCAGGTTTTATTATCGCAAAAATGACGAAAAATGCCGGCTATACAACCATTTTTACCGTTTCATTTATTTTATTTATATGTGCTGTTGTCATGAGCTTTTTCTTGAAACGCCGGCAAGCTCGGGGGAGTTTTTATTTTAAAGAGGTTTTAAAAGAAAGAAAACATAATAAAAATTGGAGAAAGATCCTCCACGCTCATATGTTTCAAGGCTTAAGAGAAGGTGTTTTCGCTTTTGTAATCACAATCTGGGTATATTTAGTGACAAAAAGTGAACTATCGTTAGGAATGTTTAACCTTTATTTCTCTGGCTTTTCTTTTGTGTTTTATTTTATAGCAACGAAATTGATAACACCCTCCAGACGTAAAAAAGCTATACTTTTAGGCAGCTTATTACTATATCTTTCCTTATTTGTTATTTTGTTTAAAACAACATATATGACATTAATTATTTATGCTATTTTAATTGGTATTGCATATCCAATTATAAATGTTCCCTATGTTTCTTTAACATACGATGTTATAGGTAAGGCACGTAAAGCAAAAGAAATGAGAATTGAATATATCGTTGTTCGAGAGCTATTCACAAATATTGGCCATGTTTTATCGATTAGCTTATTTTTAATTGTAATGTATCTTTATGATCCTGAAGTAAGTATTCCTCTGTTACTTATTGTGTTAGGAGCTGGTCACTTATTTATATATATATTTATTAAGGATATCTACTTGTCCTCTGTAGACTCGAACAAGAATGAACTAATAAGTGATAAAATTATTGACGATAAAAATCGATAAAATGATTATCTTTCATTCATATCAATGGTATAATGGGTAGGTGATAATGCGAAATAAAAAGGGTGAATAAAAGTGAATAAGAAAAAGAAAAAGGTCCAACTCCCTTTTCGATTAAATATATTGTTTTTTGTAATCTTTTTATTGTTTTCGGTTTTAATTCTTCAACTAGGTGTAGTGCAAATACTAAACGGTGAGGAATATGAGAATGAAATCAATCGCACCATACAAGATACAACAAATATACCTGTGCCAAGAGGGAAGATTTATGACCGCAATCTAAAAACAATGGTCGATAATAAACCGTTATATTCAATAACATATACACCTGAAAAAAATGTTCAGGCAGAGAAGCGCTTAGAAGTGGCTGAAGAGCTTGCGAAATACATTTCAATGTACACTGATAAGAATAAAAAACAAAAAATCAAAACAATAACTGAACGTAATAAACAAGAGTACTGGTATCTAAATAACAAAGAGGAAGCTGATAGCAGGCTTAGTGATGAAGAAGTTAGCGAGATGGATAATGCTGAACAATATAAAACCATATTGAAACGAATTACTAAAGATGAATTTGAAGATTTAAAAGAAGAAGATTATAATATTATTTTAATCAAAAAAGAACTGGATAAAGCTTATTCCTTAACACCGCAAATTGTAAAAAATGAAGATGTTACACCTGAGGAATATGCAAAAGTAGCGGAACATCTCGATGATTTACCAGGCATCAACGCAACAACAGATTGGATTCGAGATTACCCAAATAAAGATACATTGAAAAACCTACTTGGATCAATTACATCACAAGAGCAGGGGATTCCTGCTGATAAAGAAGCGTATTATTTAACGAGGGGTTATAGTCGTAATGATCGTGTAGGTAAAAGTGGTCTTGAAGAACAATATGAAGAAACATTAAGAGGCAGAAAAGAGAAAATTGAACATACAACCAATAAAGATGGCGATGTGATTGGTTCGAAAGTTGCTGTCAAAGGTGAAAGAGGAAAAGACCTCGTTTTAACAATCGATTTAGAACTTCAAGAAAAAATAGATAAAATTATTCGTGATGAATTAAAAACAGCGATTCAAAAACACCCATATGAAAACCGTTATCTAAAAGAGGCAATGGCTGTGGCAATTAATCCACAAACGGGTGAATTATTAGCAGTATCAGGACAAGAGTATGATCGTAAAAACAATAAATTTAAGGATGCAGCATTTAAAGCACTGCAGGAAGCTCATATACCAGGCTCTACTGTCAAAGGGGCGAGTGTTCTGGCAGGATATCAATCAGGTGTGATTTCTCCAGGAGATTCATTTAATGACACTCCAATTCAGATTGCTCAAACAAAAAAAGGTTCTTGGAAACCACTTGGCCCTGTAAACGATATTGATGCGTTAAGAATGTCTTCAAACGTTTATATGTTCTATGTTGCTTTGAGAATGGGGGGGGAATACCGTTATCCATTTCCAAATGGTTCAAGTGTCAGTTTCGATCGCTCTGCCTTTCAAGAAATGCGCAATTACTTTAACCAGTTTGGTTTAGGTGTAGGAACAGGTGTCGACTTTCCGTTTGAATCGACAGGAGTAGTTGGTAGTACATCTTCTGCTCAGGCAGGTAATCTTCTTGACTTGGCAATTGGCCAGTATGATACGTATACAACGCTTCAATTGGCTCAATATGTATCAACGATAGCTAATGATGGTTATCGGGTCCGTCCCCATTTCTTAAAAGAAATAAGATTGCCTAATAACGAAGAGGAAGATAATCTAGGGACAGTTTATCGGAGCCAGAATACGGATGTACTTAATCGGATACAAATGCCGAAATCACAAATAGAACGTGTGCAGGAGGGCTTTCGTCAAGCATATCAAGTCCCTTCAGGTACAGCTTATCAGTATTTTACAGGAGTTGAATATAAACCGGCAGGAAAAACAGGAACCGCTGAAAGCTTTTATGTAGACGGTGATACCGTGGTAAAAACAGAAAACCGTTCACTGATCGGCTATGCACCTTATGACGAACCGGAAATAGCGTTTGCAGTTATTGTTCCATATTTGGGTAAGCCAGCTAGCCAGCATCCGATAAACCATAAAATTGGAAGAGGAATTATGGATACCTATTTTCAATTGAAAAAAGAACGGGATCAAGGGAAAGACTAATAAAGTAATATAAAAAGCACTTTTACCTATTATGGTAAAAGTGCTTTTAAATTTATATACGACGTTTTCGCTTATGTTCTTATTACCGTGTAATTGCTTTTGCTAATTCTTTGAAGCTCATATCGCTTTTAACTTTAAATTTTCCTAATTGGACACCTTTATGATATCCTTCATCTTCCAAGTACTTATTAAATTTACTGCTATCTTCAATGATTTCATTTTCTTCGAGAAGATTCCCTATGTCAGACGATGGCATACCGTCTTTGATATGAAGAGTATATTCCTTTACGCTATCTTTTTCCTCTTCTTCATCGTTTTTGTCTTTTTCTTCTTTATCTTTTTCTTCTTTCCCTTTTTCATCAGAACTTTCATCTGATTCTTGACTAGATTCTTTGTCTTCATCATTGTTATCTTTTTCAGCTTGATTTTCCTGTTCATTGCCATCCGCCAAGGATAATGTTATATATTCTTCTTCAGTTACAACACGATAACCTTCATTTTTCATAACTTCAATCATTTCATCAAGTGGAAGATCCTCAGCATGTTTTTTAGAAGCTGCATTGTCTCCTGAAAATAAAAAGGTTACTACCATCATAATACCTGCAACAAACAGTCCAAGTGAAAAAGCTCGTATGGTTCTTTTCATCTATCATTCACCTAACTTTAATAGTTTTTTAATATGGCTTGAATGTCGTGGGTGCTTAGGTTAGTAGCTTTAGATATATCATTATAAGAATAGCCCTGTTGAGACAATTCATAGACTTTCTGCATCATAATGGGTTTTGTCTCTTGAGTGGGAGTCGCATGATCATTCATATCATCTGTAAGCAATTCTTCTTCAAGGATTTTTATTTTTTTCTTCATTTGATATGTATCTTGCATTGTTGACAAGGATAGTTGCTCGATTTGACTCTCTAAGTCTTCAAATTTATCATTTGTGAAAAATGATAGAATAAACAGGACTACAGCTATCACGATGATACTTATTCCTACATATAACATTTTTCTACCTCCATTCCTCTCCAATAATAGTTATACCATATAATAATCAAACTTGAAACAATAAAATTTTTCCTTTTCGTATCTTGAATGTTTATCTTAAATCTGCTATTATAATAAGGTCTGAAATGGATTTATTAATGAGGTAAAAGCAAGTTTTTAAAGTTTGGAGGGATAATCATGCGTGTAAACATCACATTAGCTTGTACAGAAACTGGTGACCGTAATTATATCACAACTAAAAATAAACGAACAAATCCTGAGCGTATTGAACTTATGAAATACTGCCCACGTTTGAGAAAACATACATTACATCGTGAAACAAAATAAGTATGTAATCTAAAGGAACTCTTATCAATAACGATAAGAGTTTTTTATTTTGTTTAAAGTCAAAAGCTATACAGTTTTAAAATGAACGATATTCCTTTTCATAGTCTGTCTAACTACGATATACTTAAATTGATAAGTTTATGTTGTGGAGTGATGACTTTGGATAAAGCAAAAATACGTCAAATGATAATAAGTAAATTGAAAAAAATTACAGATAAAGAACGTCATGTTATCGAAAATGCGATGTTAAATGTTTTAGTGGAATCTAACCTATGGAAAAAGGCTAATTCTATAGGTATTACGATATCTCATGGATTTGAATGGGATACAAATGATGTAATAAAAACAGCATGGAAACAAGGCAAGCAAGTTTTTGCACCAAAATGTTTGCCAAGTACGAGAGAGATGGTCTTTTATCAAATTGAAAATTTTAACCAACTTGAGGTCGTTTATTATAATTTACTTGAACCAAAGCCTCAAGAAACCAAACCGGTTGAGAAAAACTCTATCGATTTAATCGTTGTTCCAGGTGTCGTATTCGATAAAGTTGGCTATAGAATTGGGTTTGGTGGTGGGTATTACGATCGATTTTTAGCTGATTATCAAAATGAGACAGTTTCACTTTTACATACAGAACAGCTAGTAGATTGTATTCCTATTGACTCACATGATATAGCCGTAAACCACCTGCTTACAGAAAAAGGATTAGTAAAATAAGGAGGACGTATGATGAACCGCTACGCACGGCAAATGCTATTTAATCCGATAGGGGAAGAAGGACAACAGAAATTAGCAGACAGTAGTGTCTTAATTGTTGGTGCTGGAGCACTCGGTGGTGTTATTGCCAATCAGTTGGCACGAGCAGGAGTAGGAAAGATACGATTAATTGATCGAGATTATGTGGAATTAACTAATCTGCAGCGGCAAATATTATTTGATGAGCAAGATGTCGAAAGGTCGGTTCCAAAAGCAATTGCAGCAAAAAATAAACTTCAAGCTAGCAATAGTGACATAGAGGTGGAAGCAATTGTTGGCGATGCTACAGTTGATAATATTAATGAATTAATCCAAGGAATTGATGTCGTGCTTGATGGAACAGATAATTTTTCAACACGTTTTTTGCTTAATGATATATGTTTTAAACACGCCATCCCGTATTCATACGGAGGAGTGGTTAGTTCACGAGGAATGACATCTTTTTTTATTCCTGAACAAACACCATGTCTTAGATGTATGATAAGAGAGGGATCAGGTGATGGACAAACTTGCGACACGGTCGGAATTATTTCTCCGATTGTTGATATTATCTCTTCATATCAAGTTACCGAAACAGTTAAATATTTAACTGGCCATTTTAAAAACTTACGTCAAACATTTAAAACAATTGATATTTGGTCAAATCAGCAGTTTGATATAAAATTGGCGCAACCTAAAAAGGAATGCTTGACATGTCAACAGCATATTTATCCAGCATTAAAGAAAACAATGAACGAGGAAGCAACCATTTTATGTGGTCGTGATACCGTCCAAATTCATAAGAAGTCGGAGATGAATCTTGTGAAATGGAAGGAACGCTTAGAATCGGTTGCCAATGTTACACGAACACCCTTTTTACTTAAAGCACAATTTGATAATAATATTGAATTTGTTATATTTTCTGATGGGAGAGTGCTCGTACAGGGAACAGAAGACATTGTTAAAGCAAGAACATTATACGATCGTTATATAGGCTCTTAGTGACCGTGTATAAAAATGAAAAAACGTAAAAAACTATGATCATTCAATAGGAAGGGTGATCATATGCGACGTGTTTATTTATTTTTTGCTATACTTATTCTAAGTGTATTTGTCTATCGGAAGCGTTACCGAGTCATTAATTTTCTTTTAGCTGTAAGTGTTATCAGGAAATTAACGATATCATTAGCCATGAGAATTCCTTTCTTTAAATCCAATGTTTTTAGGTTCTTATTTAATGAAGAAAAGGTATAAGAACAGAAAAAGAAGTTGTTTAATAAAAACGACTTCTTTTTTCTTATTACTGCAGTCATTTGACTAAGAAAAAGAGCGTGGTTTTGATATGATGGGGGTAGGGAGGAAACTGAATGAATGTTAAAGAAAATTACTTATTGTATCTAACTGCTTATGGGCTAGTATCTGACCAAGGTTATGAGTTGTTACATATAAATGATCAAATAAAAGAAATTTGGTTACAAAAAGATGAAAACAAAACATCTAAAGTTTTACGTCTAACAACACAAGAATTTAATTGGAAAAATCATTTAAAAAAAGATATAGCTCAAGTTTTTCAAAAAACCTTAGCATTAAAAAGATACTTACCAAGAAAGACAGTAGAAGTTAATAATATTTATATTACAAAACATGCTCCTGTTGACGACTGGGAAACGTTAAAAAAACCTATGATGTTGAAAGAAAAGAAAAACCCTGTCCGAATGAATGTATATTATTTATATGAAGAGGGTTTTCAGGAAGAAGAAGAAAGACTCGAGGCGAATTTACATTTCTCCTTGCCAAACGAAGACATTGAGGAATCTGAAGATATACTTGAAGAAAAAACTAACCATTATAAAAGAGAGTTATCTCAATTTATAGCTAATAAGAAAAAAGAACGAGAAAATGTCTTCTCATTCGGAAAGCCAAGGTTAATTTATTTATTATTATTAATTAATGTTCTCATGTACTTTCTCTTAGAATTTAATGGTGGAAGTGACTCGATTGATACTTTAATCAAATATGGAGCAAAATACAATCCAGCTATCTTAATGGATGGAGAGTGGTGGCGGATTGTGAGCTCAATGTTTTTACATATTGGATTACTGCATTTGATTATGAACATGATTGCCGTGTTCTACCTAGGAACTCTTGTTGAACGAATTTATGGGTCATTCCGATTTTTCATTATCTATATGTTAGCAGGAATTGGTGGCGGTGTAGCTAGTTTCGCCTTTTCGATGAATGTTTCAGCGGGCGCTTCTGGTGCGTTGTTTGGTTTATTTGGTGCTTTATTATTTTTTGGACTTATATATAAGCGTTTATTTTTCCAAACGATTGGTATGAACTTATTAATTTTAATTGGAATCAATATTGTGTTTGGTTTTACGGTTCCTGCAATCGATAATGCTGCTCATATTGGTGGGCTAATAACAGGGTTTATAGCTGCAGCTATTGTGCATTTACCCAGAAAAGAAGCTTTGCTTAAACAAGGTCTGGCCTTTGTTCTTTATATTATTCTTATCACAGCGCTCGTCATATTCGGCATTCAAAACAATGCAAATGATCCAACTTATCAACTCTCACGTATTGATCAACTCCTTGAAGAAGATAATTATGAACAAGTTGTTGAGGATGCAACAGCGGCATTGGAAAATCCTAGTGCATTAGAAGCTCCATTATTATTTCAGCGTTCCTATGCTTATATTGAATTAGATCAACTTGATTTAGCAATAACAGATTTAGAAAAAAGTATTCAGTTAACCGATGAGGAACCACTTCCCGAATCCTTTTATAATCTGGCATTATTATATTATGAAACGGGGGAAGAAGCGAAAGCAGAAGAAGCCATTAAAGAAGCTTATCAGTTAAAACCTGATGATGAAAATTATCTGGAGTTGTATGAGAACATTATAGGGGAAAAGCCAACTGAATAAAGCTTCACTTTATATACGTTGAATCAACATATCCTTTTTATTATTTAACTCAAATAAAACTAGAATATGAGTTTGATTTTTATCTAACAAAACAATAGGTTCTAAACCAGTTAGTTGCATGTTTTTAGTTTTCGTCGCTGGGACAATGTAATTTTTATACACTCCTTCCCATAGTTGACCAATGATTCGGTTCGTTTCACTTATTGTCATATTTGGAAGGGGTGTATGGGTGTATTTAAATAAATTCGTAAAGGGAATTAATTGATAGTCCTCAAGAGATACATTAAAGTGCGTGGCTAACTTATGCCAATGATCAAGAAGATTTCCTTTAACCATTAAATCAATATCTTTCTGCGCTCTTTGTTTGTATGGAACAAGAGGCTTTTGAAAAGCGATTAATCCACGATTGGACGATGGAATAATATATAAATAATCATAAGACATATCTTGTACACTTGTTATATCTGTACTCGCATTTTGTAACTCACCATAATGAAAACTAATGGCTTCCCATAGCATATTCTTACTAGAAGTTATACTCTCTTCCATATTAATAATGTCAGCATGATCTTCCCATTGACTTTTTACACCTTTTAATTTTCCATTACCAAATAATAAAGATACATCTTGACGTAAGTAGGAAATTCGGTCAGATTTGGAATGTGTTTTCCATTTTAAAGGCTTGTCCTGTTCAAGGGCTTCTAAAGAGAGAGAGGTAGTTGCCTGTTCAAATGCTGTATCTTCATCAATTGGGAAAAAAGTAATTGTTTGAATCGAACGTTGATTGAACAGTAATATAATCATGAATATTATAACTAGAAAAAAAGATATGTAGGTGAATGTTTGCTTTTTCATTCAATCATTCCCTTAGTTTAGTGTGTAGTAAAATATATGTAAGCGTATTGGCTAATATGTTTATCTAATTCAAAAATAAAAATTAATTTGATATAATTAGAATGGTGATAAAATGGAATCAGTTTATGATGTACGTCAATTATTAAAAAGGTTTGGAATTTTCATTTATCTTGGGGAGAGAGCTGCTGACTTAAGTTTAATGGAGTTAGAATTACAGGAGCTATATAAAACCGATTGTATTTCAACAATAGAGTATCAGATGGCTATTTTAATAATACGGAAAGAAAAAACACGATTACAAAACAAAGAGGAGTAGCATGAGATGAAAAACATTATCATAGGTATTGATATAGGTGGCACTACAGCTAAAATCGGTTTGTTAAAAGCTGCAGGTGACATACTTGAAAAGTGGGAGATTCCTACAGTTACCGAAAATGAGGGTAAATTAATTATTAACCATGTTTGCCAATCAATTGAACGCAAATTAAGTGAGTTTAACTACAAAAAAGATAATGTTTTAGGAATTGGTATAGGCGTTCCTGGTTTTATTGATGCAGAAAATGGATTTGTTTATGAAGCAGTTAATATTGGTTGGAAAAACATTAACATAACTAAAAAAGTAGAAGAAAAGTTAAAGTTACCTACCTTTTTAGAGAATGACGCTAATGTTGCAGTACTAGGTGAAAACTGGTTAGGTGCGGGGAATCAGGATAAAAACATTTTGGCAGTCACACTCGGAACAGGGGTTGGTGGGGGCATTATTGCAAGTGGTAAAGTCTTAAATGGAAGTAATGGTACAGCAGGAGAAATAGGACATATGACAGTTGATATTGATGGTCCGCTTTGTAATTGTGGGCGAAAAGGATGTTTAGAAACTTATGTTTCAGCCACAGGGATTGTTCGACAAGCGATGGAAATGATCTCAAAACACCCAACAAGTAATCTAGCTAAAAGATACAAAGCTAACGAGCATATTACGACAAAAGATATTTTTGAATTATTAAAGGAAAATGATCCTATCTCACAACAAATTATAAATTTTACGACAGATGTTCTCGGTAAGGAGTTGGCGAACGTCGCCACTATTTTAAATCCCTCTAAAATTCTTATTGGCGGGGGAGTGTCCAAGGCTGGAGATCAATTGATGATACCGCTGAAAACTGCTTTTAAAAAATACTCCTTGCCACGTATACACGAAAGTTGTGAATTTAAAGTGGCTCAACTTGGAAATGATGCTGGTATTATCGGTGCTTCCTATCTTGTTAAACAAAATGTTCAGCGTTTAACCTTTTAATTCATTTTAACTGTTACCCCTTCATTTAATGCCGTAACGGGTGGAATATTTATTACATATAAATAAGAGGTAAGTAGAAGTGAATCATAGGAGGATTTAAAATGAGTGTTAAACGGCTTAAAATCCCTTTATATGTAATTGCTACCATTTTATTTGGTGTAAAAACATATATTGTATACCGTTTTATGTTTAATATTGAAATTGAAAATTTAATGCAAGAAATTATCCTCTTTCTGAATTCTTTCATCTCAGCTTTTTTAATATTTTCGATCAGTGTGTGGATTAAAAAAACAACTAGGCAAATGAAATATATAAAATACACAGCTTTAATTGGTACCGTTATTTTATTTGTGAATCTAGTATTTTACCGAAATTTCACAGATTTTATTACTGTACCGCAATTATTTCAATCTAGTAATATGGTAGATTTAGGATCCAGTATTCTCAGTCTTATTAAGGTATATGATATATTTCTATTTTTAGATATTGCTTTTATATGGTATTTAAGTAAACGTCATCGAGATGTTGTCTACGTAAACTATCCGAAAAGTGGAAGAGTATTTGCATTAGTTTTATCGTTGTTATTGTTGACAGGTAATTTTTTTCTAGCGGAGATGGAAAGACCTGAATTGTTTACGCGAGCTTTCGATCGGGAATATCTCGTCAAAAATATTGGTTTATTCAATTATCATGTTTATGATGTGTTTATGCATTCCAAAGTAAAGTCTAAACGACTTCTTACAGATGGAAATGATATTCCAGCTATTAAAGATTATATAAGTGATAATATAAGAAGTGATGAAGAGTCTGACTTGTTTGGTGTAGCAGAAGATAAAAATATCATTTTTATTTTTGCTGAGTCGGTGCAAAACTTTGTGATTGATAATAAGGTTAATGGTGAAGAGATTACCCCATTTATGAATAGTTTAGTAAAGGATGAAGACACATATTACTTCGATAACTTTTATCACCAAACTGAACAAGGTAAAACATCTGATTCTGAATTTTTAGTAGAAAATTCTTTATACCCTTTATCAAGAGGGGCAGTATTTTTTACTAATGGACAGAATGAATATAACGGCTTATCTGAGCTTTTGAAAGAAGAAGGATATTATTCAGCTGTGTTTCATGCGAATAATAAAAGTTTTTGGAATCGGGATCAAATGTATGACAGCTTACATGTTGATGACTTTTTTGATATAGATTCGTATGAAGTGACGCAAGAAAATTCAGTCGGATGGGGTTTGAAGGACAAAGAATATTTTGATCAATCAATCAAACATTTAGAATCATTAGAGAATCCTTTTTATGCCAAGTTTATAACCTTGACCAATCATTTTCCATTTGAACTCGATGAAGAAGATCAATCCATTGAGCCTTATGATTCAAATTCAGCTACGCTTAATAATTACTTCCCTACTGTAAGGTATACTGATGAGGCGATAGAACAATTTTTCGATCAATTGAAACAAGCGGATCTTTACGAAGACTCTATTATAATCATCATGGGAGATCACTACGGAATTAGTGCCAATCATAATAAGGCCATGAGCCAGTATTTAAATAAAGAAGAAATTACGCCATATGATCATGTGGAACTACAACAGGTACCATTTTTCATCCATATTCCTGGTCATGGAGAAGGGGAGACAATTTCTAAAGTTTCCGGTCAAATTGACGTCAAACCGACCTTATTGCATATGGCTGGTGTCCATACCGATCAAGATCTTTATTTCGGAAATGATTTATTCCACGATGATCGAAAAGACTTTATTGTTTTTCGAAATGGAGACTTTGTGAGTGAAGACAATATTTATGCGGGTGGGATTTGTTTCGATGGTAAGACAGGGGAGCCTTTAAATGACCAGAATACAGGCTTTACAACAACCGAGCCCAAGAACGCTTGTACTTCATTTATTGAAGAAGCAGAGAAAGAATTGAAGTATTCAGATGATATTATTTACGGAGATTTATTTCGTTTCATGGATTTTAATTAACTTGAATTGTTAAATATAAAAGACACAAGTCGAAGATCATAACCTTTGACTTGTGTCTTTTTTAACTAATAAATGATCTTTAAATAGAATCTTGAATCACATTAATGATTGTTGCGATTGAAAAGAAACCAAAAACTAAAGCTGCTAGTGCTGAAAATGCTAATGCTAATAGGTTTTTAAATTTTAACTGACGTACGACAGAAATAACAGCGAAAAGGGTGACAAGTAATAGGATACTTGCAAATACAAGATGTGTCATTATTAAATCGCCTCCTTATAAGTTCCTTGGTTATAATGTTTGATAAAGGAATTACATTTATATTATTATGTATCTAATCGCATACATTAATTATTTTATAATAAGTAAGCTGATTTGTCGAGGTTTATTAATTTGAAGATGAACTTATTTTTTAATTTAAGAAAGGATGAAAGTAAATTGAACATTAAAGCTTTTTCTTTAGGTCCACTAGGGACTAATTGTTATATTGTATATAAAGAAGCTAAAGCGCTAATTATAGATCCTGGTGGTGATGCTGAACAAGTGATTTCCTTTTTAGATAAAAACGACATAGAACCACTTTGCATATTGCTGACGCATGCACATTTTGATCATATTGGTGCGGTTGATAAATTACGGAATCATTACTCGATAGATGTTTATCTCCATGAAAATGAAAAAGAATGGTTAACAGATGCCGAATTAAACCGTTCACTCTTGTTTACGGGCGTAGGATTCACTACAAGTGCACCAGACTATCTTATAGAGCCCGGTTCAATCGATATTGGTCCTTTTCATTTTGATATTATACATACTCCGGGTCATTCGCCAGGTAGTGTAACTTTTATATTTTATGATGAAAAATTCATCATTAGTGGAGATGTTTTATTCCAAAGTGGTGTGGGACGAACCGATTTACCTGGAGGTAAATTTTCTCACTTAGTTGCTTCGTTAAGAGAAAAAATTTACACGCTTCCAGAAGACTTCACCGTACTGCCAGGACACGGCGGACAAACTAATATTGGTATAGAAAAAAAGAATAACCCTTATATACCTGGTAAATAAAATAGCACCCGCTCCTAAGCGGGTGCTATTTTGGCTATGTACTTTTCTTTTAATAGCCTTGTCCCTATTAATGTCCAAAGCCGGGAACTAAGATAAATTCTGAGTACCACGTGAATCCAATAAAGAATAGTGTACAATAAGCTCCGAATAGGTACATATACATACGTTCAGAAAGTTTTAAATAACTTACTGCAAGGAAAAACGCCGTTTGAACAAGAAATAACACTGCTACTTTGCTCATATCGCCTACGTAGAACATTACCGTAAATATTCCTGTCCAAAAGGCAAGGACACGAAACATACGATCCATGCTTTCCCCTCCTTTTAGATAGCCTTTTACATTGCTATTATAAACGAGACAATCAAAAATGTAAATGAATGTTTATCAACTTCAAGAAAGTTCTGCTACATAAGAGCAATTTTCGCATCCTGTTAGCATATTCTCTGTCTCAATCAGTTTAATATTCGTAAATAATGATTCAAACATACCTCTTAAGAAATATTGATGCATATTACATACTAAGGAATGATTAGTTAAAGCAATCTCTTTAAACGGACAATTATTAACCTTAAACATAATACTATTTGTATCAGGTACATAAGTAAATTCAGGATACATCCCTAACATAATGCCTGCATCTTCTAAAATTTGTAGTTTCTGATCGATACTAAGACTTTTTATCGCAGGTGTATCATATCTTTCCATTATTTTAAGTCCATATTTTCTTCCTGTTTGATATAATGCTTCCTTACCTGGTTCTCCTAATTCTGCAAAAGTCTCAAGTGCAATGATTGAAAACATCTTATAGTCTCGGTGGGGGAAGTTTAGTTCAATAACTTCTTCGGAAAGACTATATAATCGACTTGGCCTACCACCTTTACCAGTTCTTTTTGAATAAGAAATAAGAAGGTTAATATCTTGAAGTTTAGTTAAGTGCATTCTAGCCACATTAGGATGAATATCAAAATGATCAGCAATTTCTGTGACCGTCACTTCATGTCTGTGTTGGATCATAAATTGATAAATATTGAAACGAGTTGGATCACTTAATACATTGGTAACTTTCAATGCGTGTTCCATTATAGTTCACCTCATTACTATTATTATTACATTTATTATATTATTAAATACACTAATATTGGTTGGTAATGAGTGATTGTTAAAAATTATACATAATGCTGAGACAAATTTCAGACATATTTGCTTAGTTACTATTGTTTTGATGATGGGCAAGTTCTATATAATCATTTATGGAAAAGGATATATTATTATCTGTTGTAATTTGATAGTGAACAAATGCACGATTCTCTTTATGGTTAAGAAATGAAATCGTCACATTACCCGAAGGAAATGTATATGAGATAACTTCAGGAATGTGATCGCTTTGATTAACATCCTCTCTGTATTTCATATGACTCATCTGAATAAGTGTTTCTATTTTTATTTGCTCAATTAAATGGTGCATCATGTGGATTTCATTATCGTATAGTTTAATATTTGTAGTAACTATGAGAAATGTTAACGAAACAATAAACAGTACGTAGGGAAGAAAAAAGCCACGTTGATTAGTGAAATAATACAATTTCTTTCTCATAAAATTCTCCTTGCATCGTTGAAATCCTTATAAGCATGCCATGTGAAGTTTTTTTAAACATTAAGTTATCAACATCTCTTAGATAAATTTCATGTCCTTTTCCTTCAACTCGTCGGCGAACTAAGTTGTTATAAAATGAAATTTCTGCAACATCCCCATTTTTTAGTTCATAAGAAATTGCGTCTGGATTAATAACTTCTATGTGTGGCGATTCTGTTAGTTCGTCACGTAAAAAGAGGAAAAACTGATGAGTTGAAATCATTTCCTGATGTGATGAATAGGCAAGGCTATTTAGTAAATAAGCAAGAAAGGGAAGTGAGATGAAAATAATAGTGATCGTTGTGAGCATCGATATCATTGAAAATCCAAATTCATTTCTAGCGATAGCCGTATAAGCATTTTTTTTCAACTTTCTCTCTGACATTATTCCATTTGACACATCCTTTAATAATATTATGCGATTCCTTAGTAAATTGGAATGTGACAGTTCTATTGTGTAATGTTTTTTCATAGATGCTTGGAAGTTTCTTATTTTTCTGCCATAAGTAAGTCTGTAACTCCTCATGTAACTGAGAAGTATGATCAAAGCGTTCACTTAAAATTTGCCGCTCACTAGTTAATAATGAATTAATCGGTATGGCTATTATAATAATTACGAATAGAATACTTGAGGCAATAATAACCTCGATTAAAGTAAAACCTTTATTGTTTATCAACATATCCTCTTCCTTTTCCTAATGGAAAAATTATTCGATAATCGGTATTTTCAGATTTGAGTAAAATCGTGCCAGGCTTGCGAATGGTACCATTTTTAAATGAAATTTCATCAAATAGTCGTTCATCTTTTTTCCATTCTGAAGGGTATGACCTTTTAAATTTTCGTTTGTGACCATTCTTATCAACATGTACTGTATAAGAATATTCTTCAAATTCAACATATGCCTTACCGCTATTCACTCCGTGAGATGCTATCTGTATTAATAAAAGGTCGGAAAAAAGCAAATCGAAAAATTGCTTTTCACTTTGATTGTCTAAAACTGAAAATATAATAGGGGCACTTAGCGAGACGATGATAGACAACATAGATAATGTAAACAAAACTTCAAGGAGGGTGAATCCTCGATTACTTTTCAACTGATACAACTCCATCTTCAATTATTAACTTTTTTCCGTTGGGGCAAGATTTTTGTTCATTTTTAATATATTTTTCTGAAGCGAGTTTATCAATAGTGGAAGGATAAGATCCTTCATCAAGATAATAAGCATTGGTTTGGGATTGTACAACAGATATTAATGCTTCGCATCCTTTACTATTGACTGTCTCTGTCTGATTTCTTAAATTGGGTACTATTAGAATAATTAATACAGAGATAATCATTAATACGATCATCATTTCAACTAGGGTAAAACCTTTCTCATTTTTAAACACTATGTCTGAATCCTCCTTTTATATTGTTTTAATTAATTGAAACATCGGCCACATTAAAGTGACGTAAATAAATATAATAAAGCTTGCTAAAATCATAAAAAATAATGGTTGCATCAGTGTTATAACTTTCATCATTTTATGATGCAGTTCTTCGGTTAAATAATCTGCATAGGCTTTTAGATCACGTCCTAAAGAATCTGCATCTATGTTCTTTTGAAAAATAGAAGAAAGCTGTGAATCCATGAAAGTCATTTTGCTTAAAAGACTGGTGACGTATACTCCTTTAGATAATTCTGTTGTCATTTGGTTTGCATAGTGTGATAGAATTGGCAGCTTTTCTTGTAAAGCTAAAATGTTAAGTATTTCCTTAATGGGCAAGCCCGTCTTTAGTAAGGTGCTTAGATGGGTGGCAAACAGTAAAGAAGTATGATTTTTCAAATAATAACGATAGAAAGGAATGGCATTATAAATTTTCAGTTTTATATTTATGTTTATGTTTTTGTTTAAAAAACGCCATATTATCATCAGACTTCCTATGCCGACTGTGAAATAGAGTATTGCTTGACTAATGATATCAATTAATAAAATTGAAATTAATAGGGTAGAGGATGAACTTTCACTCATTTGAAAAATGTCTCGAAAGGATGGTAAAACTGTGTACTTTAAGAATATAAGCAAGATAAAAAAGAAAATAAACAATATAAGTGGATAACGAACAGTTTGTTTAAATTTATTTAAATAATTTAAGCGTTGTTCGTAGATGAGGATACATTTGTGAATATGTGTTTCAAGATCTCCAACAGTGCGAACAAAGAAAAGATAGGAGGTAATATCTGGATGAAACTTAGCCTCTTCTAAAGCTTGATCTATGGGCGTACCATTTTTCAGTAATCTTGCAATAACTTGGGATGTGTTTGCTAATTTACCATCCCATTCAATGATTTCTAAAGCTTCTAACAGAGGATAGCCACTTTCAAGTAAATGGGCCAAGCGTTTAAGAAATCGTAATTGAATATCTGTTGATAACCATCTTTTTTCAAAAAAATTAATGTTTCTTTTCAGAGATAAATCCATATGCCATTGCCTTCCTTTTTAAATGTTTAAATGAATATATATTTTTTTTCATGTCAATCTCCTTTCCTAGAATAGCTTGTTGAAGATTATGCCCGTCAAGAAGTTCCATAATTGCAGCTCTTCTCTTACCGGTTGTATAAAGATTTAATGGAACAAGTTCTAGTGCTGCGACACCAATCAATGATTGTTTTAATTTAGATATTTCCAACCCCATATCAAGAAGTCGATGGATTGTTCCTAGAGCATTTTTAGCATGTAGAGTGCTAAGGACAAGGTGGCCAGTCAGTGAGGCCTCAAATGCGAACTGGGCAGTATATTTATCGCGAATTTCACCAATCATAATAATATCTGGATCGTGACGTAATGCTGCTTTTAGACCTACATGGTAAGAAATTCCGGCTTTTTCATTAACTTGAACTTGTAAAATATCATGGATGTTTTTTTCAATGGGATCTTCTAAAGTTATTGCCTGGTAGGAACTTTCATTAAGAATAGTTTGGAGTAGGGAATACAAAGTTGTGGTTTTCCCACTTCCTGTGGGACCGGTTAATAAAATGAGCCCTGCTTGTTTTGTCGTCCACTGTTTAATGATCTCTAATTGGTTTGGAAATAAAAATAATCGATCAAGAGAGAGGTCATGTTCTTGTGGAAGTATTCGGATAGCTAAGCTCTCTGTTTGATTAACAGGTAACGTGGATAACCGAAGTGAAAAAACTGAAGTTCTAAACATATGCCTGATCACTCCGTTTTGTGGTCTTCTAACTTCTCCGATGTCCATTCCGGATGTGAATTTATAGTAAGTTAATAATAACTCATATTGCTTCGAAGATATTGTTGTGTGATGCAGACGTTTTCCATTTGTCCTAAAGTATATGTTTGTATGTTCTTGAAATGGATAGAAGTGAATGTCTGAGGCATGAACGCTGTAGGCAGAAGTTAGGAGACTTTCAGATAAAGATGCAGCCTGATTCAATTGGTCACCTCCTTTTATTGGGGTAATTATATTATTCGACATGTCTCTTCAAAGTCCTGCATTTTTTTAAACTTTTTATTTTTTTATAATCAAATCGAAGTTAGGAGTGGTTATATGTCGGTAAATGACTATATCAAGTATATAACAGAGCAGGTGATGACTTATCTTAATAAGTCGCCTGAAGAGAAGCGACAAGAAAAGATTCAGCAAAAGAAAAAGAAAAAAGGAAAAGTGAAATTGACCAATCAATGGTTGGGTGTATTACCCATGGCTTTTAAATTATTTATAAAAAAAGATTAAGAGGCCATGGCCTCTTAATCTTTTTTTATGTTCTTTTCGTTAAATTTTCATCTATAAATGATGTAAATAAAAAATGCCTCCATTAATTATAGAAATATTTATTTGTGGTTCATATCGAGTTTTTATTTCGTCGATTTCTTTTTCCATTTGTTTTTCTTCTTCTTCACTTGGATTAATATAAAATAACTTGACCAGCTCGATATCTTCTTCAAGTTTTGCAATTGATTCATCCGCCCATTTGTGTTCTTGATTTTCTATATAATTCTTGATGACGGATTCAATTCTTTTATAGCCGCTTTTTAATTTAATAAGTGGGGAAATAGTGTAACAAAAATCAGGTATAGTATTCTGTAAATTAATCTCATATAAATATTCCATCATTTGGGATTTCATCATACCATTAATTAAATTTAGCCCCAATGAAAATACTTCATCTTTTTGTAATTTACCAACATATGTTACTTTAATGTTTAAAACTAACCATGGATGTAAAGCTGTATTAGTCGTTACATCCGAAAGATTTTGGTAGGCTTTTGTAAAGCGTTCATTTATCTTAAGATGTTCCATGATTTGTTGTAATCGTGGACTTCCAAAATGGATTAATTCTCCCTGTTCACTACTAGTTCCTTGATCTGTTATGAGCGTAAGTGTCTGAGGTTCACCATCTTGGCCCATTTTTTTAATATAATGCCAGTAGAAAGGTCGATTCATTAAAGCTCGGTCCATTTCTTCAGTCAGTTGTATTGTTAGAACACCGTCTTGATTAGAGATGAGCCGGCATTTATGTGCAATAAAAAAATCACTTAAGAATTGATTTAAATTAGTTATAGCCATACGACTGCTCCTCATTATGCAATTCATTATTTTTGTTCTGAATAATTGAAGCTAAATTATCGAGTTTTATTTTAGCTTCACCATGTGATGATGAGCTTGTATAAATAGAATAGAGCTCAGACTCTAAGTTATTAATATCAAGTTCCGCTAAAATATCATCTAGCTGACCAATTACTTGTTGGAATAAATTAATTTTTTCATATAATAAGCTCATTATATGATCTTCTACAGTACCTTTAATCGCGAAATTATAAATGTAAACATCTTTTTCTTGTCCGTAACGATGGATACGACCGATTCGTTGCTCTAAGCGCATTGGATTCCAAGGTAAATCGTAATTTATCATTATATTGCAAAATTGTAAGTTTATTCCCTCTCCACCTGCTTCTGTAGCGATAAGAACTTGAGCATGGTTTTTAAATAATTGCTTCATCCAATCTTTCTTTCCACCCTTAAAGCCCCCTCTGAAAGGCACTGAGGTTATATTGTGTTGTTGTAAATACCACTGTAAATAGAGCTGAGTTGCTCTATATTCAGTAAAAATAATAACCTTTTCATCTTTACGATGTTCAATTAATTCAATGACTTTTTTAGCTTTTGAATGATGTGGTAGCTCTTCGATTTCTTTCAACAATGGATCAATCAACCCTTTAGTTTCTTGTTCCTTGCTCATTTTTTGAAGGGATAAGTAACAGGCTTCGCGGGACGAACAAATTTCCCTAAGTAATGTGATTTTCGCAAATGTAGATAAAGGTTGGATTGATGTACTTAATTGCTGATAGAAATCATTCTCAATCTTTGAAAAATCAACCCTTACTGTCTCTATTTTTCTCGATGTCTGATTGAGCGATGTATTTTTTCTGGTGTTTCGTACCATAACTTTTTGAATGAGTTTTCTTAACATGGCATTCTGTTTAATTTTGTTGCGATCTTTTCCATATTCCTTGATAAATGAATCATAACTCCCTAAGTGTCCTGGCTTTAAAATCGATACAAGATTAAATATTTCTATTAAATGATTTTGAATAGGTGTAGCTGTTAATAATAAGCAATACTTTTTCTTCAAGGCTCGTACTAATTTATAGTTTTGTGTCTGATGGTTTTTTAATTTATGTGCTTCATCTATTAAAATGAGGTCGTAGTCAATATCTAGTATTTCTTCCCGATGTGGTGACCGTTTAGCAGTGTCAATAGATGAGATAAGGATATCATGTTGGCTCCATTGATAATTTTTACGGTAGGGGGCGGCCGGAATGAAAAACTTTTCATTCAATTCTCTCGCCCACTGATTTACGAGAGAAGCAGGAACCAGAATGAGTATTTTTTTCACAAGTCCCCTTAATAAATATTCTTTAAGAATAAGACCTGCTTCAATTGTTTTACCTAATCCTACTTCATCCGCTAAGATCGCCCTGCCATTCATGTCTTGAATTGCTTGTTTAGCTGTTTCTACTTGGTGGGGTAAAAAATCGATATGAGATAAGTAGTTTAAGGCATGCAACTCTCCAAAGTTAGGTGACATATTAGTTAGTTCAGTTTGGTAAGCCATAGAAAATAAATCCCAGGACGAAAAGGTTTCCTCCCGATTAAGTTTTTCGTATAATTCTTTTATAAATTGTTTATCGGTTTCCAATTTTATATTCTTCATTTCTTCACCTTCTCGTTTTAAGACAATTTATTAAAATGAAACAATTAATTAACTATAATAATTAATCTATGCTATAATGTAGTTAGTAAAAGAGAGAGTTTTCACCACTTGATACATAGTATAACCAAACTAATCCTTTTTCATTAGGCGAATGAATACAAGGGGAGAGTTTACTAAACGTTTTATTAGAAAGAGTCAGGGGTCTCTTTCTAAGTGATTTTATACATATTGCGGAATATAGACATACTTTCTAAGGAATTTACTTAGTAAAACTCGTTTAGTAACGCCGAAGGAGCAAGCAGTCACGCGAATCTCTCAGGTAAAAAGACTCTTGTAGGACGCATCTCTGGAGAGAGTTTACATGTCGTCTCACAATATTTTGATATGTGAACCACCCACGAAGCAAACACTCGATAACTTGAATGCGTTTTCCAAGTTACTTTTAAGTGTGCAACTTTCTGGTTGAAGGACAGAGGTTTTTACTGGAAAAGATGGAATTCAAATATCTGTATTAGATACTTGTTTTTCCATATCAGTGAAATCTCTGTTTTTTATTGTGGAGTTTATTATGAAAAATAAGCTCATGAAGTAGCGAAAATGATAAAGGAGTGATGGAAGGTGAGTGAATTGAAAAAAACTTCAATTTACCCTGAGTATGAGCGGTTGGGGGCTAAAACCATTGACTTTGGCGGTTGGGATATGCCAGTTCAGTTCTCAAGTATTAAACAGGAACATGAAGCGACGCGAACTCATGCAGGATTATTTGATGTATCCCACATGGGGGAAATAGTTGTTAAAGGTAAGAAAAGCTTAGACTTTCTGCAAAGAATGGTAACGAATGATGTTTCTAAGCTATCACCTAAGCGTGCACAATATACGTTTATGTGCTACCAAGATGGAGGCACTATTGATGACTTTCTTATTTATATGATTGAGGAAGATCATTATTTCCTAGTTGTGAATGCTGCTAATACAGAGAAAGACTTCGAGTGGTTGACGGAACATAATGATTACTCAGAAGATGAATTAACTATTGAAAATGTTTCGGTAAATTATGGTTTACTTGCTTTACAAGGCCCAAATGCAGAGAAAATCTTACAAACTCTAACGGAAACTAACTTAAGTGACATTAAATTCTTCCGCTTTGAAGAAAATGTTAAATTTACTGGTATTGAACAAGGTGCCATCGTTTCTCGAACAGGATATACAGGAGAAGATGGTTTCGAAATATATATTGATAGCCATGCGAGTCGTGAACTTTGGAACAATATTTTAGATGCAGGAAAAAATGATGGCTTATTACCAGTTGGACTCGGAGCAAGAGATACGCTTCGTTTTGAAGCTAATTTACCACTTTATGGTCAGGAATTATCAAAGGATATTTCGCCAATTGAAGCTGGTTTGAAGTTTGCTGTTAAAGTGGATAAAGCAACTGATTTTATTGGTAAACAGGCCCTTAAAGAACAAGTCGAAAATGGAGCAAATAGAGAACTCGTTGCACTCGAGATGTTAGACCGAGGAATTCCAAGAACTGGTTATGAGGTTTATTATGAAGATGAGAAAATTGGTTCGATAACGTCTGGTACACAGTCTCCGACATTAAAGAAGAATATCGGCTTAGCCTTGGTGAAAAGCGATGCCACTGAAGTGGGGACTGAGATTGTTGTGCAGGTGCGTAAAAGAAAGTTAAAAGCTGAAATTATTGAAACACCATTTTTAAATAAAAAATAGGGGGAGAATTAACATGGAATTTCGTTATTTGCCCATGACAGACGCGGATAAAAGAGAAACGCTTGAAGAAATCGGTGTCGAGTCAACTGATGAATTATTTTCTGAGATTCCCGAAACAGTTCGTTTTAAAGGGGAGCTTAATCTCAAGAAACCCGTAAATGAAGCAGAGTTGAAAAAAGAATTGACTCATATGTCTAATAAAAACGCCAATTTAACGGAATATAGTTCATTTCTAGGTGCGGGTGTGTATGATCACTTCATCCCGTCGGTTGTGGACCACGTCATTTCTAGATCTGAATTTTATACAGCCTATACACCATATCAGCCGGAAATCTCACAAGGAGAGCTCCAAGCAATATTTGAGTTCCAAACAATGGTTTCTGAATTAACAGGTATGGAAATTGCAAACTCATCAATGTATGATGGGGGGACATCGCTGGCTGAAGCTGTGACCTTAAGCGCTGGACATACAAGAAGAAAAAAAGTTCTTGTATCAAAAACAGTTCATCCTGAATCAATAGATGTTATAAAAACATATGCAAAAGCTCAATATATCGAAGTTGTCGAAATTGATATGAAAGATAATCGTACTGATCTTGAGCATCTAGAAAAAGAATTGAATGAAGAGATTGCCGGTGTTGTCGTTCAATATCCAAACTTTTTTGGTGAGATAGAACCCCTCAAAGAGATTAAATCAATCATAAAAAAACAAAAGAAAACTATGATGCTCGTATCGAGTAACCCTCTAGCTCTAGGTTATCTTACGCCTCCAGGAGAGTTAGGTGCAGATATTGTAGTAGGTGATACTCAAGTATTTGGCATCCCTGCTCAATTCGGGGGGCCACATTGTGGTTATTTTGCTACAACAAAGAAATTAATGCGTAAAGTACCTGGTAGATTAGTAGGGCAAACAACAGACGAAGAAGGAGTGCGTGGATTTGTCTTAACGCTCCAAGCGAGAGAACAACATATTAGACGTGATAAAGCGACATCTAATATCTGTTCAAACCAAGCTTTAAACGCGCTAGCAAGCTCTGTAGCTATGAGTTCAATTGGTAAAAACGGTCTTAAAAAGATGGCCGAATTAAATATGCAAAAAGCTCGATATTTAAAAGACCAACTTGAGAAAAACGGAATATCTGTCACAACAAAAGGTGCATTCTTTAATGAGTTTGTAATAAAACTTTCTAATAATGTTTCAGATATAAATAAAAAATTGCTTGAAAAAGGAATTATTGGAGGATATGATTTAGGGCTGATTAACCTAGAATTAAACAATCATATGCTTGTTGCAGTAACTGAAATTCGTACAAAAGAAGAAATTGATACTTTTGTTAAAGAATTGGGGGAGATCAACAATGGCTAAAAAGGATTTTCCATTAATTTTTGAATTAAGTAAAGAAGGAAGAACGAGTTATAGTTTACCAGATATGGATGTTCCCGAAGTTAACTTAA
>Ga0209487_1000928_pt1 | contig 25418 bp, 25 predicted proteins | sample Poulit2012_FD_187524 | JGI IMG/M metagenome (GOLD analysis project Ga0209487, IMG submission 187524) | Agricultural soil microbial communities from Georgia to study Nitrogen management - Poultry litter 2012 (SPAdes) (version 2) | ecosystem: Environmental > Terrestrial > Soil > Agricultural land...
CCTCCCGTTTCGAGATGGCGATGAACTACCTCATCCTGGTGATCTTCGCCGCCTTCGCCCTCGCCCCGATCGCAGTCGTGGTCAGTACCGCCCTCAGTGCTCCGGCCGGGACGGAGGGGGCGCTGTGGGGCCTGCATCCGCAGAACTTCGTCGATGCCTGGGTGCAGGGTGACTTCGGCCGTTACCTGCGCACCTCCGCGCTTGTCACCGGCACGGTGCTGGTGCTGGCCCTACCGAGTGCGATCCTGGCCGGGTACGCCTTCGGCACGATGACTTTCCGCGGCTCGCAGGTGCTGTTCTACCTGTTCCTGCTCGGGCTGATGGTGCCCGCTGAGGCGGTCGTGGTGCCGCTGTTCTACGATATGCGCACAGTGGGCCTGACCAACACGTTGTGGGCGGTGGCGCTGCCCCAGGTGGCCCAGACGATCGCCTTCGGCACCTACTGGATGCGAGCCTACTTCCGCACCGCTCCGCCGTCCCTGATCGAGGCCGCCACGCTCGATGGCGCCTCCCGGTGGCGGGTGCTGTGGTCGATCCTGGTCCCGGTCGGTCGCCCTGCGGTCACCACGATGGGGGTGCTGACGTTCATGTGGACCTGGAATGAGTTCCTGATCCCGCTGGTGATGAGCCCGAACGCCACCTACCGCACCGCCCCGCTGGCGCTGGCGATCTTCCAGGGCCAGCACGTCCAGGCCACCTCGTTGCTGGCCGCGGCGGCGATCCTGGTGGCACTGCCGGTGGTGATCGTCTACCTGATCCTGCAGCGCCACTTCGTGCGTGGCATGCTCGAGGGGTCACTGCGCGAATAGCCCGCGCCCGGTACGAGTAGCCGGCAGCGTGCGAAACCGCCAGGAGGAATCTGGGATGATATCCGCCATGAGCATCCCCCACCCTCCCGGTTCCCCGTCCTCCTCGACCGCGCCGATCCGCCCGGTCGTCCAGGTACCGGAGCGACCCAGCGTCGAGGGCCTGGAGCAGCGGTGGTCCGAGGCGTGGGCGCAGCAGGACACCTACGCTTTCGACCGCAGTGCCAACCGGGAGCAGGTGTACTCCATCGACACCCCGCCACCGACAGTGTCCGGGTCGTTGCACATCGGGCACTGCTTCTCCTACGCCCACACCGACATCACCGCTCGGTTCCAGCGGATGCGGGGGCGGGAGGTGTTCTACCCCATGGGGTGGGACGACAATGGTTTGCCCACCGAGCGGCGGGTGCAGAACCACTACGGGGTGCGATGTGACCCTTCTCTGCCCTACCAGCCTGACCTCATCCCGCCCCAGGACGGCGGCAAGGACGTCAAGCCGGCCGACCAGAAACCAGTGTCCCGGCGCAACTTCGTCGAGCTGTGCCTGCGGCTGACCGCCGAGGATGAACAGCAGTACGAACACCTCTGGCGGATGCTGGGGTTGAGCGTGGACTGGTCGCACCAGTACCAGACCATCGGCGCCCGCGCCCAGAAGGTCGCCCAGACCGCATTTCTGCGCAACCTCGCCCGCGGGGAGGCCTACCAAGCCCAGGCGCCGGGACTGTGGGACACCACGTTCCAGACCGCGGTGGCCCAGGCTGAGCTGGAGGCCCGCGACTACCCCGGGCACATGCACAAACTCGCCTTCCATGCCCAGGATGCTGCCGGCGGCGATCCTGTGGTCATCGAGACCACTCGCCCGGAGCTGGTGGTCTCCTGTGTGGCGCTGATCGCCCACCCCGACGACGAACGGTATGCCCCGCTGTTCGGCACCACAGTGCGTTCCCCGGTGTTCGGAGTGGATGTTCCGGTGCTGGCCCACCCGGCCGCGGAGTCGGACAAGGGCACCGGGATCGCGATGTGCTGCACCTTCGGCGATCTCACCGACGTCGCCTGGTGGCGGGACCTGCAACTACAGACCCGTTCGGTGATCACCCGCAACGGCCGGTTGCAGGGCGAGACGCCCGAGTGGGTGACCGATGAGCGCGGGCGTGAGTTGTATGAGTCCGAGTTGGCAGGCAAGACCACCTTCTCCGCCCGGGCAGCGATGGTGAAGGCCCTGGGCGCCAGCGGTGAGCTGCTGGCCGAGCCCGAACCGGTGCAGCGGAAGGCGAACTTCTTCGAGAAGGGCGACCGGCCCCTGGAAATCGTGACCTCCCGGCAGTGGTACATCCGTAACGGGGGCCGGGAAGTACCGGGGCGGGACCTGCGCGCCGAACTCACCGCACGAGGTCGGGAACTTCAGTTCCACCCCGACTTCATGCGGGTGCGCTACCAGAACTGGGTCGATGGCCTCTCCGGAGACTGGCTGGTCTCCCGGCAGCGGTTCTTCGGGGTGCCCTTCCCGGTGTGGTACCCGGTCGATTCCGATGGCGAGACGGACTTTTCCGCACCGATCCTCCCGCAGGAGGCGGCGCTGCCGGTGGATCCCTCCGACCAGGCCCCGGCCGGTTACACCGAGGACCAGCGCGGGGCGCCCGGCGGGTTCGTCGGCGATCCCGACATCATGGATACCTGGGCCACGTCCTCCCTGACCCCGCAGATCACCGGCGGGTGGCTGGACGATGAGGATCTGTTCGCCCGGGTGTACCCGATGGACCTCCGTCCCCAGGCCCAGGAGATCATCCGCACCTGGCTGTTCTCCACCCTGCTGCGCTCCCACCTCGAACACGACGTGCTGCCCTGGAAGCATGCGGCGATCTCGGGATGGATCGTGGACCCGAACCGCAAGAAGATGTCCAAGTCCAAGGGCAATGTGGTCACGCCGATGGGCTTGTTGGAGCAGCACGGGGCCGATGCGGTGCGGTACTGGGCGGCCTCGGCGCGCCTGGGTGCGGACGCCGCGTTCGACCCGCAGAAACCCACCCAGATGAAGATCGGGCGCCGGCTGGCGATCAAGCTGCTGAACGCGTCGAAGTTCGCGCTGTCCTTCGCCGGGGATTCCCCGGTGGTGCTGGATCCGGCGGCGGTGACCGAACCATTGGACCAGGCTCTGCTCAGTGCGCTGGCCGAGGTGGTCGACCAGGCCACCACCGCCCTCGATACCTACGATCACACCCGGGCTCTGGAGGTCACCGAGACGTTCTTCTGGACCTTCTGCGACGACTACCTGGAGCTGGTCAAGGAACGTGCTTACGGCGGCGCCAGCCGGGGTCAGGACGAAGAGCAGGTCGCCTCGGCGCGGGCGGCGCTGTGGTTGGCCCTGGATGTGCTCCTGCGGCTGCTCGCACCGGTGCTGCCGTTCGCCACCGAAGAGGTCTGGTCCTGGTGGCGCGAAGGGTCCGTGCACCGCGCGCCGTGGCCCACCCCTCAGGTGTTGGAACAGGCCGCCGGCGATGCTGACGTTGCCCTACTGCCCGCCGCCGGTGCTGCACTCGCCGCGCTCCGGAAGGTCAAGTCCGAGGCGAAGGTCACCCAGAGGACCCCGTTCGGGGACGTCGAGCTGGTCGGCCCGGACCCGGAGTTGCTGGCGCAGGCGGTCGGTGATCTTCGTGCTGTCGGAGTGGTGCGCGGCGAACTGCGCCTGGTCCGCGGCGCGGAGGTGCTGGTGCGCGGCGAGCTGCAGACCGAGGACGCCCCCAGCCGCTGACTCGCCGGGCTCGGCTCAGGCGTCCGGCAACGATGGACGCCAGAACCTCACCTGTGCCAATATGTGCGGTCAGCCGCACATATTCCGGAGGTGACCATGATCGACGTCGATGCGGTGTGGTCGGCCCTGGCCCACCCCGCCCGGCGCCACCTCGTGCAGGCGCTGCGCGATGGTCCCCTACCCACCGGTGCCGTGCACGACGCCCTGGCCCATCTGGGCCAGACGTCCAGCCGCTTCGCTACCCAGCGGCATCTGCAGGTGCTCCGCGAAGCCGACCTGGTCCTGGTGACCCAGCGCGGCCGGGAGCGGCTCAACGCGCTCAACGGCTCCACCCTGCACCGTGCCACGACCGGCTGGTTACCCGCCCCGGACCGGGCGATGGCCACCTCCTTGGACCGACTCCGATTCACCGCCGAACGAGAGGATCCCACCATGTCCACCATCAACAGCCTGCATGTGGCCCAGTCCATCACGATCGCTGCTCCCCTGGAGCGGGTCTGGTCAGCATTGGTCGATGAACCCAGCCAGTGGTGGGGCAGCCCCTACCTCCTGATCGCAGATGCACGGCCCCAGCTGACCATCGATGCCCAGCTCGGCGGACAGGTCCGGGAGGTCGTTGCCGACCACCAGGCATCCTGGGGCACGATCACCGAAGTCTCCCCCGGGCGCCTCCTAGCCTGGACCGGGGGGATGGGAATGGGTGGAGCCGCCACCGGGACCGTCGAATACCGCCTCGACCCCGACGGGGACGGCACCCGCGTCACCGTCACGCATGTGGCGATCGGCCCCTTCGCCCAGGGCACTATCGACGCGTATGACTACGGCTGGGCCGACCTCCAGGCCCGGTTGCGGGCGTGGGTCGAGGACGGCTCGGCGTACGGTGTGGCCGGGCACAATGCTGCGCCGGAGTTCAGCTTCGAGGCCTCAGCGCGAACCTAGTCTTGACCTAGTGCAAGCGCGGCATCGCGCGCCCATTTCGTGGACGCGCGATGCCGCAGCTTCTCGATGCTCGCACCGTGCTGCAACGAACAATCGCCTCAGGTGGCAAGCCCCTGCTCACGAAGCCATTCGAACGTCCACTCATAGAACTCTGTGGCACCGTGGCTGACATTGATCGAATGGACACTGCCGGGCACGATGTAGTCCGCTGCACTGCCCTCCTCATCGTCCATACAATCCGATCCATCGCAGGCAATCGCGTCGTGCTCACCAAGCACATACACCAGCGGTGCCTGCGCACCTGGTTCGACGGGAGCCGCATCTGGATCTTCTGCGGAATCGTCGGACTGTACTGCTTCGAGCTCGGCACTCGGCACGGTGTCTTTGAGAGACTCCTCGAACTCCAGCACTGCTGGGTCAAAGGCACCGGGGTACAGGAATATCTGCTCCCGGGCACCGGGCACCGTGGTCAGGTACCCGTCCGCCCAAGGCTCAGTCGAGAAGGCCGGATCCTCCGACGCCGGGTGGAACGGGGGCCCGTCCGCCTCGGGCGGGCCATCCTCGGACCCGGTATCGGTGTCCCCCTCCGGATCGGTGTCCCCCTCCGGGCCGGCCTGATTGGTGGCGTCCTCAATGTCGGGCGCGATACCGCTGACGATCGCGGCGTCGATTCCACCCAAGGCGATGGCACGTTCAGCGACCAGCCCACCCATCGAGTGTCCATTGAGAATCACCGTCTCGAACGCGGGTCCCAGCACCCCAGAGCGCACATCCTCCACGACCTGACGCACCGCCTGGGCGCCCAGGTCAAAGTCCAGCAGCTCGGGATCTGGCCTGCTGCTGGCTCCGTACCCGAGCCGGTCCAGGTTGAGGGTGGCATAGCCGGCACGGGTGGCGTGCTCGACGTAAGAGTACGTCGACGGCTGATACGGCCAGTCCCAATAGTGATGGTCGTAGGCGCCACCGTGCAGCAGTATCTGGATCGGAGTTGAGGTGTCAGCCTCCCCTCGCACACAGAACTGACCGAGCACCTCGTGCGGATCGGCCCCAAGTTCGTCGAGCTGGACCTCGAATGCCTCGGTACGGCAGGTGGCCGAGCTCGCCGACTCCCCCATCCGATTCTCAGCCACCCCGCTCTCGGCGGCTCCTGCGCCATCCGCTGGCCTGTTGAGCAGCGTCAGGGCGGCGGTCGCCGCCAGGACAAGGGCAATTGCGCCAGCAACCGCTATGACCAGACGCTTCTTCACGTACTTCATCAGAGCTCCTCTCATTGGGTCCGGGCGCGACCTCGTGCCCGCCCGTTGCGAACCAACTCCAACGCACCTCAATGAGCGTGGAACCGGCGGGTTGCGAGAGTTCTATGTGAATCCGCATCGCACCTGCCAACTCTGAACGCGGGTCCGGCAATACTGTGTGGATGACACCAGCAACCCGTGTACTCGTCGTCGATGACGAGCCCTATCTTGCTGACCTGGTGGCGACTGCCCTGCACTACGAGGGCTACGAGTCCCGCACAGCACGCACCGGTCGCCAGGCGGTTCAGGAAGTGCGAACCAGGCACCCACACCTGGTCATCCTGGACGTTCGGCTACCGGACATATCCGGCATCGATACCTGTCACCGGCTTCGACGTGAGGGATACCGACTCCCGGTGTTATTCCTGAGCGCCAAGGGCGCGGTGGCTGACCGGTTGGCTGGTCTACAGGTTGGCGGGGATGACTACATCACCAAGCCGTTCAGCCTGGATGAGGTGGTGGCGCGCGTCGCAGCAGTACTCCGACGCACATCTCCGCTCACCGATCAGCGGGCATCGCTCACCTACTCGGATCTGGAGATAGACGAGCAGGGCCGCCAGGTGCGACGGCGCGGTCAGCTCGTCGATCTCAGCCCGACCGAGTTCCGGTTGCTGCGCTACCTGACGATCAATGCCGGAACCGTTCTGACCAAGGACCAGATCCTGGCGCATGTCTGGGACTATGACTTCTGCGGGGACCATCGGATAGTTGCCACCTACATCAGTTACCTCCGGCGCAAGCTCGGATCACCTGAGCTGATCCAGACGATCCAACGCGTGGGCTATGTCCTCCGGCTCGCCGAGTCCCCTCTTTCGAGCCGATGAGGTCGCTACAGGGGCGCATCGTCCTGATCGTGCTCGGGGTCCTCATCCTTGGTCTGGGCAGTGCCCTGGGAGCCACCTTCGGTGCCGTTCAGGACTGGAGCAACGAACGCGACGATGCCGTGCTGCTGACCGCCGGAGAAGAGGTCGCAGAGGAGCTCCGCGCCGGCGGGCAGCTCGCACAGACTGGCGATCAGGGGAACCCAGCAGGTGTCTGGGAGTCGATGGCCGAGCGGGGGGAGGTCCCCTCGTTCTTCGCTGTGTACGAAGCAGATGGCTCGCTCGTGCAGTCGATCGACTACGGGCAGGCGCCACCGGGAGCCGCGACGCTAGCTCAGGATCTGGAGGTGGAGCCCGATAGCGACCCACTCTTTGCCCGCTCCGGCTGGCTCCTGCACGCCGTGGACCTGCCGCAGTCTCGAACGCTCATCGTAGGAATGCGCACCGACCTCTCCCGCGAACTTCTCGGCCGCACTCGTGCGGTGGCGATTACCTGCTCGGTGGTGGGTGTTCTCGGCGGGGGGCTGCTGGCAGGGTTCGCAGTACGCCACCAGCTCAGGCCATTGCAGACGATGGCTAGGACGGCTGAACACATCGGCCACGGTGACCTGGGCAAGCGTGTCCCGGCCGGAACCGGCAGCGATGAGGTGGATCATCTCGGTGCTGCGCTCAACACGATGCTCGGCCAGCTGGAGAAGGCGTTCTCCGACCGGGAGGCTTCCGAGCGCCGGGTGCGCCGATTCGTCAGCGACGCCTCCCACGAGCTGCGCACACCGGTGGCGATGATCCGGGGCCATGCCGAGCTTTTCCGGCGGGGAGCTTCGACCAGGCCGGAGGATTTGGAGAAGGTGATGAGCCGAATCGAGGAGACCTCCCAACGGATGGGCACCATGATCGAGGAGATGCTTCTGCTGGCCAGCCTGGATGAACGGCGGCCGCTACAGCGGGAGTGGGTCAATCTGTCCGACGTCGTGGCCGGAGCGGTCGCCGACGCCAGTGCACTCGATCCAGTGCGGGTGATCGACTCGGATATCGCCACGGTCCCTCAGATCGATGCTGACCCGGACCGGCTGCACCAGGTGATGGCCAATCTCCTCGGGAATGTCCTGCGGCATACGCCGACTCAGAACCGCGCGACAGTATCGCTGGGCCAGGAAGGTACACACGCCGTCATCACGATCCAAGACACCGGGCCAGGCTTGACTCAGGCTCAGGCGGCGCGAGCATTCGAACGCTTCTACCGGGCAGACCAGCCGGAGTCGAGCCCATCGATCGGCAGTGGCCTCGGACTGCCGATTGTGGCTGCGATCATCGAGGCGCACGGGGGCCGGGTAGCCCTGGAGTCCACCCTCGGGGTCGGCACCACAGTGGCAGTTCATCTACCGCTGGCGCCGTAGCGGCTGTCCATCGAGGCCCAGCTCGGCGGCCTACTCCCGGCGGTCGGTGTCCTGCTGCGGGACAGTGCACCCGCCGTCGGTGCATGCCTCGGCGCTGGGGTCACCGAAGCTCATGAGCCCGGCTGCGGGCTGTTCAGCACTTCCGACGGCGTCGGAATTCCTCTGTAGGGCCGGCTCCGGAGGCGTGGCCGCAACGTTGTTGTGGCTCATGACGAGGCTCCAGCCTGCTCGGTGCGCACCTGCTGGAGCGCCTGGGTGAAAACCTCGGGTTTCTGCGCCCCGGAGATGCCGTAACGGCCGCCGACGACGAAGAACGGCACGCCCTGGATCCCGTACTCCCGTGCCTGGGCGAGGTCGGCATCGACATCCTCGGCGTAGGTGCCCTCCTGCAGGGCGGTCAGCATCGCCTCCCGATCCAGCCCAACCTCGGCTCCCAGGTCCGCCAACTCCTCGGCGCGGCCCACGTGGCGCCCCTGGACGAAGTAGGCAGCGAACAACCGCTCGACCAGTTCGAGCTGCTTGCCGTGGGCTTTGGCGAAGTGCAGCGCCTGGTGGGCCAACAGGGTCTTGGTGTGCCGGACGGTATCGAAGTCGTAGTCCAGGCCGACGTCGCTGGCGACGGCACTCACCTGCCGCAGCATCTGCTCCACCTGGGCTGGGTCCATTCCCTTGTGGGAGGCGAGGAAGTCCACCTCGCTACCCTCGAAGTCCACCGGGGTGTCCGGGGCCAGCTCGAAGGAGTGGTAGGTCACGGCCACGTCCTCGGCGCCGTCGAAGTCGGCCAACGCAGCCTCGAACTTACGCTTGCCGATGTAGCACCAAGGGCAGGCGATATCGGACCAGATGTTCACCCAGATGTTCACCGAGATGGAAGCGCTCATGCTCCCGACAACGACGGCACCTGCCGGGGCATTCCCGGCCCGCGGTATCAGCCGGCAGCGTCCCGCAGGCGGGGGGCCAAGTCCCGGGCGAACAGGTCCAGGAACCGCTGCTGATCGTGGCCCGGGGCGTGGAAGACCAGGTGGTTGAAGCCCATCCGGTAGTACTCCAGCACCCGTTCGGTCGCATCATCGGGATCGGCGGTCACGATCCACCGCTGCGCGATCTGCTCGATCGGCAACGCATCGGCGGCCTTCTCCATCTCGATCGGATCATCGATCGAGTGCTTCTGCTCCGCGCTCAACGACAACGGCGACCAGAACCGGCAGTTCTCCAGCGCCGCATCCCGATCGGTGTCATAGGAGATCTTGATCTCGATCATTCGGTCCATCTGCTCGGCGTCCCGGCCGGCGGTTGCCGCACCTTCGGCCAGGGCCGGCAGCAACTTCTCGGTGTACAGCTCCGCACCCTTACCCGAGGTGCAGATAAAGCCGTCCCCGGCCTGCCCGGCGTACCCGGCCACCTTGGGCCCGCCGGCCGCGATGTAGACCGGCACTCCGCCGTCGGGCACGTCGTAGATGTTCGCCTCCCGGGTGGCGTAGTACTGCCCGTCGAAACTGACCCGCTCCCCCTGCCACAGCTGGCGCATCAGGTCGACCGCCTCCCGGAGCCGGGCTAGGCGCTCGGCGAAGCGCGGCCAGGTCTGCTCTCCGGGGCCGGCCCACCCGGTGGCAGTCTCATTCAGCGCCTCACCGGTGCCCACCCCCAGGATCACGCGGCCGGGGTACAGGCACCCCATCGTCGCGAAGGCCTGGGCGATCACTGCGGGGTTGTATCGGAACGTCGGGGTCATCACCGAGGTACCGATCTGCACGCGTTCGGTGCGCGCTCCCACAGCAGCCATCCAGGCCAGGGAGAACGGTGCGTGCCCGCCCTGGTGGCGCCAGGGCTGGAAGTGGTCGGAGGTGAAGACCGACTCCATCCCCCGCCCTTCGGCGGCTACTGCGATGTCGACGAGCTCTTGCGGGCCGAACTGTTCGGCGGAGGCCTTATACCCCAGTTTCAACGGCAGCATCGCCACTCCTTCAGCGTTGTCCAGCGGCGTTAGTCGCGGCGATGCCCGCCGACGATGTCTTCATGATGACGGATCACCTCAGCCACGATGAAGGCGAGGAACTTCTCGGCGAAGACCGGGTCCAGTCCCGAATCTGCGGCCAGGGCTCGCAACCGGTCGATCTGGCGTTCTTCGCGGCCCGGATCCGAGGGCGGCAGCCCGAGTTCGGCCTTGAGTCGTCCGACACTCTGAGTGCACTTGAACCGCTCAGCGAGCAGGTGCACCAGCGCAGCATCGATATTGTCGATGCTGCCGCGCAGCCGGCCGAGTTCCTCGGGCACCCCCGCGGGCGACAGTGATTCGCTCATCTGTGCATCCTAATCCTCTGCACAGGCTGGCCTCCCCGCAGTGCCGAGTTGCGCAGTGCCGAGCTGCGCTTCAGGTCCGCGGTGTGTCGTCGCTGAGCTTGTAGGCGGTCTGTCCCGGGGTGGAGTCATCATCCCAGCGCAGCAGCGCTCCGATCCCGTCGGTCAGCTCCACCGCTTCCTCATCGACCAGGGCGACCCCGGCCCCAGAACCCCAGGCGGCCAGCCCGAGCACGACGTCGGCGGGGCCCTGCCCCGGGTCGGTCACGCCCATCTCGGACATGCCTTCGGCGTCCAGGGCGACCTGCAGCGCATCGGGCCCGTGCCAGAGGGTCTGCTCACGCATCCGGGAAGCAGCCCCGACCGCGTCGGGGGTCACCAGCACCTCTGCCACCTGCCCGCGACGCAGAGCTTCGAGGACGTCCGCCAGCCCGGTCACGGCGCCACTATCGCGCCCGGTGGCTTCGGCGAACCGGTCGATCGTCTCTTGGCGACGGCGCAGGCGGAACTGGTCCAGGGCCGCCTGCAGGTCCTGCTCGAAGGAATCATCGTCAGCGCTATCGGAGCGCGCGCCGCCGGGCAACGGATGCAGCAGTCCGGCGATCGAGCCGGATGCCATCTCACCGATCAGAGTAACCATCCGGACGTCACCGGTGAGGACCACCAGTTCCGGCTCGAACTGCCGGGCGGCGGAGTCGATCTCCTCGGCGATCTGCTCGGAGTTGCGTTCCCAGGAGTCTTCGGCGCGAGCCTGGATCCTGCGGTGAGACAACCCGCCCATTCGATTCTTGGTGATCTCGTTGTGCTCGCCTTCGATGCTTTCGGTCGTCGAGCCACTGGACGCGGTGTCCACGAACTCCAACTCGGCCCCGGTGCGGTCAGCCGCGACCAGCAGGTAACGAACCCTGGAATCAGCAGTCCGGGCGAAGGCGAAGGTATTCGGTCCGGCAGCCCACACGGCGTCGTCCTTACGGGGCGGCTCATGCAGCACCCGGTCGACCAGCACCCCGCTCTGCGGATCGGCCAGCAACAGACGGCCGTGCGGTCCGGCTGCGCCGGTGGGTTCCAGGACACGCTCCTGCAGCTGGTCCAGCACTTCGGCAGGAGCGGACTGCTCCTGCAGCGATCGACGAAGGTCCGCCCACCGGTTGGCCACCTGGTAGTCGCCGTCGGCGGCGTCCCGGCTGGTGTTGATCAGCACCGTGACCATCCTCTGGTTCTGCGACGGAGCGGGCAGGTCAATGTCCATCAGCGAATGCCTCCATCCGGGTGGTGGTCTTCCTTCAACCGTGGCATCCCGAGCCGGGGTCTGCGACTTGGGCGGGTTTTCCACCCGGCGGCCGGTCACGCTAGCGTCAGGACATGGTTGAACGTGCGCAGAGTCGGGCCCTGATGACCATCCACGAACGCCGCACCAGCGAAACCGACCCGGCTCGGCGGGGCCGGGAGTACGGCAGCGCGTGGTCGGAGCAGATTCGCAATGCCGCCCAGGAGTATGCGGTGCTGTTCCGGCAGATGGGCATCGGCGACGACGACGTCCGGCGGGTGTGTGCCCAGTCGCTTCAGGTGACCGAGCGGTATACGCCCGAGATCGCTGCCGAGTTGCTGGGGATCGCTACGGGAGCCGGTTTGGCGCCCTGGCAAGTGATGGCGATCAACGCCCGCACCGAAGTGCTGGCCCTCGCGCCGCCGGAGCAGGAGTGCTCAGCGGCGGTGTACCTGCCCGCCGACGGCTCTGCGCCGCGCACCGTACAGACCTGGGACTGGCGTCCGGAGGTCGCCGAGGGGTCCCTGGTGTCCACGATCTCGGGACCCGACGACTCCCGGGTGATCACTTTCGCCGAGCTCGGTCAGGTTGCGAAGATCGGGGTGAACTCCCGGGGACTGGGGCTGCACTTCAACATCCTCGCCCACCGCAGCGACGGCTCCCGTCCCGGCCTGCCGGTCCATGTCCTCACCCGGCATATCCTGGACCGTGCCGGCAGCGTGGCTGAGGCGGCCGAGCTGGCCCGGTCGGTGCCGCTCGCTGCTTCGACGGTGTTGACGGTAGCTACCGGCGGGCCCGAGCCGGAGGCTGCCTGTTTGGAACTGACTCCGGTGGGGGTCGCGGTGCTGCCGGGCCGCCGCGGGGAGTTGCTCAGCCACACCAACCACTTCCTCGACCCGGAACTGGGCCGTGGCGAGCGACCAAAGGACGGCACGACGTCGCATGCCCGGCTGGACTACCTGCGCGAGCACGCTGACCTGGTTGCCGACCCCGATCCGATCCGGCGGGTGCAAAGCCTGGCCGCGGCAGACTCGGTGCCGATCTGCGTGCGGCCCGAACCAGGGGTGGCTGCACACCGGAACGTGGAGACCAAAGCCACGTTCACCCTGGGCCTGGAGGGCGCGAGCCTAGGGTTCCACGCCGGTGGCCCGCGCGACGTGCGCCCGCAGAGCTGGCGCACCGTCTTCGCCTGACCGCTCCCTGCGGTCCGGGCACTGTCAGGCGCTCTGTCAGGCGCTCTTCTCCCGCGGTTCGTCCTTCTTGTCCCGGTCCCGGGGCACCAGGGTCGGGTTGACGTTCTCCAGGACCACCTCGCGGGTGATCACGACCCGGGCGATGTCCTCGCGGCTGGGGACATCGAACATCACCGGCTGCAGCACTTCCTCCAGGATGGCGCGCAGCCCGCGGGCACCGGTACCGCGCAGCTCGGCCTGTTCGGCCACGGCCTCGATAGCGTCCTCGGTGAACTCCAGCTCCACCCCGTCCATCTCGAAGATCCGCTCGTACTGTTTGATCAGTGCGTTGCGCGGCTCGGTGAGGATCTTGGTGAGGGCGACCACATCCAGCGGGGACACGGTGGTCAGCACCGGCAGGCGGCCGATGAACTCGGGGATCAGCCCGTACTTGAGCAGATCCTCGGGCATCACATCATCGATGACGCCGGCGTCGTCGGCGCTCATCAGCGAGGACCCGAACCCGATGCCGCGGCGCCCGGCCCGCGAGGAAATGATCTCGTCCAACCCCGCGAAGGCGCCGGCGACGATGAACAGCACGTTCGAGGTATCGATGGTGAGGAATTCCTGGTGCGGGTGCTTGCGGCCACCCTGCGGCGGCACCGAGGCCTGGGTGCCTTCCAGGATCTTCAGCAATGCCTGCTGCACCCCTTCCCCGGAGACATCGCGGGTAATCGAGGGGTTCTCGGACTTGCGGGCGATCTTGTCGATCTCATCGATGTAGATGATCCCGGTCTCGGCCTTCTTCACGTCGAAGTCGGCGGCTTGGATCAACTTCAGCAGGATGTTCTCCACATCCTCACCGACATACCCGGCCTCGGTCAGAGCGGTGGCGTCGGCGATGGCGAAAGGCACGTTCAGCATCTTCGCCAGGGTGCGCGCCAACTCGGTCTTCCCGCAGCCGGTGGGGCCGATCATCAGGATGTTGGACTTCGTCAGCTCCACGGAGTCGTCCTCGGCGGCCGGGGCGTTCTCGGCCTCGGCGGACTGGACCCGCTTGTAATGGTTGTAGACGGCCACGGCGAGCGACTTCTTCGCACTCTCCTGACCGATGATGTACTGCTCGAGGAACTCGAAGATCTCCCTCGGCTTGGGCAGATCGACCAGCCCCAGCTCATTGGCCTCAGCCAACTCCTCCTCGATGATCTCGTTGCACAGATCGATGCACTCATCGCAGATGTAGACACCGGGCCCGGCGATCAGTTTCACGACCTGCTTCTGGCTCTTCCCACAGAACGAGCACTTGAGCAGGTCCGCGCCCTCTCCTACTCGTGCCATCAGTGCCGCCTTTCTGCCGAGTTCGTGCTCCGCCGTCTCGTGCCCTGCCCCTGGCTGGGCCTGGTTCCATTGTCCACGTTGTCCGGGCCCTTGCACACTATTAGCGCGCCCGGCCGAGAGACATCAGGGCCCGCCGCGTGTCGAACGCGGCGGGCCCTGCTGTCCTGCATCGTGAGCTCAGCCCTCGGATTCACCGGAGGGAAGCGCCGCCGCCTTGCGCGAAGCCAGCACCTCATCGACCAGGCCGTAATCACGGGCGGCATCGGCGGAGAGGATCTTGTCCCGCTCGATGTCCTGGGTGATCTGCTCCTTGGGGGTGGTCGAGTGCGTGGCCAGGGTGTCCTCCAGCCACTCCCGCATCCGCAGCATCTCGTTGGCGTGGATCTCGATGTCCGAGGCCTGGGCGTAACCGCCCTCCATCGCCGGCTGGTGGATCAGCACCCGGGCGTTGGGCAGGGCCAGGCGCTTGCCTGGGGCACCGGCAGCCAGCAGTACTGCGGCGGCCGAGGCAGCCTGACCGAGGACCACGGTCTGGATCTGCGGCTTGATGTACTGCATCGTGTCGTAGATCGCGGTCATCGCGGTGAAGGAGCCACCGGGTGAGTTGATGTACAGAATGATGTCGCCGTCGGGGTCCTGGGACTCCAGCACCAGTAACTGAGCCATCACATCGTCTGCCGAGGCGTCATCGACCTGCACGCCGAGGAAGATGATCCGGTCCTCGAACAGTTTGGTGTAGGGGTCCTGGCGCTTGAACCCGTAGGGGGTGCGCTCTTCGAACTGGGGCAACACATACCGTGCATCCGGACCGGTGGCCCGGACACCGAAGCCCGCTGCGAGGTGAGGAATGTTCACGTCGTCTCTCCTAAGATCAATGGGCTCTGGTCAGGCGTCGTCGCGGCCAGTGACGGCTGCCGAGCTGGACACGACATGGTCGATGAAGCCGTACTCCAGGGCTTCCTCGGCGGTGAACCAACGGTCCCGGTCGGAGTCCTTGTTGATCTGCTCGGAGGACTTGCCAGTCTGCTCGGCGATCAGGTCGGCCATCGTCTTCTTCATGTGCAGGATCAGCTCGGCGTTGATCCTGATATCGGTCGCCGTACCGCCGATACCACCGGAGGGCTGGTGCATCATCACCCGAGCGTGCGGGGTTGCGTACCGCTTGCCCTTGGTGCCCGAGGAGAGCAGGAACTGCCCCATCGAGGCCGCCATCCCCATCGCCACGGTGGCCACGTCCGGCTGGACGAACTTCATCGTGTCGTAGATCGCCATCCCGGCGGTGATGGAGCCGCCGGGTGAGTTGATGTACAACCAGATGTCCTTGTCTGGGTCCTCAGCGGCGAGCAACATGATCTGCGCGCAGATCTGGTTGGCGTTGTCGTCACGGACCTCTGAGCCGAGCCACACGATCCGCTCGGCCAGGAGCCGGTTGTAGATGTGGTCACCCAGTGCGAACGTCTTCGGATCGGCCGCAGCGGCCTTCGGCATCTCGCTCACGTACATGCTCCTGATCGTTGGTCGGGCCGACGGGTAGCCGACCCGGTATTCCTGCCGTTGACACTAACGCCGACAACGGCGCGAGCATGCCCGCTGCACACCGGTTTCGCTGTCGGCGCACGGCCGCCGGTGTCGGCGGCCCGGTAGCGCTCAGGCCTTGGCCTCGTCGGTGTCGGCGTCCTGCTCGCCCTCCTGCGGCTCGACTCCGGTTGCCGCTGCCTCGGCAGCGTCGGCCACCTGGGCTTCCTGGGCGGCAGCGGCCTCGGCGGCCATCCGCTCATCTTCTTCATCGGAGCCGATGAACTCGCTGAGGTCCACCGGCTCGCCGGCCTCATCGACCACCGAGACCTGACGGAGCGCGACGGCGAGGGCCTTGTTCCGAGTCACCTCGGCGATGAACATCGGCATCTGCCCGTTCTGCTGGGCATTCTGGATCAGTTCGTTGGGGTCCATCTGATACTGGCGAGCGGTGTTCAGCATGAACTCCACCACCTCGTTCTGGCCGATCTGGACCTCGATCTTTTCCCCGAGCTCATCCAGCAGCAACTGACGACGCAGCGCAGTGGTGGTCTCCTCGCGAACTTCCGCACCGTGCTCGGTGTCGTTCTCGCGACCTTCGTCGGCCAGGTGCCGGGTGACCTCCTCCTCGACCACACCGCTGGGGATCGGGAAGTCGGCGTGCTCGATCAGGGCGTCCATCAGCTTGTCCCGGGCCTGCAGCGCCTGCTGGTTCTGCTTGTTCTCTCCGGCCTTGGTGCGCAGGTCCTCCTTGAGCTCATCGACAGTGTCGAATTCCGAAGCCATCTGCGCGAAATCATCATCCACCTCCGGCAGGTCCTGCTCCTTGACGGCGGTGGCGGTGACGGTGATCTCGGCGTCCTCACCGGCGTGGTCGCCACCGGCCAGCGGTGCGGTGAAGGTCGTCGTCTCGTCGGCAGTGAGACCGATCAGGGCGTCATCGAGGCCCTCGAGCATGTTCCTGGCACCGATCTGGTAGGAGACGCCGGAGACGTCGTCGATCTCCTCCTCGCCGATGGTCGCCTTCAGGTCAATCGTGACGTAATCACCGTCAGCAGCGGGGCGGTCCACGCCGACCAGTGTGGCGAAACGCTCCCGTAGCGAGGTCAGCTCGGTGTCCACGTCCTCATCGGAGACCTCCAGGGAGTCCACCGTCAGAGTCAACTCGGACAATTCCGGCAGGCTGATCTCCGGCCGTACGTCCACCTCTGCGGTGAATACCAGGTCCTCATCGCCCTCGGCGAGGCCGGGGATCGCGGTGACCTCCACCGACGGCTGCCCGATCGGCTTCAGCCCGGAGTCGACCACCGCCTCGCGATACAGATCGGGCATGGCCTCGTTCACGGCCTGCTCGACGACGGCGGCCTTACCTACCCGCTGGTCGATGATGCGCGGGGGCACCTTCCCTTTACGGAAGCCAGGGATATTCACCTGCTGCGCCACCGCCTTGTAGGCGCGGTCCATATTGGGCTGCAGCTCGGTGAGCGGCACCTCCACGGTCATCTTGACGCGAGTCTCATCGAGGTTCTCGACGGCGCTCTTCACTTGATTGGCTCCACTCATCGGGGGTTCAGGTCGTGTTCCGGGGCCGGGTCGGTGATCAGCTGGCAACGGGCCGGCACGCGATCGTCTCAGGACGATGTTCATGCTGGCGAGTTGGCACAGACCGGGCAGGCCAACACGCACCGATATCCGCAGCGGCCCCATCCTACCGGTCGGTGGGCGATGGGCGCAGACTGACAAACGCTGGCCGGGTGAGGGCGGGCGCAAAGCCCGGCACTCCGGGCGACACACTGGTCGGGATCACATTGGTCGGGATGACAGTGTCTGGTTTCAGGAGATCGTTCGCGGGTGTGTCGGGGCATAGTTCACACGCTCTCTCCCGTCATCGTGCACCGGGGTGTCTCGCGTCACGGTTCACACGATGTGTCGCGTCATCGTGCACTGATGAGCGACTCAAACAAGAACCGCACGATCGTCCTGGCCGTCCTCGAAGGGGGCCTGAGCCCAGTTCAAGCCGCCGGGAGGTTTGGCGTCTCCAAGCGCTGGGTCTACACCCTCCTGGCCCGTTACCGCAGCGGCGGCCTGGAGGCTGTCGACCCGCAGTCCCGGCGCCCGCACACCAACCCCCACGCCACCGACCCCGAGACCATCGCAGCAGTCCTGGCGCTACGGGAGTCTTTGACCAAGCAAGGCCTGGACGCGGGCAAGCTGCGCCACCTCGCCATCGGACGCGACCAAGGCCAGATCATCGCCGAACACACCATCGACCCCACCAAGAACTACCAGCCAAGAAGAACCCACGATGACCCCGAACACTCATGAACCATGACCCGCGACACCGCGACCACCCCCACTGAACCATGACCCGGGACACCCCTACCCGAAAATGAACGATGTCCCGCGTCATCAAGTGAACGATGACGCGGGACATCACATTGGTCGGGATGACAGGATTTGAACCTGCGACCTTCCGCTCCCAAAGCGGACGCGCTACCAACCTGCGCCACATCCCGGCGGCGCCCCGGCGCGCCGCACCCAGTCTAAGGGCCAACCGAGCCCCTGGATGCCACCACCGGCCCAGCGGGCACAACCACCGCTCAGAACCAGGTACGCTATAGGCCGCGCGGGTGTAGCTCAATGGTAGAGCCTCTGCCTTCCAAGCAGATGGTGCGGGTTCGATTCCCGTCACCCGCTCCAGAGGGCCGATCGAGTCCAGAGGGCCGCTCGGGGCACTGCCCCGGCCCACTCCCCCCGCCTACCGCGACTCCCGCGGCGCAGGCACGCGAAAGGGCCGCCACCCAGAGTCGGGTGACGGCCCTGATCAAATCGCGGCCGCGATCAGTCGTCGGGGTCGACCAGACCACGCTCGACGGCGCGGGCGAGGCGCCGCGGCACCTTCACCTCACGCCCGCCTGCGCGGACGGGCACGAGGTCCGCTGGCGTGGTCTTCCACTGCGCGCGGCGCGAACGAGTGTTGCTGCGCGAGAGCTTGCGCTTGGGAACAGCCATGGGCTACCTCCCCTTCCGTCGTAGTTTCGAATGTCTTCAGGAGCACGTGCGGTCAGACCCGCGCTGCTCAGGCCTTCTTGTCCTCGGTCTTGGCGTAGCGACGACGGAACTTCTCCACCCGTCCAGCAGTGTCCATGATCTTCTGCTTACCCGTGTAGAACGGGTGGGACGCCGCGGAGATATCCACATCGATGACCGGGTAGGTGTTGCCGTCTTCCCACTCCACCGTGTTCTCCGAGGTCGCGGTGGACTTCGTCAGGATCGAGAAGTCGGCCGAGATGTCGCGGAACACCACCGGGTGGTACTCCGGGTGAATGTCCTTCTTCATGTCTGCTTCCTACGTAGTTCTGCTGCGTGGGTCCCACCAAGGCGCCCACCGGTCGGCGTCGGGCGTGAGGAACAGGTCCGCGCGCGAAGCATCGCAATACATCCGCGAGGCCCTACCGGCCACATCTGATCGCTCATCAGACCGGCATCACACCGGCAGCAGCGACCAGGGGCACGCTGCGCCCGGGCAATCATACCCATACTTCGCACTGAGGAACACGTGGCAGAGGCCACAATAGGCAAATAGCTTCTTGATCTAGTTGAACTAGAACAATAAGATAACCGCATGCTCTTCAGCATCGACCCTTCCGACCCGCAGCCGCTATTCGACCAGATCGCCACGGCTGTGCGGACGGCGGTCGTACGGGGTGAGGTCCGGGCGGGCGAACGCCTGCCCCCTGCCCGCGAGCTCGCCGCTTCTTTGGAGTTGAACGTGCACACGGTGCTGCACGCCTACCACGACTTGCGCGATGAAGGTCTGCTGGAGCTACGGCGCGGGCGCGGGGCAGTGATCTCCGGGCACGCCGAGGCCGACTACCGGCACCTACGGGAGGCGCTGACCGCCGTCGTCACCGAATCAGACCGGCTGGGCCTGCACCGCGATTCCCTGTCCCGCTTGATCGAGACCGCCCCCGGACCGGAGCCACAATATGACTACTGACCGCACCAACCGGTCCCCCTTGGCCGACCGCTCGCCCCTGCCTCACCGGGGCAGAGCCCTGGTCCTCGGGGTGGTGCTACCTCTGATTATGCTCGCGGGGGCCACCGCCTTGTTCCTCCTCTGGCAGGACCGGATGCCCCAGGAGGTGGTACTGCACTGGGGCACCTCCGGGCCCACCAGGTTCGGCTCCCCCACCGAGCACCTGCTCGGTGTGCTCATCATCGCCGGACTTACCCTACTCATCACCGGCGTGCTGTCCCTGGCGCTCGGTCGCTCGGCGATGGCGCGCCGGATGACCGTGGGGACCTCAGCCGGGATAGCAGCCTTCTACGCCGGGCTGCTGCTGGCCACCGGCTATGCCCACCTGGACGCCACCGATCCCAGTCAAGTGCCGGCGCCCGGGGACGGGCTCGCGTTGGCGGCGGTGGCGGCGCTGGCGATCGGCGCCGCTGCTGCGATGGCCGCCGGCGCCGACCCCGACCAGCCGGCTCAGCGCGCCGTTCCTGCCGACGCCGCCCGCCTGGAACTACCCGCGGACGCAGCGGCGGTGTGGATCAAGCAAACGCAGTACACCACCCGATGGATCCCGGTGACGATCGTGGTGGCCACGGTGGTGCCCGGTGTGGTGCTGGCGCTCGTCACCGATGCGTGGTGGCTGGCCTCCCTGTTCGCCCTCATCGCCCTGAGCCTGGTCGCCTTCGGTTCATTCCAGATCCGCGTTGATGCCAGCGGCCTCACCGCCCGCGGGGTGGTCGGCTGGCCCCGGCAACACGTTCCGCTGAATGAGGTGGAGCGGGCCGACGTCGTGCACATCGACCCGTTCGGGGAGTTCGGTGGGTGGGGGCTGCGCACCTCGGTCGACGGTCGCACCGGAGTGGTCACCCGCAAAGGAGAAGCGATCCAGGTCCAACGCACCGGCGGCCGGACATTCGTAGCGACGGTCGACGACGCCGAACGTGGCGCCGCTCTGTTGAACACCCTCGCCGAACGGAACTCACCGGGCCACCGCGAACGGTAGCGGCGGCACGTCCGCTATTCGAGACAGCCAGATCTCGCAGCGCACCACGTCCGGGACAATGACACAGTAGGGACAAGCTTTTCGTCACTGCCGCGCGCCCGCGGCACCGCAACCCAGGAGGAACGCATGGCCCGGATCTACGACAACGCCACCGATCTGGTCGGCAACACTCCCCTGGTTCGCCTGAACCGCCTGACCGAAGGCCTGGGAGCGACCGTTCTGGCCAAACTCGAGTTCTACAACCCGGCCAGCAGCGTCAAGGACCGGATCGGGGTCTCCATCATCGATGCCGCCGAGGCCTCCGGTGACCTGCCCCCCGGCGGCACGATCGTCGAGGCCACCAGCGGTAACACCGGTATCGCCTTGGCTTTCGTGGGTGCGGCCCGGGGGTACAACGTGGTGCTGACCATGCCGGAGACGATGTCCAACGAGCGCAAGATGCTCCTGAAGGGCTACGGGGCCGAAGTGATCCTCACACCCGGACCGGAAGGTATGAAGGGGGCGGTGAACAAGGCCGAAGAGGTCGCCAATGAGCGCCCCGGATCGATCCTCGCGCGGCAGTTCGCCAATGAGGCCAACCCAGCGATCCACCGCAGGACCACCGCTGAGGAGATCTGGAACGACACCGACGGTGAAGTCGACATCGTCGTCTCGGGCATCGGCACCGGCGGCACCGTCACCGGCGTCGGCCAGGTCCTCAAGGAGCGCAAGCCCAGCGTTCAGATCGTGGCGGTGGAACCCGAGGAATCCCCCATCCTCAACGGTGGCCAGCCGGGACCGCACAAGATCCAGGGCCTGGGCGCGAACTTCGTCCCCGAGATCCTGGACACCTCGATCTACGACGAGGTGATCGACGTCAACGCCGATACCTCCGTTCGGCAGGCACGGCGGGCAGCGACCGAGGAGGGGCTGTTGGTCGGCATCTCCTCCGGTGCGGCCATCGACGCGGCCCTGCAGGTTGCCGCCCGGCCGGAGAACGAGGGAAAGACCATCGTCGTCGTGATTCCTTCCTTCGGAGAGCGTTACCTGTCCACGATTCTGTACGCCGACCTCGCGGAATGACCGCGTCGCTGACATCCCAGGGCACTCCGATGCACCCAGCAGCCTCAGCCACCACGTGGGCCGGGGTCCGTGCGCGCGTTCGCGAGGACCTGGAGACAGCGAAGCGGCGAGACCCGGCCGCGCGCACATCTGTGGAGGTCGCCCTGACCTACCCCGGGGTGCACGCCCTGTGGATCTACCGCCTAGCGCACCACCTGTGGCACTTGGGCGGACCGGCGAAGCTGCCCGCCCGGATCATCTCCCAGGTGGTCCGGACGCTCACCGGGGTGGAGATCCACCCCGGCGCGGTGATCGGACGGCGGTTCTTCATCGACCACGGCATGGGTGTCGTGATCGGCGAAACCGCCGAAGTGGGCGACGACGTATTGATGTTCCACACCTCCACCCTGGGCGGACGATCGATGTCCAAGGGCAAACGCCACCCCACCGTCGGTAACCGGGTGGTGATCGGCGCCGGCGCCAAGGTACTCGGCCCGATCACCCTCGGTGACGATGTCCAGGTAGGCGCGAACGCCGTCGTTGTCCGCGATGTCAATCCCGGCGACACCGTCGTGGGCGTGCCCGGACGGCCGCGGCCCAAGCCGCCGCAGGGAATGAGTGACTGGGAAGACCCCGCGCTCTACATCTGAGCTGTGTACATCTGAGTGGCGTACATCTGAGTGGCGCCCTCAGCCATCGGGCTCCCAGCCCGCCAGGCGCAGGTCGACCCGGGGTGGGTCATGACCGGTCAGCGGGACATCTTCAGCGCGCAATAACGCGATCCCCCGGTCGCTGACGCGGCTGGCCACTGCGCCGCTGGCAGTGACCACCCGCCACCATGGCACCTCTCCCCCATACCGGCCCATAATCCGGCCCACCGTCCGGGCCGATCCGCGTCCGGTGATCTCCCGTGCCGCATCGGCGATGGCGCCGTAGGTGCTCGCTCGTCCGGCGGGAATCTGGGCAACCAGGTCCAGGACGAGCTCGAGGTAGTCCTCGGACAGATCTCGCTGGGGCGTGCGCTCAGTCACCGTCTCATCATGGCACTGCCCGGTGGACCGGCGCGGGGTGACCAATTCCTTACTCCCTTCCGAGCCCCGGGCAGCCGGGCACCCGGGCAGCCGGGCTCCCGAGCCCCGGGCACCCGGGAAGTTATCCACAGTTCTTGGATTGCTATGGATTGTCGGTGGCACCTTCTACCATTGGTACATCCGTTCGACGACGAGGGAGGTGGACAACGATGACACTCGCACCCCAGCAGCACACAGCACCGGGCTCAGCGATAGGCGCAGTCGCGCGCCAGCACAGCCCACGGAACGAACCCGGGCAGGGAGAGACGGGCCCAATCGGAGAGACGGGCCCACTAGATGGCCAGGCACCGGCTGATGACCTGGGTCAGATGACGTTGACGCAGCTGCAGTCGGCCTCGCTACCCACTCAGGTTGCAGCCCTGGAAGCACTGGCTGAGGCAGTCACCTCCACCGACCCAGCCACCGAGACCCAGGTGTACTCCGGGCCACAACTTGGCCGGGCCAGCGTCGCCGTCCACCACGTCAGCGACCGGCTGCACGCCAAACGCCTGCAGTGGCAACTCGCCGAAGAAGCAGACGGGCGCTGGGCGGCCACCGGCTCCGCTCGCACCTATCCCACCCACACCGCCCGGACCCACCACATCAGCCATACCCGCGCCAAGAACCAGTTGCGCCTGGCCCGCCAGTTGCGCGACCACATCCCAGCCTTCGCCGCTGCCCTGCACCAAGGCAAAGTCGGCCTGGAACACACCCAGGTCATGGCCAACGGCGCCCTGACCTCCCCGGAGCGCATCGCCGCGCTACATCAGCCCCTCGGCGACAATCTGCCCGGTACCCACCCCCGCCAGAACTCCGGTGCCGAGAGTCCACACCAGCCACCGCCTACGGTCGAGGAGTTCCTGCTGCACCAAGCTCAACGGCTACGGCTGGAAGATTTTCGCCGACTGGTTGCCTATTTCGCCAAAGTCGCCGATCCCGACGCCGACGAACGCGGCTACCGCGATGCCAGCGAACGAGAATTCTTCGATATCGCCAAGACCCTCGATGGCTACCACCTAGCCGGTTTCCTCACCGACGAGCACGGTCAACTCCTCAAGACCGCCCTGCAGGCCCTGTTGACCCCGCCAGCACCCGATGACACCCGCACCCGGTCCCAGCGGCGCGCCCAAGCACTGGCCGATATGGCCCACATCCTGCTCAACAAGGGTCTGACCGGCAGCCACGCCTCGGTGCGCCCGCACCTCGGCGTCCTCATCGGCCCCGAGCAATTCGCCCAGATGATGAAGAACGCCGGGGTCGACATCAAAGAGAACGCCGGGGTCGACATCAAAGACCAGGCCGACTCAGGCGCAGACCTCGGCGGGACAGCCTTTCAGAAACCCCCGCCCCGTCCGGAACCCCACACCTGGTCCGACATCCTCAACACACCACCGGCAACGTGGACCGATGGCACCGGACCAGTTCCGACTCCCCTGCTCCGGCGTCTGGCCACCTGTGGCGAGGTCTATCGGATCCTGTTCTCCCCCGAGAACGAAGTCATCAACCACGGCCGGGCCCATCGCACCTTCACCAGCGCCCAGCGTCGTGCGCTCATTGCCCGCGACCGGCACTGTACCTACCCGGGCTGCAGCGCTCCGCCATCCCTCTGTGAATCCCACCATGCACGCGTCAGCTGGGCCGACGACGGGCCTACCGACCTGGCCAACGGTGCCCTGCTGTGCTTCCACCACCACGACCTGGTCGACGCCAAGAACATCACCATGACCCGCCAGGACGGCCGATGGCATTTCCACACCCGCCACGGCATCCCGATCACCAACCTCCCCACACCGTGGGAACAACGAGAGTAGTCCCGGCATCTCTTAGGCTTGGCCGTGATGACCGAGACCCACACCTGTCCGCACTGTGACAGCACCGACGCGCACGTCCACCTCGATAGTGCGGAGTACGCCCGCGGGCGCCGCGCCCGGTTGCTGCTGCTGATCGCGATTCGGGCCGCGTTGCTCCTGGCCGGCCTCGCGGCGCTGCTGCTCGGCGCGAGGGAGTCGGACTGGTTGCTCGGGCTGGGATCCGGACTGGGACTGTGGGCCGTCGTGACCGCTGCCGGGGTCCTCGGTGGCGCCATAGCGGCCCAGCGCGTCTCCAGGCTCCGCTCGCTGATGATCGGAGCCCTGCTCGCCGGGGCCCTCACTCCGCTGGCGGCGCTGGTGGTGGCGCTACTGGGTCCCGCGCCAACAGTGGGGTTCGCTGCTGCTGTCGCGTTGGGGCACTATGCCGGTGCGGCCGGCGCCGAGTCGTTCCGGATGTGGCGGTTGCGAGCGCTGTTCGGACAAGACACCCGGGCCGGTGAGATCGCCCGCGATGCCGCCACCCGCACCCGGCACCGAGATGAGGACGGCGCGGATCTGATCTGGACGCTCGGGGTGTCGATCATCGTCGGAATCTGGGTCTTCCTCACCGGATTGTTGCCGGTCCTCGCCGTGGTGCTGGTACCGCTGCACTTGGCGATCGTGGCGATGGTCCGCCGCCGGGCCCTGATCCGCTCAGCGACGCACGCTTAGCGACCTGATTCGTAGGCGGCGAGTTGGTCGATACGCCGCTGGTGGCGATCCTCGCCGGTGAACGGTTCCGCGAGGAAGGCGTCGGTGATCTCGATGACCTCGGCGACCGAATGCTGCCGGGCACCGATGCCCATCACGTTGGCGTTATTGTGCGCTCGCCCCAACTTCGC
>Ga0209487_1000929_pt1 | contig 25411 bp, 24 predicted proteins | sample Poulit2012_FD_187524 | JGI IMG/M metagenome (GOLD analysis project Ga0209487, IMG submission 187524) | Agricultural soil microbial communities from Georgia to study Nitrogen management - Poultry litter 2012 (SPAdes) (version 2) | ecosystem: Environmental > Terrestrial > Soil > Agricultural land...
GCACCGGGCGGGTATGCGCTGGAACCGCAGGGTTGCCCTTACACCGGGCGGGTGCCACGGCTCTCGTGCCGAGGGGCACCACTCAACGGGTTCTTAACAAACAGCATCAGCAATAAGCACTGCGAAATCACTCTTTCTTTTGCGGAAGAGCACGCAAAAGAAAGAGTGGTTTCTCCGTGCCTCCCACCGGTGGCTCTAAGATAAATCGGGTTGGTGGGATTTGGGAGGATGTTGGTGCCACTAAGTGAGGCTTACGCAAGAACTTAGCTTTATACTCTGAACAACGCCCTCGCACAAAACCAATCTTTCTCATACCCCGCCCGCACCCGATTTCTCTTAGAGGCTAGGATAAATAGGCTGGAATAAATGGTTTCCTTCAGCATGGTTTTCGCTGAAGGAAACCATTTATGCAAGCTTGCTTGGCGCAGAGGGTTTTAAGAACTCTCGGTAGCGGGAACCTACGCGGTTCCGCGCATTTCGCAGTGCTTGCTAGCGATGATGTTAATTTAGAACTCGTTGTGTGGTGCCCCTCGGCACGAGATCTGCCGAGAACCCGCGCGGTTCCAGCGCAAGCCCACCCCCCACTAGGGCCCTCAGCTGCAACTGATTCATTATCAGTGCCACTTGTGCTTCGAGTAAATTAAGCTCCGTTTCCGCAAGGGCGTTTTCTGCGGTGAGCCTTTCAAGGGTGGTGTTGTCGCCTAGCTCAAAACCGAGCTGTGTGGCTTTAAGGCGCTCTTTATTGGCGGTGTAGGCGTCTTGAAGGGCGGTTAAGCGTTCGTAATTAACGTGAATACCGCGCCAAGCGCTGTGAGTTTGTCGTTGGATTTGTTGCGCCAGTGAAACGCCTTCAGCGCGACGTTGAGTCAGCAGGTAGCTGGCTTCTTTGCGTTTGTTGCTGCGGTAGCCACCGGTGAAAATAGGCACCGAAAGCTGTACGCCCACCATCCATTCATCAGCTTTATTCATAGCATCGCCGTAGCGGCCGCTGCCGTCTATTTTTTCATGGGCTAAACGACCCACCAAGCTCAACGTGGGGGAATGCCAGCTCTTTAAAGCAGCAACATCTTCTTGCGCCACTTTAATGCCGCTTGCCTGCATTTTCAGATGTAGGTTGTTCATTCGCGCCTGCTCTTGCCAGTGGGCTACGTCGCCAATATCTGGGGCTTCCACCTCTGCCGTAATAGCTAAAGGCACCAGCTCTGCAGGGTACTGGCCGGTGAAATCTTCATAGGCCAACTCAGCGGTTTCTAAAGCCAGCTTTGCTTGGGCTAACTGCGCCTCAAGGACGCGCAATTGTGCTTTGGTTTCGTGAATACTGGTAATGGGCAGCTCGCCTAGCTCAAACCGTTCTTGCACCTCATCATAAATGGCTTGCACTTGTGCTTGCTGGCGCTCTAGCACGGCCACCGCTTGGCGCGCCACCAGCACATTAAAGTAGTGCTCAGCGCTGCTCAGCACGAGGTTTTGTTGGGCTTGCTGCCACTTGAGTTCTGCCACGTCCGCCGCTAAACGCAGTTGACGGCTATGGCTTAAATTTTGTCGATTCAGCAAGGGTTGTTCTAACCCCACCTCATAGCCAAACACATCGCCATTACGGATGGAGGTATTAAATTCCACGTCGTCTGAACCCATGCCTGGCATGGTGAAGTTTGCACCGCGCATGGTGGATTTATGGCTGCCCACACCGGCGGTGGCACTGGCCCCCACCGTTGGTAGCCATAAGCTGCGCCCTTGTTTGGCTTGGGTTTGGCCCGCTTGGTACGCCGCCTGTTCAGCCTGAAAGTGCGGATCCACTTGGCGCGCTAATTCCCACGTGCGCTGCAAATCCAAGGGCTCCGCCACGCTGTAAGGTGCGGCCACTAACGCCGCCGCTGCTAACGCCAATTTCACCCATTGCGGTGCAAAGATTTTCATCGTAGGTCCTTTATTCTGCCTTCAATCCTAGCTTGCGAAAAATAGTTTCTAGCAAGCACCATTGAGTGAGTCCGCTTTGCAGCAAGTTGGCTCCTACAAACAGGGTGAAAGCGAGCCACCATTGGCTCACAAACACAGGGCTGGCGGGCGCGCCCAAGGCCACGGATAACAACACAAACACACCTGCGAATACGCGTACTAATTGCCAAGAGGTCATGATTTTTCTCCATCAATAATTGCATCGATTTTGTTGCGATACGCTGCGTAATACAGCAAGGGAATCACCACCAAGGTGAGCAAGGTAGATACCAAGACACCAAAGATGAGCGAAATAGCGAGCCCATTAAAAATGGGGTCATCAAGGATAAAGAGTGCCCCGAGCATGGCGGCTAGCCCCGTGAGCACGATAGGTTGAGTACGGGTGGCCGTGGAATTCACCACCGCTTGTTCAAAGGTGCGCCCCGCTTTGAGCTCAAGATTAATAAAGTCCACCAGCAATATGGAATTGCGCACTATGATGCCTGCCAAAGCAATCATGCCGATCATGCTGGTGGCGGTGAACTGCTGATTCAGCAAGGCGTGACCAGGCATCACCCCAATAATGGTGAGAGGAATAGGGGCCATAATCACCAAAGGTGTGAGATACGAAGAAAAGTGCGCCACCACTAATAAATAAATGAGGATGATGCCCACGGCATAAGCGGCTCCCATATCACGGAAGGTTTCGTAGGTAATCTGCCACTCGCCATCCCACTTCAGGGAGTAACCACGGTAAGGGTCCGTGGGCTGCTGGATAAAATACTCCTCAATGGCGTCACCCGTGGGGGTCACAATCTCGTGAATCTTGCTGCGCGAAGAAAAGATACCGTACAGGGGGCTATCTACTTTGCCGGCCATATCCGCAGTGACAAAATGCACTGGCAGCATGTCCTTACGGAAGCTGGGTTGCTCGCGCAACGTGTGCTCAACGGTGACCAACTCTTTAATGGCCACCGCTTGGCCTTGCCTGCTACGCACTTTCAATTGAAGCAGGGCATCCATATCACCATGCAACGCTGGGCTGAGTTGAATATAAGCCGCAGCAGGGTATTTGCTGCCATCGTGAATCCAGGTGCTTTCTTCGCCGTGCAGGCCCGCTCGTAGCGTCGCCACAATTTCAGCATGGGGAATGCCCAAGCGGCTCGCTTTTTGGCGGTCAATATGCAACACCCTACGCGGTGCATCCGCAATGGCGGTGTCATCAATATCCACCACATTGTCGGTTTGCTCGAACACAGCACGCACCGCATCCCCCACCGCGCGACGACCCTCAGCAGTGGGCCCATAAATTTCAGCCACTATGGGAGCCTGCACGGGCGGGCCGGGGGGCACTTCCACCACCTTAACGTTGGCGTTATACGCTTTCGCAATGCGCTGTAGCTCTGGACGCAAGCGCGTGGCAATGGCATGGCTTTGGTCTTTGCGGTGTTTTTTATCCACAAAGTTCACCTGAATATCCCCCTGCTCGCTGCCGCTGCGTAAGTAGTATTGGCGCACCAGCCCATTAAAATTAATGGGCGATGCCGTGCCCGCATAGGTTTGGTAATGCACCACTTCAGGCACTGTGGCGAGATAATCTCCTAGCTCCGCTAACACCGCTGCGGTTTCTTCTAGGGGCGTGCCAGCAGGCATATCCACCACCACCTGCAGCTCAGACTTATTATCAAAGGGCAGCATTTTCAAAATCACCAGCCCAGTGGCGGGTAGCAGCACTGAAAACCCGATTAGCCCCATCACCCCAAGGCCTAGGAAAAAACGGTTTTTATTACCCTTTTCAGGGTGCAAGAAAGGAGCAAATAACTTGCTGAAAAACCCTTGCAGCATCACGGGTAGCTTTGATTCCTTCGGCGCTTCTTCGGCATTGGGCTTTTTAAGCCAGAGGCGTGCAAGCCAAGGCGTCAGAGTGAAAGCAATGGCCAACGAAAGCACCATGCCCATGCTGGCATTAATGGGAATGGGGCTCATATAAGGTCCCATTAAGCCGCTCACAAAGGCCATAGGCAGCAACGCAGCAATCACCGTGAAGGTGGCCAGAATCGTAGGCCCACCCACTTCATCCACCGCCGTGGGAATAATCTCTTTTAAGGTTTTATCGGGGTGCAAGCGCATGTGGCGATGAATGTTTTCCACCACCACGATGGCATCGTCCACCAAAATCCCGATGGAAAAAATCAAGGCAAACAAGGACACGCGATTCAGCGTAAATCCATAAGCCCAAGAGGCAAACAGGGTAGCAGCCAAGGTGAGCCCCACCGCCACACCTAAAATGGCAGCCTCACGGCGGCCAAGGGCAAAAAAGATGAGCGCCACCACAGATAGGGTGGCAAAAATCAGCTTTTGGATTAACTGACGGGCTTTTTCATTGGCAGTAACACCATAATCGCGGGTTTTCACCACCTCCACATCCGCAGGAATGAGGGTGTTGTGCAGTTCATCCACGCGCTTCATCACGGCATTAGCAATGCTGATGGCATTTTCACCCGGCTTTTTAGTCACCGTGAGGGTTACCGCAGGGTAGCTTTGCGCTGATTCACCCACGGTGCCATGACGCACGTAACGCTGTGCCGTGGCTGGGCCTGCGCTCACTTGCGCCACATCTTTTAAGAAAATAGCGCGGCCTTCATGGACACCCACCACTAGCTCACCCACGTCTTGCGCACTGGCCAAAAAGCCGCCTGCCTCTATTTGCACCGCGAGATTACCGCTAAGCAAATCGCCCACAGGCAAGCCTAAATTCGCCGAGGTAAGGGCTTGGCGAATATCTATCACCGTTAAGCCCACTGCGTTAAGTGAGCTAGGCTCGATATAAATATTCACCACATGGCCGGGCCCACCAATGGTTTGCACCTCGCGAGTGCCCGGCACACGCTTAATTTCTGCCTCAACACTATGGGCAATGCGCTCTATATCGTAAGCGCCCACCTCTTCGCTGGGGTGATAAAAGGTCAACGCCACGATGGGCACATCATCAATGCCCATGGGGCGAATCACGGGCTCCAACACGCCAAGGTCTTTTGGCAGCCAATGGGCATTAGAGCGCAAGGTATCGTGCAAAGTAACAAGGGCTTCGTTGCGAGTAACGCCCACTTCAAATTGCGCTGTTAGCACCGCTATGCCGGGCTGGGTCACCGCCATCACATGTTCTAAACCCGCCATTTGTGATAACACTTGCTCGGCAGGAATGGTCACCATGTTTTCCACGCTTTCCACGGTGGCACCGGGAAAAGGTATTATCACGTTCGCCATGGTGACGTTGATTTGCGGCTCTTCCTCCTGTGGGGTCACCACAATGGCAAACAGCCCCATCAACAACGCCACCAGCGCCAATAACGGCGTGATTTGAGCAGCCTGAAACGCCTTAGCAATGCGGCCAGAAACACCTAAGGTATGCATTATTACTCCTTACCCAAGGTATTCGGGTTAAGCAGCAATGTTTCGCCTACGGCCAAGCCGCTGAGGATTTCCACGTTTTCATCTTGCGTGGCACCCAGCCGCACCTGACGCAACAAAGGCCGTTGCTGTTGGCTCATGACGTACACACCATAAAGCTCAGCGCGTTTTACCACGGCTTGGCGCGGAATAAATACACGCGATTGGCCTGAAGAGGCGGCCACACTGACTTTCACCTGCTCACCGGGCATGGCCTCCGTTGGCTCAAGCTCAGCGCGCAAACGCACCGAATGGGTGTAAGGGTCAGCCGTGGGTAGCTGCTGCACGTTGGTGATGGGTAACCGCTTGCCGTTTTGTAGGATATGAATGGTTTCAGTGGTTATCTCTGTAGGTAATGCCGATACAGGCACCGATGCCGTCACTCGCAGCGCATCAGGGTCGTACAAGGATAATAGCGGCGTGCCCGGCATCGTCATTTGCCCCTGAGTGGCAAGCACATCGATGATAACGGCGTCATAAGGCGCATAAATGGTGAAGAAGCCCGATTGCGTGTTTGCCGCACTGGCTTGCGCTTGTTGTGCTTTAAGCTGCGCTTGGGTGGCTTTTAATTGTGCTTCGGTACGCTCAATGGCCGCTTGGCTAATGTAGTTTTTCTCACGCAACGCCTGCTGACGACGATACTCTTCCCGCAACGCCACTAACTGCGCCTCGGTGGCCGCCACCTGGGCTTCCATCGCCGCTGCTTCTTGCTGGGCATACTCGCCTTCGATTTGCAGCAATCGCTGACCACGAGACACCGTATCCCCCGCTTGCACTTCAACAGCAGTAATACGGCCCACCACCTGAGCGGCAATATCTGTTTGCGTTACCGCCTCCACATGGGCGTCGTAACTGGCACGATACGGCTCCGCCGATGCCTCCACCATCATGGTGGCGGGGCTCGCAACAGCCAAACCCGCCCACCCCATGCTTATTAGCAACCCTAACCAGAATGATTTTTTCACCCTTAGCACCCTAATATCGCGTATTTGCAATATACAATATAAGATTGTACTAATATATGCAACAAGCTCTTGTGTCAGGCAGCGCTAACACCGGGCGGGTGCCTCGGCTCTCGTGCCGATGGGCACCACTCAACGAGTTCTAAATTAAATTCATCAGCAATAAGCACTGCGAAATCACTATTTTTTTGCGGAAGGGCACGCAAAATAAATAGTGGTTTCTCCGTGCCTCCCACCGGTGGCTCTAAGATAAATCGGGTTGGTGGAAATGGGGGGAATGTGGGTGCCATCAAGCAAGTCCTTCGCACGAACGCCATCAAACACTCTGAACAACAACCTCGCACAAAACTAATCTTTCTCATACCCCACCCACACCCGATTCCTCTTAGAGGCTACAGTGAATAGGCTGGAAGAAATGGGTTACACCAGCATGGGGTTCGCTGGTGTAACCCATTTCTGCAAGCTTGCTTGCGTTAAAGGTTATTAAGGACTCTTGGTGCCGGGAACCCGCGCGGTTCCAGCGCAACCCGTTGTGTGGCACCACCCGGTGCTAGGGCCCGGCACCAGGGCTCTTATTCACCAAAAGAATAACCCTATCAATATTTGATATTTTGCAGTTATTAGTCTCTGTTCTATAGTTCGCGGCATTAGTTACTCAACATATCGCAGGAGTTGAATATGAGCCGCCTTACCATTCAATCCGTTGAAACCGCCCAAGAAGGTGCTGCTGAACGTTTAGCTGCAGCGCAAAAAGCCAATGGTTTCTTACCTAATCTGCTCGGCGTATTAGCCAATGCCCCCACCGCACTAGAGACCTACCAAACCGTTACGCAAATCAACAACCGCAACAGCCTTTCAGGCGCTGAGCGCGAAGTGATTCAAATCACCGCAGCGGTAACCAATGGTTGTGGTTTCTGTGTCGCGGGGCACACCAAACTTTCAAAAGTAGCGCTAAAGCTCAGCGACGAACTCGTAGAGGCTTTACGCAAAGTAGATACGCTACCTGATGAAAAGCTGAATGCGCTTGCCGTTTTTACCTTGCAAGTGATGAACAAAAGAGGGCAGGTGTCTGATGAGGATTTAGCCGCTTTCTTTGCAGCCGGTTATACCGAACAACAAGCACTCGAAACTGTACTGGGTGTAAGTTTAGCCACCTTATGTAACTACGCTAATAATCTAGCGCAAACGCCCATCAACCCAGAACTTCAAGAATTCGCTTTATAAGCAAGGATTTACCATGACGACACCAACAGCAACCTTAGCCGCCATCGAGCAACTTGCTCAACAGCAGCTGAAGCCGCTGGCGGGCAAAATTGACCAAGAGGGCTTCTATCCAAAACAGTTCTTGCAAGAGCTAGGAAGCATCGACGGGTTTAGTTTACCTAGTGGTTCCCAGCGCAATGTGGATTTACCCCATCTTATCCAAAGCATTGCTGCTGTGGGTCGTCACTGTGGTTCCACCGCTTTTTTAGCGTGGTGCCAAAGCGCTTCCGCTTGGTATTTGCAAAATGCCAGAGTGGAAGCCACTAAAGCACGCTATTTTAACAAAGTTGCCACAGGGGAAGTGTTAACCGGCACAGGGATGTCTAATACTGTCAAGCACTTAGCAGGCATCGAGCGTATTCACCTTAACGCCACCAAACAAGGTGATGAATACGTGATTAAAGGTACCTTGCCATGGGTGTCTAACGTGGCAAATGACAACTGCGTTATTGTTACCGCAGCGGTGGATACGGGTGGTTACGTGATGTTTATCGCCCACGGCAATGCTGAAAACCTAACCTTACGCCAATGCCCTGAATTTTCAGGCATGCAAGGCACTGCCACTTATAGTTTGCATTTTCGTGGTGTAAAGGTTGCCGCTGATCAAGTGCTTGCCCACCCTCATCAGTTCCAAGATTTTATGCACACCATTAAACCCGGCTTTGTGATTTCACAATGTGGGTTTGGGCTAGGTGTGATTGATGCCAGCATTGCACGTATCGCTGATAGCAACCGCACCCACAGCCACGTGAATCAATATTTGGATGATCAAGAAGAGTTCCTCCGGGATGCTAGGGATGGCGCACTTCAAAAAACCTTGAAGCTAGCCCAGCAGATTCACCAAGGAGAGGTGAACCCATTGGCCGTGTTAAAGCTCCGTGCCGAGGCGTCAGAACTTACCATGAAGGCGGCAAACTCGGCGGTACTGCACGCTGGTGCACGGGGCTACCTCATTCGCGATTCCGCCCACCGCATTCTTCGCGAGGCCGTATTTGTGGCTATTGTGACCCCTGCGCTCAAGCATTTGCGCAAGGAAATTCACGATATGGAACAAGCGCGCGCCATTGCGTGATGGAGGCAAACCATGAGCACGAAAACTATTTTAGAAGCACAACACATAAGCCTTAGCTACCAACAAAAAGGCAGCACCAAACCCGTGCTCAATGATGTTTCTTTGCAGTTAGACGCAGGGGAAGTGCTCGCCATTTTAGGCTTCAGTGGCTCAGGCAAATCCTCTTTGCTACGTGTGTTGGCAGGCCTTAAAAAACCGCAGCAAGGCCAGGTCATAGTGCATGGTGAAACCAGCCATGGCCCGCACCCTCACATTGGGTTTATGTTCCAAGACCCCTGCTTACTTCCTTGGCTTACTCTTGAAGCCAACGTGGAATTTGGACTGCGTTTGAAGAATCAAAAGCACGTGAGCAAGCAAGAGCGCAAAGCCAGAGTGGCGGCCATATTAAAAGAAGTGGGCCTTGCCCACGCTGCTAAAAATTACCCGGCGTCTTTATCTGGCGGTATGGCACAGCGCGGCAACCTAGCGCGCAGCCTTGTGCGCCAACCAGACGTGCTTTTGCTTGATGAGCCCTTTAGTGCCTTGGATGCCGTCACCCGCACCGAGATGCAACAACTACTCTTGCAAACCATCAAAAACCACAACACAGCAGCAGTGTTGGTAACCCACGATATTGATGAAGCCCTCGAAGTGGCCGACCGCATTGTATTGCTAGGCGGCACGCCTTCTCATGTGGTGGCCAGCTGGCAGCTTGACGCACGCACAAGTAATGAACCCTGCGAGTTAAGAGCACGTATTTACGACGATATCGTTAACACCCTACGCCAAGACCGAAGCGCTGCAACGCCTCACAACATAGAGCAACTTGTGGCGATTCCTGCCTAAGCACACACCAAGAGACTCCCCATGAAAGATTCCCTGGTAACTTCACGCCGTGATTTTTTAAAGCTTTCTGCCTTATTTACTGCGGCGGGAGCGGCCCCTTTGCTCACCAGTTTGTCTCAGGCACAAGCCGCAGAACCGCAAGCGCCTGTGCGTGTGGGCTACCTGCCCATTACCGATGCCACACCCTTATTGATAGCCCACCAGCAAGAATTTTGGCAAAAACAAGGCCTCAACGTTGAAAAGCCCCGTTTATTCCGCAGTTGGGCACAACTGGTGGAGGCCTTTTTAAGTGGTCAAGTTAACCTAGTGCACATGCTTTCACCCATGGCGGTATATGCCCGCTACGGCAGCCAATCTCCTGCTAAAATCGTGGCTTGGAACCATATTGACGGCTCCTCCATAGCGGTGGCCGCCAATAAAGATGTAGAAACCCTCAAGGATTTAGCCGGCACCACCATTGCCATTCCCTTTTGGTACTCCATTCATAATATTATCTTGCAGTATCTTTTCCGTCGTGATGGGCTAGAACTCATCGGCGAAGGCACCCCCACAGGGAACCAAGTTAAGTTGGTGGTCATGGCGCCCTCCGATATGTTGCCCGCCTTAGCCACAGGCCGTGTGGCCGCTTACATTGTGGCAGAGCCCTTTGTGGCCTTAAGTGAAGTCAACAAAGTGGGCAAAGTGCTACGTTTTACCGGTGATGTGTGGAAAGAACACGCCTGCTGTGTGGCATTAATGCACCAGCAGGATTTAGAAGGGCGGCCTGAGTGGTCACAAAAAGTCATTACGGGGTTGGTGAAAGCCCAAGCATGGATACGCGATAACCGCGCAGAGACCGCGGCCTTGTTATCGCGCCGCGCGCCAGGCCGCTACACTCCCCACACAGAAGACGTGCTTAAAAAAGTATTGGCCCCCACCGCTGAAGAACAGGCTTTTTACAAAAAGAGCGGTGCCATTAAGCATCATGACTGGCCTTCACACCGCATCGATTTTCAGCCCTTTCCTTTTCCAAGCTACACCGAGCGCATGGTGGAGCTGCTAAAAGACACCTATGTGGAAGGTAACAGCCGCTTCTTAGAAAAGCTTGCCCCTGCAGCAGTGGCCAAAGATTTAGTGGACGACAGTTTCGTGAAAAATGCCATTGAAAGCTTGGGCGGCATGCGTGCATTTGGCCAACCCGAATCCTTCGAGCGTGAGGAAGTGATTGATGCCTAACCTCGCCACCTCCCATGAATCTGGTGGCTTTAAGCTACCCAAGCAAAGTTTAAAAGTCGGTTTGAGCCTCGCCGGCCTCGCAGTATTGCTGTTGTTATGGTCTTTAGGTGTGCGCTGGCTAGAACAAGGGCTAGGCCTCGCTGCCATGTTAGCGCCCAGCGAAGCCTTTGCGAGCCTTTATGAGCTGTTTAGCTACAACGAAATTAATGAGGATTTAATCGCTAGCTTGCGCCGCGTATTGTTTAGTTTATTAATGGCCCTTGCCATTGGCATTCCCATTGGCATTGGTATTGGCGTTTCTAACATTGCCAACCAAATGACCAGTGGTGCCTTTCAATTTTTGCGTATGATTTCACCACTTTCGTGGATGCCCATTGCAGTGATGGTATTCGGTATTGGCGATGCGCCCATTTACTTTTTACTTACCATTACCGCCATTTGGCCCATTATTTTGAACACCTCCTCTGGGGTCAGGCAACTTAATCCACAGTGGTTATTACTCATGCGCAGCATGAACGCCACCCGTTGGGAGACCTTATGGCGCGTGATTTTCCCCGGTATTTTGGGCCATCTCCTTACTGGTTTAAGGGTGGCCATTGGCATGTGCTGGATACTGCTTATTCCCTGTGAAATGTTAGGGGTGAGCTCTGGTCTTGGGTACTTAATCCTCGATACCCGCGACCGCCTAGCCTACTCAGAGCTTATGGCCATTATTGTATTGATTGGTGCTCTTGGCTTTTTGTTGGATGCTTCCGTACAACAATTGCACCGTTGGTGGGCTCCTACCGAAGATTAATCCAGCAACAGCCTTAAAACCACAATGGCTACATGGTTAAATCATATTATTGATTTTAATCATGTAGCCATGGCGTTTTGGCTGTGGTTATTGTTATTCTATTTTTGTTATCAACAATTTTACATCCAATGGAATAACAAGAGGAAACATCATGAGCGATATCTGGCTAACCAGCTTAATCACCGACACCCCACAAGAAGGCTTTGAACTCGCCATTACCCTGAGCCGCCGCGGCGTAAAATACACTCAACCCGACGCCGAAGTACTCCACGAACTCAGACCCATTTATGCCAAATCCGCCGACAGCCTCACCGCCGCCTCCCACGTAATAGCCGTGAACTTTCAAACCGTAGCGGCAGCAAATGATTATTGGAAGTAGCGCGAGGACGCGGAACCGCGTAGGTTCCCGCTACCGAGAGTTCTTAATACCCACTGTGCCAAGCAAGCTTGCAGAAATAGGTTTCACCAACGAACCCCATGTTGGTGAAACCTATTTCTTCCAGCCTATTTATCCTAGCCTCTAAGAGAAACCGGGTGCGGGTAGGGTATGAGAAAGATTGGTTTTGTGCGGGGCTGTTGTTCAGAATATTTAGCGGCGTTCGTGCCAAGCAGTTGCTTAATGGCACCCGCAATTCCCAGTTTTTGCCACCCCAAAACATATTAATGGGCCTAATTCTTCTAGCTTATTCACCTTAGCCTTTAAGAGAGTTCTGGTGCGAGTAGGGTATGAGAAAGATTGGTTTTGTGCGGGGTTGCTGTGTCGGGCTCGTAGCTGTGTTCTTCCAGAGGTTCGCTTGGTGGCAACCACAATTCTCGTTTTCTGCTACCCAAAAACATATTAATGGATCCTAGTTATCCAACTTATTTATCCCAGCCTTTAAGAGAGTTCTGGTGCGAGTGGGGTATGAGAAAAATTGGTTTTGTGCGGGGCGTTGTTTCGAGCTCGTAGCCGCCTTCATACGAAGAGTTTACTTACTGGCACCAATATCCCCCAAATTCCACCAACCCGATTTATCTTAGAGCCACTGGTGGGAGGCACGGAGAAACCACTATTTTTTTGCGTGCTCTTCCGCAAAAAAATAGTGATTTCGCAGTGCTTATTGCTGATGTTGTATGTTAAGAACCCGTTGCGTGGTGCCCCTCGGCACGAGAGCCGAGGTGCCAGCCCGGCACGAGGGCAACCACACATTTCTCAAACTTTCCCATTGTCTCCTGTAAAGCATTTTCCTATGCTTGGCTTTACAATTTCTTAGGGAGAAGGTTCTTATGATTTTCACGTTAATTACTTTGGCGATTGCCGCGCTGGTTATATTTTATGGTGTAGGAATTTATAACCATTTGGTGGCGCTGCGAAACCGTTACCGCAATGCGTTTGCTCAAATTGATGTGCAGCTGCAACGCCGTCACGATTTAATCCCGAACTTAGTAGAAACGGCAAAACGTTATTTACAACACGAAGAAGAAACCCTCACGCAAGTCATCCAAGCGCGCCAAAGTGCTATTACGGCTAAGCAAAAAGCCGCGACTTCTCCAGATAGCGACCAAATCATGGCTCAGCTTGGGCAAGCGGAAGGGGGGTTAAGCAACGCGTTGATGCGCTTTAATGCCGTGGCAGAAAATTACCCTGATTTAAAAGCCAACACCACCATGGCGGAACTCATGGAGGAGCTAAGCAGCACCGAAAACCGTATTGGCTTTGCTCGTCAGGCCTATAACGATGGCGTGATGCACTACAACACTTACCGCGAGCAATTCCCTAACAATATTGTGGCGGGCTTTGGTAGTTTTAGCCCTGCTCACTCATTAGAGTTAGAGAACCCCGAAGCAAGAAAAAACGTTAAGGTCAGCTTCTAGCGATGGATTTTTTTCAGCAACAGGAAGTTGCCAAACGTAATAGCCGGCGCTTATTTTTTCTCTTTATTCTAGCGCTGGCTATTTTAGTGGTGTTGGTGAATGCAGGCGTTTTTTCGCTATGGATTTTTTACCACAGCTTGTATTCAGAGCCTGCCGCCGCGCTTTGGCATTACATTACCACGCCAGAAGCCGCCTTCACCTCCCTCGCCACTTTGTTGGTGTTTTCTGCGGGCACGGTGCACCGTTTATGGCAAATGCGCGATGGGGGAATACGGCTTATCGAACTCTTCGATGCCACTGAAATCACTGACACTCCCAGCTTGCCGCCCCCATATAAACAGCTCATCAATATCGTCGAAGAAATGGCGGTAGCCGCAAGCATGCCCGTGCCCCGCGTGTTTGTGATGGAAAGCGAGCACGCTATTAACGCTTTTGTTACCGGCAAGCCATCGCAATATTTACTGGTGGTGACTGCAGGGGCCGTCAACAGCTTTAACCGCGATGAAATGCAGGCGGTGGTGGGCCACGAGTTTAGCCACTTGCTACACAACGATGTGGGTATAAACCTACGTATGGTGGCCATATTAGCGGGCTTAGTGGCTGTATCTCGGCTTGGCCGTTCCATGGTGCGCTCAGCTTTTTACGAACCACGCCGCTCCCGTGATATAGGGCATAATAACAGTGGTTTTGCCGCCATCACTATGTTTGTTTTTCTCGGCATCGTGTTATGGCTTGCGGGTTATGCAGGTTTATTGCTTGGGCGTTTAATTAAAGCCGCTATCAGCCGCCAGCGAGAGCTATTAGCCGATGCTTCCTCCGTGCAATTCACCCGCAACCCCAACGCATTGGCTGAAGCGCTGATTAAAATCAAGCACGGCGCGGGTTCGCTGCTCACCAACCAATACGCTGAAGACATTAGCCACATGTGCTTTGCAGATAGCGTGCCGATTTTGTTCAAAGGTCTTTTTTCCACCCATCCCGATATTGATACACGCTTACGCCAGCTCGGCAACGGTTGGGTGGCACGTGCGCGGGTACGCCGCAATAAACAATTTAAAGAAGCGCAAAAAACAGCGGAAAAAGCACCCATCAATACACAATCGCTAGGTTATGCACGCGAAATACTCGAAAGCATTCCGGCGCCCATCCACTATATTTTGAGCCAACCTCAGAGCACAGTATTATTACTATACGCCATTATTTTGGCAGCCAGTGACAGTAAAAAACTGCCGAAAAAATTAAGCTACGAAGAGGTGGGTGAACTCAACCGGCTCACAGAACAAGCCAAAGGATTTAACCCACGCTGGTTAATTCCCATCATCGATTTGGCATTACCCACCTTACAGCGCCTGGATAAAAAACAACACCAACACTTTATTAAACAAATCGATGAGCTCATAAAAGCCGATGGCAAAGTAACGGTATTTGAATACCTACTACGACAAATGGTGTGGCTGCGGCTAAACCCCCGCCCTGCGGTGGAGCCGCATTACAGCTCGCTACATCAGGTTGCTAACAGCCTACAGCGTTTGTTCTCCACCCTAATTCACATCAGCGCAAGCCAACCACAAAACCAGTCTGAGCTCTTTGAAAAGCACGCGCAGGCTCTCTTGCCGCCTGGTCGGGTTTTATTAGAAAAGAAACGCTGCACCTTGCCCGCTTTAGCCAGTGCATTAGATGATATGCGCTACCTAACGCCTATGCTGCGTCGCATGATAATAGATAAATGCGCCGACATAGTGCTAGAAGACAAAATCATTAAAGTAGAAGAATTAGAAATGTTGCGCTTGATAGGTCTGTTAATTGATAGCCCCATGCCATCCTTACAAACCCATTAAAGAAGGGCACACCCCTTGTGTGCCCTTTTAAATTAGAAAGCGATGCTATCTAAACGTGCTTTGGCTTCTTGATATTCACGTTGTAAGCGCGCCACCATTTCAGCCACAGATACAACGTCTTTTACCGCCGCAATACCTTGACCACAACCCCAAATATCACGCCACGCTTTGGCCTGCTCTGCTTCTTTCTCTGCGCTAGCGCCAAAGTTCATGGAAGAAATATCTCCCTCAGGTAAGTTATTAGGGTTTAACCCGGCAGCTTTAATACTTGGCGCCAAATAGTTTCCTTTTACACCAGTAAAAAAGTCTGAATAAACAATATCATCAGAGGTACCATCCACAATCGCTTGTTTATAATCATCCGCAGCATTGGCTTCGGTGGTAGCGATAAAAGGCGAACCGATATAAGCAAAATCAGCGCCCATGGCTTGTGCCGCCAAGATAGCACGACCATTAGCAATTGAACCCGATAACGCTAAAGGCCCATCAAACCACTCACGAATTTCTTGAATCAAGGCAAATGGGCTTTTATCACCCGCGTGACCGCCAGCACCTGCGGCCACGGCCACCAAGCCATCAGCACCTTTTTCAATGGCTTTATTTGCAAATCGATTATTAATCACATCATGCATCACTACGCCGCCATAGCTATGCGCCGCCTGATTAATATCTTCGCGCGCACCTAAAGATGTAATCACAATGGGCACTTTGTACTTTTCTATCAACGCCATGTCATGTTCAAGACGGATATTACTGCGATGAACAATCTGATTAATGGCGAAAGGAGCCGCAGGTTTATCGGGGTTTTTCGCATTGTAATCAGCAAGGGACTCAGTGATTTCAGCCAACCAATCTTCGAGTAATTCTGCGGGGCGAGCATTAAGCGCAGGCATAGAACCCACAATACCCGCCTTGCATTGCTCAATCACCAACTTGGGGTTGCTCACAATAAACATGGGTGAGCCAATCACGGGCAAACGCAACGTGTCAAAAACCGATGGCAACTTAGCCATAACTTACTCCATCCACTTATTTAGGTAATCTGTGTCATTCGCTGCATAACTTAACCCCAACCTCTCTTGCTATGCAAATACAATGCTTCCTCCACAACCTCCCTAAAACCATCGCGACATATATGCCTACGAGTACCCGCCACCATGCTTTCTTGCTACCATTCGTTTGAATGTTAATAGGCAGGAATTCATATGACGTCCCACACTCAACTTGGTAATTTATTTGTCATTTCCGCACCCTCTGGGGCAGGTAAAACTAGCTTGTTAGCTAAGTTATTAGAACGTATGCCGCAGCTGTGCCTCTCAATTTCTCACACCACGCGCCCCAAGCGCCAAGGCGAAGTCGATGGCGTCAATTACCACTTTACCGATAGAGCCACTTTTGTTGAGCAGGTGGAGCAGGGCGGTTTTCTTGAACACGCCGAAGTGTTTGGCAATCTTTATGGCACCTCTGCCACTTGGGTAGCTGAACAACAACAAGCGGGCAAGGACGTTATTCTTGAAATCGACTGGCAAGGTGCTCAGCAAGTGCGCCGTCTCGCCCCCCATGCCATCGGTATTTTTATTCTTCCTCCTTCCCTTGGCACCCTAGAGGAACGCTTACGTCAGCGCGGGCTAGATAGTGACGATGTTATCGCGCAACGCCTTGCGGGCGCTCAAGAAGAAATCTCTCATTACGGGGAATATGATTTCCTTGTGGTGAATGACAATTTCGACCAAGCACTCAACGAGGTTGAAGCCGTTATCCGCGCATCTCATTTGCAGCAAAAGAAGCAGCGGCAAAACCTTTCACCATTGCTAAAAGCCCTGCTTAACCAAGGCTAAAGATTGCTAACAACCCTTAATTTCAGTATCCTTTGGCGTCCACAGCTGTGTATACAGCAAGCACTTACTTAGAGGTATTTATTCATGGCACGCGTTACCGTTGAAGACTGTCTTGAAAAACTCGATAACCGTTTTGAGCTAGTACTAGTAGCAAGCAAGCGCGCGCACCTGCTTCAAGACGGTAGTAAAGAACCGCGTGTGCCTTGGGATAACGACAAACCCACCGTAGTGGCATTACGCGAAATTGCCGAAGGCCTTATCAGTCCTGATAACTCCGAAAACAATATATTAGAAGCAAGTGGCGACATCGATGAGCTCGCCTTGTTAACAGAATCTTTCGGCGGCTAAGTTCATTTGTCTTCGCTTCTGTTTTGTTGCTCTGAGCATAGACAGATGGCGCGCTAAACACTAGGCTAAGAGGTCTATGTTGTTCACTTGGTATGGATTAGCGCGCCTTGGCCTCAATACGTAATCTTGAAAAACGTTTATCTAGTTATTTAACACCTGAGCAAATATCACAGGTGGTGCGCGCCTACGAATACGCAAAAATTGCTCACGAAGGCCAGTATCGCCGCAGCGGCGACCCTTACATTACCCATCCTCTCGCAGTTGCCCATATCCTTACCGATATGCATATGGACCACGAAAGCCTGCAGGCCGCCATGCTCCATGACGTCATTGAAGATACCGGAGTTACCAAAGACGAACTTGCTGCAGAGTTCAGCCCCGAAGTGGCGGAATTAGTGGATGGTGTCTCTAAAATCGCGCAAATTAAATTTGAATCCAAGGCCGAGCAGCAAGCTGAAAACCTGCGCAAAATGATGCTTGCCATGACCCGTGATATTCGGGTGATTATGGTGAAATTGGCGGACCGCTTGCACAACATGCGCACCCTACACGTGATGCGCCCCGACAAACGCCGTCGCATTGCTAATGAAACCCTAGAAATTTACGCCCCCATTGCCAACCGTTTAGGCATGTACAATATGCGCGTGGAGTATGAGGACCTAGGCTTTAATGCCGTATATCCCATGCGCGCTAGCCGTATTGCCAAGGCAGTGAAAGTGGCGCGTGGCAACAACAAAGATACTGTAGATGGCTTACGCGACAACTTAGAGCACTGCCTACAAGAAGAGGGCATTAAAGCCCGTGTGTTAGCCCGCGAGAAGCACCTTTACAGCATCTATATGAAAATGAAGGAAGAAAGTAAGTCCTTTGATGAAATTATGGGCGTACATGGTTTCCGCATCTTAGTGGATAACGTGGATGCTTGTTATCGTGTGTTAGGCGTTATTCATAATTACTTCACCCCCATCCCTGGTCGTTTTCAAGATTATATCGCCATTCCTAAAGCCAACGGCTACCAAAGCCTACACACCACGCTTAAATCGCGCCGCGGGCACCGTATTGAAATCCAAATCCGCACCGAAGAAATGGAGGCCATGGCCAACAATGGCATCGCCGCGCATTGGTTGTACCAAGCGGAAGAGGGTGAGCAAGCCCCTCAAATCAATAGCCGAGCTCAAGCTTGGATGAGCCGCCTGCTAGAAATGCAACAAAAGGCCGGCAACTCCATGGAGTTTATTGAAAACGTAAAAGACGACCTTTTCCCAGACGAGGTATATGTTTTTACCCCTAGGGGCGAAATCAAAGAACTGCCCATTGGGGCTACCCCCGTGGACTTTGCCTACGCAGTGCATACCAACGTGGGCAACACATGTATTGCGGCCCGTATCGATGGCAATTTAGTGGCTCTTTCTACGCCGATTAAATCAGGCCAAACCATCAATATTGTTACTTCAGCCAATAGCAAACCCAATCCTGCTTGGCTTAATTTTGTGGTCACAGGCAAAGCACGCTCTAATATCCGCCACTCATTAAAAACGCAGAAACGCGAAGACTCTATCCGCCTTGGCGAACGCTTGCTTGAACGCGCACTAAGCGCTTACCAAACAAATCTTGAAAATATTGCGCCCGCGAAGCTTGCCTCTGAAATCAAGCAGCACAATCACAACAACCTAGAAGGCCTACTAGAAGATATTGGACTCGGGAACCGGCTTGCCCCCTTAGTGGCTCGTTCTTTGGTCACCGATGAAGAGGCACCCAAACAACTAGAAGGCAAATCCCTTGCCATTAGCGGCACCGAAGGCATGTTGGTGAACTACGCCAAGTGCTGCCATCCGCTCCCAGGCGATGCCATTATGGGCCACTTAAGTGCCGGCCGTGGCATAGTGGTACACCGCGACACTTGTAATAATTTGCTCGCAGAACTACGAGAAAACCCGGAAAAGTGCCTTGAGCTATATTGGGAAGACAAAGTAGAACAACAGTTTAGCGCCGCAATTCGTTTAGAGTTAGAAAACAAAAAAGGCGTGCTTGCCACATTAGCTGGTGTATTTGCAGAAATGGGTTCTAATATTGAAGCCATTTCCTTAAATGAAAAAGACGCCTCCATCTCTATTATTGAAGCCACTTTTACGGTGGAAGACAGAATTCATTTAGCACGCATTATCAAACGCATTCGCAAGCTTGATAGTGTTATTCGTATTAGTCGTATCAATGGCTAATTGCCTTAAGGAAACTTTATGCCGAACCGTTCCACCATTAGCACTAACAAAGCTCCAGCCGCCATTGGCACTTATTCACAAGCCATCAAAACGGGCGACACAGTATATTTGAGCGGCCAAATTCCCCTTGACCCCGACACCATGGAGCTTGTGGAGGGCGATGTGGCAACCCATATCCGCCGCGTTTTTGATAACCTAAACGCCGTTTGCGAAGCCGCCGGCGGCAGCTTGCAGCAACTTGTAAAACTTAACATTTATCTCACCGACCTCAGCCACTTTCAATTAGTGAACAGCATTATGGCGGAATACTTTGAGCAACCTTATCCAGCGCGCGCCGCCGTGGGCGTTGCCAGCTTGCCCAAAGATTCTGTAGTAGAAATGGATGCCATTATGGTGCTCAATTAGCCGCCACTAGCTCTGCGTACCCTTGTTGATAACTTGGATACCGCAAAGTGTAATGCCCAGCCGCTATATAGCGGCTTTTTACTGCTCTCCCCGCCACTTGCTGCCAACTTAGCTGTAATTTTTCGCCCAGCTGAGCTGCTAACCAATTCAGCACTTCAAGATTGACCACGGGCGTGTTGTCCGTGCCCACCACCACTTGAGGGGGGGCGTTTTCCGTTAACCATCGTTCGCCCAAATGTTGTAGCAATCCCACCACATCAGCACTGTGAATACGGCTACTCCATCGCGCTACAGGGGCTTCTTTTTCACCTTGTATTAGCTGCTTAGCTAAACGAATACGGCTTTCTCTGCTGGGTCCATAAATGCCAGAGAATCGCACCACAGTAGCCGGAGCTGCCGCCAACAACTGCTGCTCAGCCTGCAGCAGTACCTCACCATTAAACATGGTAGGCTCAGCTTGGCTTGACTCATCCACAGGCCCATCCACTTCACCATAAACTGCTGTGCTTGAAACAAATATTATCGGCGGCACAATGCCATACTGCGCTTTTAGAGCGCTAAGCAAACGTTGCGGCAGCTCAATAAATGCAGCTTCATAGGCATCTCGAGTGCGCTCGTTAGGCGTAATAATAAGGTACACCACATCTGGCGCTTGAGGTGGTAACTTAATGGCCTCTGCTGCCAATAAATCCTGAGCATACAAAGCCACTTGCTCGGGGGCTTGCTGACCACGGCGAATAGCGCTCACTTGGTGGCCTTGAGAAATTAGCCCTTGCGCCAGCTCTTGCCCTATCTGTCCTAACCCAACGATTAAAAAATGCGCCATAGTGTCTCCTTATTGATTCTGTTCAGTTAATATATCCTATTTACAGTTGAAAGCTGCCTAGCTTCACTGTACAAATTAACAGTCACTTTGATTTGAATTATGAGCCTAATATGACCCTCACAGAACTGCGTTACTTGGTGGCCTTAGCCCAAGAAAAACATTTTGGTCGTGCTGCTGAACACTGCAATGTTAGCCAGCCCACACTAAGTACCGCGATTCGAAAACTCGAAGAACATCTGCAAATAATTCTATTTGAGCGTCGTCCACGTGAAATTCGCGCCACCGCAGAGGCGCTACCACTTATCGCTCAAGCCCAACGCATTTTGGAACAGGTGGAACGCTTAGAACAAATGGCCTATAGCCACAAAGACCAGCTCAGCTCTCCATTGCGCATGGGTGCTATTTTTACGGTGGCACCCTATTTATTCCCCACCATGATTCCCAAAGTGCGTAAAGCAGCGCCCACAATGCCCTTATTCGTGGAAGAAAACTACACCCATGTGCTACGTCAAAAACTCGACCAAGGCGAATTAGATGCCATTATTGTAGCCTTACCTTTTTCTGGCGGCGGCTTAGTGCGGGCACAAATGTACGAAGAGTCCTTCTCGGTATTACTCCCTGCAGGTCACCCTTGGGAAAAACAAGAAAGCATTCAGCCTGCACAGCTATTAGATGAAACCTTGTTACTGCTGGGCGAAGGGCATTGCTTCCGTGACCAAGTATTAGAACTTTGCCCCGCCATTGATTCTGAGCGCCAAAAAAACCTTGTACAAATTGAAGGCGGCTCTTTAGAAACCTTGCGCCATATGGTGGCAGGCGGATTGGGTATTACCGTATTGCCAGATTCAGCATTATCTCCACGCGGGTATCAAAAAGACGAGTTTTCCATACGCCGTTTTGAGGCGCCAGTTCCTAAACGTACTATTGCTTTGGTATGGCGCGACAGCTTTCCTCGGCCCAAAGCCATTGAAGTACTCCGTCAAGCAGTGCGAAAAATCACACTTAATAACGGGATATCCACAGATATTGCCTAATTATCCCTAGTTTTACACAGAGTTATCCACAGGTTGTGCATGAGTGAGGATAAATACATCAATGAATTAGCAGCTCAAGCTGTGACGCAACTTAAAGGCGTAGGCCCAAAAGTAGCGGAGCGTTTGGGCCATCTTGGCATTCACAATGTGGAAGATTTGCTATTTCATTTACCTCACCGCTATCAAGACCGAACACGCGTTAGCTCTATTGCACAACTTCGTCCTGAGCATTATGTGGTGGTAGAAGGGGAGGTTATTCACACTGCTTTTATGTCTGGCCGACGACGCAGTTTATTGTGCCAAATTCGCGATGGGAGCGGCCAAATTGGATTACGTTTTTATCATTTTAGCGCCCAATTGAAAGAAGCCTTAACCCCGGGCCGCTTAGTACGTGTCTTTGGTGAACCACGCTTAGGTGCCACAGGATTAGAGTTTTACCACCCGGAATATGAGCTAGCCGACACCCAGTTACCACCACTAGCTCCCACGCTTACGCCTATTTATCCAAGCACTGACGGGCTGCACCAACGCACCTTGCGCCAATTAATGGAGCAAGCTTTACGGCTTTTGCAGCAATTTCCGCCGCGGGATTTATTGCCTCTAGAGAACACACAATTACCTAGCATGCAGGCCGCGCTCACGACTTTGCATCACCCCCCTCACACCACCTCTGTCGATAGTTTGCTCGATGGCTCACACCCCGCCATCAAGCGATTGGTGATTGAAGAGTTGGTGGCACACCAATTAAGTGCTTTAGAGCGTCGCGCTCGGCAACAACAGATGGCTGCACCCATATTTAACAATGGCCAGTTAACGCAGCAACTTATCGCCCAACTTCCCTTTCAACTTACCAGTGCGCAGCAGCGAGTTATCAAAGAAATTCAGCAAGACCTGGCGTCGGGCCGCCCTATGTTGCGATTGGTACAAGGGGATGTGGGCTCTGGTAAAACCTTGGTCGCCGCCATGGCAGCACTAAACGCCATTGAAGCGGGCTATCAGGTGGCACTTTTAGCCCCCACTGAATTGTTAGCAGAACAGCACAGGGATAACTTTAAGCAATGGTTTAGGCCGCTCAACATCCCCGTGGGCTGGCTCACTGGCAGTATAAAAACCAGCGATAAAAAGGCAGTACTAGCACAGCTTGCGCAAGGCAGTTTGCCCATAGTGGTGGGCACTCATGCGCTTTTTCAGGATGCAGTGGTATACCACCGGCTCGGATTAATACTGATTGATGAGCAGCACCGCTTTGGCGTTGAGCAACGTTTAGCGCTACGTGATAAAGGCTGCCGTCCTGGCCAAGCGCCCCATCAACTAGCACTCACCGCCACACCTATACCCCGCACCTTAGCCATGAGCCTTTACGGTGACTTAGATAGCTCAGTGATTGATGAATTGCCCCCTGGGCGCCAACCCATTCAAACCGTAGTTATTCCTAAACAGCGCGAGCTTGAAGTCATAGAACGCATTCGTGCTGCCGTACTTGAACAAGGGGACCAAGCCTATTGGGTGTGCACCCTGATTGAAGAATCAGAAACCTTGCAAGCACAGGCGGCTGAAGAGCGTTTTACCATGCTGCAAGAGCATTTACCCGAGCTTAATATTGCGCTTGTGCATGGGCGCATGAGTGCCACCGAAAAAACCCAACGCATGGAAGCCTTTGCCCGCGGCGAAGCGCACCTATTGGTGGCCACCACTGTGATTGAGGTGGGAGTAGACGTACCCAATTCACGCCTTATGGTAATTGAAAACCCAGAGCGGCTCGGACTATCTCAATTACATCAATTGCGCGGGCGAGTAGGGCGAGGCCAAGGGCAAAGCTATTGTGTTTTGTTGTATCAAGCGCCGCTTTCACAAACAGCCAAGCAGCGTTTAGGAGTGATGCGCCGCACCACTGATGGTTTTGAAATTGCTGAGGAAGACTTGCGCCTACGCGGCCCCGGCGAATGGCTTGGCACTCGCCAAACCGGCGACTTAGTGTTTCGTATTGCCGATTTAATGCGCGACGAAGCGCATATTGTCCCCGCACGCCGCATCGCCGCCCAGCTTATGGCCGAGCAACCGCAAGTGGCGGAAGCCTTGTTGCATCGCTGGTTGAAGGGGAAGCAGGATTATGCGGAGGTGTAGGGCGCTGGAACCGCGGGGTTCCCGCGTCCAGGTGTTCTTAATATTTACTGCGCCAAGCAAGCTTGCAGAAATGGTTTTCACCAGCAAAAACCGGGCTGGTGAAAACCATTTCTTCCAGCCTATTCATCATAGCCACTAAGATAAATCGGGAGCGGGTGGGTGTGTAGAATGTTTGGATTGTGCCAAATGGTAGTTTAGAGCAAGTAGTAACTTATCTTGCGAAGTTTTTGCTTAGTGGCACCAGTATTTTCCCTTCTTCAATTCCCGACAATCCGATTTGCCTTAGTACTACCGGTGGGCAGGCACGGAGAAACCACTTACTTTTTTTGCGTGGTTTTCCGCAAACAAAATAAGTGATTTCGCAGTGCTTGCTCGCGATGATGTTAATTCAAAGTGCCTTGTCGGGTGGCCGCCCGCCATCAGGGCAGCAATGGAACCCCAAGGGTTAACCACCGATAACTCAGGGGTGAACCCCTTCGCACAAAAACATAAAAAACCAATTCACCAACAGCGGCAAAACCTCAGCAGTTTTATCCACTAGCCCGTTAAGGTGTCGCGAAACATGGCAACACCGCTTTCTGCAGAAATGCCCGCGCCAGTGAGCACTGCGATATGCTTGGCACCGGCAATTAACTGCCTAGCGCGTTGTAAATCGGCCATAAAAACCTCGAATAAAACAATAAGTGATAACCCAAGGTAGTACGGACAGACGACAATTAATGTCATAACAACGAAAGATTCAAAAAATCTCTTAATAAAATGTACGAAGCGTCTTATCGCTGAGACTCAGGACTCTGAGCTATGGTCAAATCTGGTGTATAGAGCTAAGCAGCGTTTCTTGCTGATGCTCCCTCCATCTGTATGCCATCTTGGAACTTCACGTTGTTAACCACGAGGGTCAGTAACGTAAATCCATGAAGGCGGTTCCAGCGCTTTTGCGCTGTTTCCAGCAGTTTAAACACCATAGCTAACGTGGTGTTTCTTGAGCCGCAGTTGCGTGTTTTATTAGTGCGTAAACGCACCGTAGCGAACGCGGATTCAATCGGGTTAGTGGTGCGTATGCTGGTCCAGTGTTCTGCAGGGAAGTCATAAAAAGCTAGCATGGCATCACGATCTTTCTTTAGGCATTCCATGGCCTTAGGGTATTTAGCGCTGTATTTTGCTAGCGTAACATCAAAGGCTTTATGAGCGTTGTCACGAGTGTCGGCCATCCAAATGTCATGTAACGAGGCTTTCACTTTTGGCTGCACTGCTTTAGGTAACTTGTTGAGAACATTAGCAGTTTTGTGCACCCAGCACCGCTGTTGGCGAGTTTGCGGATAGGCTTTACTCAACGCTTTCCAGAAGCCTAGCGCGCCATCGGCGGTGGCAAGTTTAGGACCTGTAGTTAGGCCGCGAGCCACCAAG
>Ga0209487_1000930_pt1 | contig 25400 bp, 26 predicted proteins | sample Poulit2012_FD_187524 | JGI IMG/M metagenome (GOLD analysis project Ga0209487, IMG submission 187524) | Agricultural soil microbial communities from Georgia to study Nitrogen management - Poultry litter 2012 (SPAdes) (version 2) | ecosystem: Environmental > Terrestrial > Soil > Agricultural land...
ATGACAGGAGTGTCATCCATCAGGTGGACAGTGCGGAGACACAGGATGTCGAGTTGAATACCGGAGAGGAATATCAAAGCGGGGACAGCGAAGTGCTGGACTCTGAATATAGCGGTGATTTTATCATCGAGGATGAACCCGGCCTGTTCAGACTGGTTCTTGTCCAGGATGGGAAGGTTGCCGGTGGATATACGAACAGTGATGATGTATCCATAAGCAACATCAATATTGCAAACCTCGATCGTGAAAAGGTCAGGGAAACATACGGGGAGCCTGAGGAATATATACAAAAGGGCTGGAAACGCCTCAGGGTGAACGAAGAAGGTTTCGAAGTGTTCGATCTGCAGGAGGTCTATGTCTATTTCTTCTATGATCTGCATCAGGAGGAGAAGGTGAACGGTATGCTGCTGCTCGATAAAGACCAGATTGCCTCGGTTGAAACCCTTTATAACAATCCGCCGGCAGAGGACAATTCACGCCTGAACCATCTTATTGTGAACGCATCCCGGATCGAATACGGGCTGGAGCCGCTTGAGATTGATGGAAGAGCATCCAGCGCCGCTCTCGGGCACAGCACTGATATGGCTCAAAATGACTATTTCGAGCACGAATCACCGCATGGCGCCACTTTGAAAGACCGCATCGAGGAAAGTGGTGCAAGCTACCGCAAAGCAGGAGAGAACATAGCCATGGGCCACACCTCTGCAATCTTTGCCCATCACAGTCTGCTCAATTCTCCGGATCACCGGGTGAATGTACTGAGTCCTGATTTTACCCATCTGGGCACGGGCACTGCATACGGCAGAGAGGATGTTCCGTATTACACAGAAAACTATATACAAAAATAGATGTTTGTCCTATTAAGGGGTAAAACTATACTTTTTATCCGGTTTATAAATGGGTTTAAGGGGGAATTTATATATTGGATCAGAAGTTTCCCGCTATCTGAAATCCATCCAAATTGAACGATTGAATGAGGGGATGCAATTGATGGGTAAGACGCAGGATAAGGATATAAACGAAGACAAAGACATACTTGAACAAGTAAGGATAATACTCGGAAAATAATAGAATGTACCGGTTACACAAGGGATGGATTACCGGATAGTCAATATAAGAAGGGCATATGCTTAAGCATATGCCCTTTAATTATGTGACACTCAGAATTCCCGGAACAGACCGACCACTTTGCCAAGTACTGTGACTGCATCCAGATATATTGGATCCATAGTCTGGTTTTCCGGCTGTAATCTGTAATAGCCGTTTTCTTTATAAAATCTTTTCACTGTCGCTTCATCATCTTCTGTCATGGCTACAATGATATCACCGTTATGGGCGATGTTCTGTTTTCTGACAATCACTCTGTCACCATCATGGATACCCGCTTCGATCATGCTGTCACCGGCTACGTTCAGCAGGAAAATCTCGCTGTTGTGGTTTGCAGTGAAATGCTCTGGAAGCGGGAAGTACTCATCTACATTTTCGACAGCTGTAATCGGCAGACCGGCCGTAACCTTGCCGAGTACAGGCACCTGGATGACGGAAGCATACTGGCTGTTCTCCTCCATGACGATTTCTATCGCACGGGGTTTGGTCGGATCGCGTTTGATATATCCCTTATCCTGCAGTTTGGCAAGATGTCCGTGTACAGTCGAACTTGACTGCAGGCCGACAGCATTGCCGATTTCCCGAACACTTGGCGGATATCCTTTATCCTGAACGGTCCTCTTGATGTACTGATAGATTTGCTTTTGCCTGTCCGTTAACTCCTTCATATTATACCTCCAGATTTTATTAACCTAATTCTACCATACGAACAATGCTGTTACAAACATTTGTTCGTAATGGCGTTGACCCGGAACATCCGTTCTGTTATCATTATTATACAAACATACGTTCCGGGAGGGAATTTACATGACACTGAAAGAATTTCAGATGCTTTCCACTGTATTCATATTCGTATTGGTTGCCGGTCTTATTTTCATGCTGCAGTCCCATGACGCAACGAACGCACATTCCGATGTTGCTTATATAGATGAATTCCAGGTCGTTACTTTTGAAGATGAAAAGAACAGTAAGGATGAAACGGATGTTCCGGATGAAGCATACGCAGAAAGCACGAGGATGGATCAGCTGGTCGAATTGATAGGGTTTATAAAATGATGGAGAAAGTATGAGGATGGTCTCATACTTTTTTTTATGGTAAATTATAATAGAATGGACGGGAGGGTTCATCATGTTGGAAAACCATAGGCTTGAGCGTCTCAATGCACTTGCGGCCAAGAAGAAATCCGGGGCTATATCCCAAAGTGAGCTGCAGGAGCTTAAAGGGTTGAGGGAGGCATATTTGAAAAACTTCAGATCTTCATTCAGGAAACAGGTGGAGAATACCAAAGTCATCGATCCTGAAGGAAAAGATGTCACTCCCAAAAAACTGAAACGCATACAGCAGGATAAGAATAATAAAAACTAAAGGAGCAAGTAATATGACTTTTGATAAAACAGATCAGCTGGCTATAAACACAATCAGGACACTTTCCATCGATGCAGTAGAAAAAGCGAATTCCGGTCACCCGGGTCTGCCCATGGGCGCGGCGCCAATGGCATATACTCTCTGGAGCCGACACCTGAATTTCAATCCGAATTCAGTAAAATGGTTCGACAGGGACCGTTTTGTACTGAGTGCCGGCCATGGTTCCATGCTTGTGTACAGTCTTCTGCACCTTTCCGGGGCACTTGAAATGGAAGAATTGAAGGAATTCAGGCAGTATGAATCCAAAACCCCGGGACATCCGGAATTCAAGCATACCGACGGTGTTGAAATCACCACCGGCCCGCTGGGGCAAGGGCTTGCAATGAGCGTCGGCATGGCAATGGCTGAAAAGCATCTTGCCGCGCGCTACAACCGCGACGGATATGACGTTGTCGACCACTACACATATGTCATTGCCAGTGACGGGGATCTGATGGAAGGAATATCCCATGAAGCCTCCTCACTTGCAGGACATGTTGGCCTGGATAAGCTGATTGTACTGTATGATTCCAATGATATTTCACTTGATGGCGATCTTGACATGAGTTTTTCCGAAGACGTGAAAAAACGCTTCGAAGGGTATAACTGGCACTATATCAGAGTCGAAGACGGCAATGATGTTGAAGAGATCGACAAAGCGATCACTGAAGCTAAATCTTCCGACAAGCCTGTTTTGATTGAAGTGAAGACAATCATCGGCTACGGTTCACCAAACAAGCAGGGCAAGAGTGCATCACATGGTGCGCCGCTTGGTGCGGATGAAAGAAATGCGGCATTTGAACACTACGGTTTCGATCCCGGGAAAACTTTCGAAGTGGATAAGTCCGTCTACGACCGCTTCAGTGAGACCCTGAAAATGCGGAGTAACGCCAAAGAAGCGGAATGGATCAAAGTGATGGAGAATTATGCCACGTCCCATCCGGAACTCCATAAAGAGTTTGAAGATGCAATCAACGGTATTCTCGCTGCAGGGTACGACAGTGATCTTCCATACTATGAAGCCGGTGAAAAGAAAGCGACCCGTGCCACTTCAAGCGAAATGATCCAGGTATTGTCCGAAACGGTACCGACACTGTTCGGCGGGGCAGCAGACCTTGCCAGCAGTAACAAAACCAATGTCAAGGAAGAAGCGGACTTTTCCAAAGATACTCCGGAAGGCAGAAACGTATGGTTTGGTGTACGTGAATTCGGCATGGCAGCCGCATTGAACGGCATGGCTGCCCACGGCGGTGTCCGTCCATACGGAGGTACATTCTTTGTATTCAGCGATTACCTGAAGCCGGCGCTCCGTCTGAGTGCATTGATGAAGCTTCCTGTGACCTATGTATTTACTCATGACTCCATCGCTGTTGGCGAAGACGGTCCGACACATGAGCCTGTGGAACAGCTTGCAGGGCTCCGGGCAATTCCGAACCTGAATACGATCCGTCCGGCAGATGGCAATGAAACACGTGCGGCATGGAAAGTGGCAATGGAGGCAGAAGATGCACCGACAGCGCTTGTCCTGACACGCCAGGATGTCGAAGTGATCGATGTGCCTTACTTCGAAGTTGAAGAAGGTGTCAAAAAAGGCGGATATATCGCATATGATGAAGGCGATGAAGCAATCCTGTTTGCATCAGGAAGTGAAGTGCCGCTTGCAGTCAATGCAGCGAAACAGCTTAAGACACAGGGTGTGAATGTCAAAGTCGCATCCATTCCGAACATGCAGCAGTTCCTGAATCAGGACGCGGAATATATTGACAGCGTGCTCAATCCGCATATTGAAAACAGGACCGCAATCGAGATGGCGGCAAGCCATGGATGGCATCGTTTCGTCGGCATGAACGGCAAGCTGCACACCATCGACACTTACGGTGCAAGTGCTCCCGGCGGTCTTGTGATTGAGAAATACGGCTTTACCGTCGAAAGGGTTCTCCAGACTGTACTCGACAAATAACTTGTTGAAAAACACCTGTTTTTAATGTAAACTTTATAATGGTCTACGAAGAAAGAGGTGAGCAGTTTGGCTACTTGGATTTGGATAATTATTGTTACAGTTGCACTCATCGGTGGCGTTGCATTGGGATTCTTTCTCGCAAGAAAGTATATGATGGACTATCTTGAAAAGAATCCGCCTATTAATGAAGACATGCTCAGAATGATGATGATGCAGATGGGGCAGAAACCTTCCCAGAAGAAAATCAATCAGATGATGACAATGATGAATAAGCAAACGGATTCTAAAGAAGCGAAAAAGCGCGTCAAAGATGCGAAGAAATAGAAAATAAACCTCTCTGCACCTCATGTGCCGGGAGGTTTATTTTTGCCCACATTGAATAAATATTTACTTTTTAAACACTTTATCCATATCGAGATGAAGTGTTTTTTCATTAAAAATGTTTATTTTAGAAATAAAATTATCAATCTTATAAACATTGCCATTTTTCAAAATATTCATTGATTAGGCATAATCATTCATATATAATTGAATTATACATTTGGGAGGAGGAAAATTGATGAACAGGAAATTTTTTGTATTTTTCTTTGTTCTTGTACTGACATTGGCACTCGCGGCCTGTACTGATGATTCAGATGTGGACGGCAGCGGCGATGAAAGTACGGGGGGAGAAGAGGGGACTGATGAGAATGCTGAAGGAGGCGGGGGCAGTGGTGATCTGAATATTGCCATCATGGACGATGTAGTTACACTTGACCCGCATGGCAGTAATGATTCAGCTTCTGCCCAGGTCAGAAGAAATATTTATGAAACGCTGGTGTTCCAGGAAACTGATATGGAACTCGCACCGGGACTTGCAGAGGAATGGGAAGCAACAGAGGACGATGTCTGGAATTTGAAACTCCGTGAAGGTACGACTTTCCATAATGGCTCAGAATTCACAGCAGAGGATGTCAAAGCGACACTCGACCGTGTGCGTGACGCTGCAGTTGCATCAGAAGTTGCATTCCTGTTTGAAATGATCGAAGAAGTGGAAGTGGTGGGAGACTATGAAGTCAATCTACATACAGAATTCCCATTTGCTCCGCTTCCGAGCCACCTTGCCCATAATACGGCGGGCATCATGAGCAAGGATCTGATCGACCAGGATTATCAGACGGCACTCGATGAAGCGGGCGTGGACATGACTGCGGATGAATACTACGAGCTGCGTGATGAAGGCGGATCAGAATATGAAGATGTTGCAGAACAGATTTCAGAGCATACGAGCGGTGTTATCGGTTCACAGGCAGACGGCACGAACCATCTGATGCTGGAGTCGAGATCTTCAGGAGAGGAGACGGTCCTTGAGAAATTCGACGATTTCCAGGGAGGGGAACGTAATTTTGAAACAGTCACTTTCCGTGTCATACCTGAAAATGGGGCCCGTATGGCTGAACTTGAAACAGGCGGTATCCAGGTTGCCGGAGACGTCGACTCAAGCAGTGCTGTACGTGTAGCTGAAGGGGCTGATACAGAACTCGTTGAACAGGAATCCGTAAGGATGTCCTATCTTGGCTTCAACACTGAGAAAGAACCGTTTGACGATGTCAAAGTACGCCAGGCGATCTCTTACGCCATCGACCGCGATGAAATCATCTCCGGTGTATACGATGATATGGGAATCGCAGCAACCGGGCCGCTTGCTCCGGATGTATGGGGGTATGATGAAAACCTCGAAGGTATAGATTACGATATGGAACGTGCCAAAGAGCTGCTGTCGGAAACGGATGTGGCTGACGGTTTCAGCACAACAATCTGGGTGGATGAAGATCCTCAGATCATCGACACGGCAGTCTATATCCAGGAGAAACTGGCAGAGCTGAACATCGATGTCAATGTAGAACAGTTCGAATGGGGCGCGTACCTTGACCGTACTGCACAGGGCGATCACGACATGTTCATCCTCGGCTGGACTACAGTAACTGCTGATGCCGATTACGGTCTGTATGCATTGTTCCATTCAAACAGTCATGGCGCAACAGGGAACCGTTCTTTCTATACGAACGAGGAAGTCGACAGCCTACTTGACGAAGGACGTACAGAACCTGAGGAAGATGCAAGGTTTGAAGCATACAGCAATGCCCAGCAGATCCTGATAGAGGAAGCGCCGGCGGCATACCTGTTCCATACCAATTTTGCACTGGGGGTCAATTCATCCCAGGTGAGTGGTGTAGACCTTGACCCGGTGGGTAACATCAGAATTGAAAATGTGTCATTCAATGAGTAGGCAGTACAAAATCCAAAGACGAATCCTGTCTTTGGATTTTTTTTGTGCATAACAGACGTATCACCTATGCCGTACTCCGTTATCTTCATTTTGGACTGGACAATATTTATTCATAATCTGGTACAGCTCCGGTATACACACTGATTTGGAAGCAAGTATAAAGTGGTGAAACCAAAAGCAAAAGACAAACCCTGTGAATCAGGGTTTGTCTTTTTCATGCCTTCGTTTTATATTCGGTTATGTGATCCTGGAGCGTATCATCCTGTCCGAACAGGAAGTGCTTATGCATGTCCGGTGAGTATTTGGAATTGATGGTTTCAATGCCGACCGCTTCTGCGACTGCGCGCACCATTGCCGGCGATGCGCCGCAGCAGAGCCCGATGTAGTTGATTCCGATACTGTGTGCCTCTTTTGCCCATTCTGCCAGCTCATATCTGTTGTGATAGAGCGGATCGAGTGCTGTCGGGAAGGTCGTTTCTGTCGGCAGGTGACAGCTGCATCCGCCGTCGGGGAGGTTGAAGAATGTCGGGTTTTCTTCAGTCGTCCTGTATGGTAATGGAAGTGCACCGACGTACCCGTCTGTATTGTTGCGGATTTTCTCCAAATACGGCTGCATCGTATCCGGCCCCCTGAAGCAGTTCATGCCGACGACGAGCGCACCTTTTTCCTCCAATATCCTGCATGATTCCTCAACTGTGTACCCGTCGCGCAGTATATTTTCGCCCATGAGTCCGAGTGTAATCACTGCGGGAAGTCCGGCCTTTTTAATCTCCTCCAATGCAATCAATGCCTCTTCATGATAATAGAATGTCTCACCATTGATATAGTCGACGCCTTCATCCACGCACCATGATATCATTTCGCTGAAGATCGCCCTGACTTTTTCTTTCGAATCAGCATCTTCCGGGTTGAATATATTAGTGTTGGAAATGTTTCCGGCTACAAGTGCTTGTTCCTCAGGATGTTCAGCGGCCACTTCTTTTGCCAGCCGGATGGCATTTCTGTTAAGCGGTTCGAGCAATTCCTCTTTGCCGATGATACGCATCTTTTCCCGGTGTGCATTGTAGGTGAATGCAAGTACGACATCCGACCCTGCTTTCATATAGTCTCTGTACACCTGTTTCAGTGCCTCCGGGTTTTCAAGTGCCACTTCCGGCACGAATGAACCTGCCTGCAGATATCCCCGTCTTTCCAACTCGAATAAATACCCTTCGCCGACGATGACAGTTCCTTGTTCCAAACGTTCCTTCAAACTTCTTTTGCTCATTTTCCTGCCTCCTGTAAATGTTTTGATTGCCAGAAGAAGCGGAGATGAAAAAAGCCCTCCGCTTTGTGGTAAAGAAGAGGGCGATATATTGAAATCTTCCCTTATCTTCTAGCATCTTGCTACTGGAATTGGCACAGTGCAGTAATTGCCTGTTGCCGAGGCTTCGAAGGGCCAGTCCCTCCACCTCTCTGGATAAGAAAGTGAATCATTTATTTAATTGTTATTGATTACTATAAACAGTGTTGCTGAGGAAGTCAATATAAAAAAGAAAAATAATTTATTATTTGAATTTTCTCTACTGTAACTTCATCCCTTTTGAAAGAACTTTCCTATTACCTCATTTTGAAGAATGCAATCAGGCCGATGGATGCGGTGGTAAAAAGAATCACGCCCATTGGTATTGCGGAAGCTTCATTGACGCCTGCCAGAGGGGAGAATATAGCACCAAGCAGCAGGGGGAGCATGCCCAGTACGGCACTTGCACTCCCTGCACGATGACCCTGTTCTGACATGCCCAGTGTGAATGTACTTGTGACCGTCATGCCCATCGTGGTCATATAGATGAAGATTAAAGTGACGACGGCGGCCAATGGTCCTTCGATGACAGTCATGATGAGCAATATGAAAGTTGCGGTAACGGCAATAATCAGGGCGGTTTTCAGCAGATGTTTTTCATGGATGACACCCCCCAGACGTCCGATGATGAAACTGCCGATGATGATAGCAATTCCGTTGATGCCAAAAAGTATACTGAAAGTCTGTGGTGAAACGCCGTAAATCTCCTGATAGATGAACGGTGTGCCGGAGACATATGCAAAGCTGCCGCCATGGACGAATCCGACGATAACCGCATAAACTGTGAATGAGCGGTCATTAATGAGGGAGATCATTGTACGGATGCTGGCTGCGCCTGTGCTTTTTATCCGTTTTTCAGGCGGAAGTGTTTCTTTGAGATTCAGTGCAACGATGACCACAATCACAATTCCCAAAATGGCAAGGAATAAAAATATGGTCTGCCAGTTTGCGAAGGGAAGGAGCAGTATTGCCCCTCCTGACATCGGAGCAGCCATGGGGGCCACAGCATTGATGACCATCAGCAGGGAGAAGAACTTTGTCAGTTCACGGCCGCTGAAAATATCACGCACTACTGCCCTTGACAGGACAACGCCTGCGGAAGCTGTGAAGCCCTGTAAAAACCTCGCTGCAATCAGTACATAAATATTCGGGGCGAACATACATAAAAGTGATGCCACGACGAACAGGGAAGTGGATAAGATCAAAGGTTTCCTTCTTCCTTCCGCATCACTGAGGGGGCCTATGAAGACCTGTCCGAAGGCAAGCCCGAGCAGACATGCGGTCAGTGTGACCTGCACAAGTGCCGGGCTGGTGTCGAGATCAGCAGTGATGCCCGGAAAACTTGGCAGATACATATCGATATTCAATGGTCCCATGATGGCAAGCATACCGAGCAGCAGAGCGAGTCCGAGCCGTTTTTTTCCAGTGGGGTTATGTATTACGAATTCATCATTAGTCTGGTAGATATAACCACCTCCAAATCAAGTCTAATCCAGGAAGCCATCCGGCACAATGGTAAAAGCCATCATCATAACTGAATATGGATCTGAATGACCCTTTTATATTATTTCATTTTCCGTAATATATGGTAGAATTTAAGCTGAACGAGGCATGGGGGGCGAAGGGGATGCAGGTTTTTAGAAAGCTTGGGTGGTTTTTCAAGAGGGAATGGAAAAGTTATGTCATGGGCATCATCATGCTTATACTCGTCGCTCTGATGGAACTGGTGCCGCCACAGGTGATCGGGTTTGTAATCGACCATATTACAGAGGATACTCTGACGGGCAGCATCCTGTTCCAGTATATTGCACTTCTGATCGGTGTAGCCATTGTTACATATGTAGTAAGATACTTCTGGCGCATCATGATTTTCGGGGCCAGCTACCGGCTCGGCAAAATTTTGAGGGATGGATTATACAGAAAATATTCTGAGATGAGTCCGGCGTTCTATCAGAAGCGGCGGACGGGCGACCTGATGGCACACGCCACCAATGATATCCAGGCAGTCCAGGCAACAGCCGGTGCAGGCATTCTGACGATTGCGGATTCAATGATTACAGGCGGAGCCGTACTGGTTACGATGGCAGTCACAATCAGCCCCAAACTGACTCTGATTGCGATGATTCCGCTGCCGCTGATGGTGGTTCTCACCAGTTATTACGGGACATTACTCAATCGGGGATTCAAGAAGGCGCAGGCGGCATTCAGCCGTTTGAATGACAAGACACAGGAAAGTGTCGCAGGCATCAAAGTGACGAAAACTTTCGGTTATGAGGAGAGCGACCGTGAAGGTTTCCGCAGCCTGAGTGACGAAGTTGTCGAGAAGAATCTGAAAGTGTCGAAAGTGGATGCACTGTTCGATCCGACGATCATGTCGGTAATTGGGATGAGTTACTTCCTGTCCGTCCTGTTTGGTGCCCGGATGGTTATAGATGAAACAATTTCCATCGGGCAGCTGGTGACATTCACAACATATCTCGGCATGATGGTCTGGCCGCTTCTGGCACTGGGCTGGTTCTTCAACCTTATGCAGCGGGGAAAGGCGTCATACGACCGGATTGAGGAAGTCATGATGACAAGGAATGATATCGGTTCGGATTACAGGATAGAAGATGCTCCAGATGGTGATATAACATTCGATATCGGTGCCTTCAACTTCCCGGATGACGAAACGGCGGGATTGAGGGATATCAATTTCACTATTGAAAAAGGTATGACGCTCGGCATCGTAGGACGTACCGGTTCCGGCAAAAGCGCCCTCATCAGGCTCCTTCTCCGTGAGTTCGATACAGTGAATCCGGATGATATCATGTACGGCGGACATGCCATCCGGGACTATGATGTGAAAAATTTGAGGAGCCGGTTCGGCTATGTGCCGCAGGACCATTTCCTGTTTTCAGCAACCGTCAGGGGCAACATCGCGTTCAGCAATCCCGGATTGGATCACGGAACCATCAGCGGGGCGGCACGGCTCAGTCATATACATGATGACATAGAATCATTCCCCAAAGGGTATGACACTGTGGTCGGGGAGCGCGGCGTGTCATTGTCCGGCGGCCAGAAACAGCGGATTTCCATCGCCAGGGCGCTGGTCCTTGATCCCGAAGTGCTGATACTGGATGATTCGCTGTCCGCAGTGGATGCAGAGACCGAGGAAAGGATCCTCGCAAATATGCAGACGGCCAGAGCCGGTAAGACGAATATCATTACAGCCCATCGTATGAGTGCCGTCAGCCATTCAGACCTGATCATTGTCATGGACAGAGGTACGGTAATCGAGCGCGGAACACACCGGGAACTGATGGGAGTACAGGGGTGGTACCATGATACCTACAACGCACAGGCGCTGCGCGAAGAACTGGAGAGTTCTCTCGATGAACTTGTTGAAAGGGGGGATGATTAATGGAGGAGGATACGTTCAACCTCACTTTCAATGATCAGAAAAGGGTGCTCATCCGCCTGATGAAGTATACATTGCCGTTCAGGAAGATTCTTCTGGCAGGATTCCTGATGCTCATCACTTCGACGGTGGCGGGTGTCGCGACCCCTTATATCGTGATGATTTTCATCGATGAATATCTGACGCCGGGAGTCTTTCCGGAATCCGATATCACCTGGCTCATCATCATTTTCTTCGTAGTGCAGGCAGTCGGAGCCGTCACGACATACATGCAGATCTATCTTTTCCAGTATCTTGCGTTCAGGGTCATCCAGCAGCTGAGGATCGATGCGTTCAGGAAGATCGGCCGGCTCGGCATGCATTATTTTGACAAGGTGCCGGGGGGCAGTGTGGTTTCAAGGCTCACCAATGATACAGAGGCGATTGTCGAGATGTTCATCGGTGTACTGGCGACGTTCCTCATGGCATTCTTCATGGTGAACTCCAGTTTCATCATGATGTTTGTGCTGGATTTCAAACTGGCATTGTTTGCGCTCATGTTCATGCCGGCCATCGTATTGATACTTGCAGTCTACCGCAGGTATTCCGCCAATTTCTTCTCGCATGCGAGACAGCTTCTCAGTGACCTGAATGCAAAACTTGCAGAAGGTATTGAGGGCATGAAGATCATCCAGGTCTTCAACCAGGAGAAGCGGCTCAGGAATGAATTTGAGCAGATCAACGAAATGCACTACCAATACAATATGAAAAACGTAAAGCTCGACGGACTGCTTCTGCGGCCCGCAATCAGCATGATCAGTGTTCTGGCGATTGCGCTGATCCTGTCGTATTTCGGACTCCTGAGCTTCGGAGGCACCGTCACTGCAGGTGTGGTCTTTGCATTTCTCCAGTACATGGAACGCTTTTTCGAACCGATCAACCAGGTCAGCCAGAATCTGAATATTTTCCAGCAGGCACTGGTATCAGCAAGCAGGGTGTTCGCCCTGATCGATGACGGTCGCGTGGAGCCTGCACAGAATGAAAATAAAAACTGTGCCATCACAGACGGCAGGATCGAGTTCAGGAATGTCACTTTCAGCTATGACGGCAAAATGGATGTCCTGAAAGACATTTCATTCACAGCAGAGCCCGGGCAGACGGTGGCGCTGGTCGGCCATACCGGCTCAGGAAAAAGTTCGATCATCAACCTGTTCATGCGGTTCTATGAATTTGAAAAAGGGGAAATACTGATTGACGGACAGTCGATCAGAAAACTGCCGAAAAAGGAGATGAAGGAGAAGATTGGACTTGTGCTCCAGGATCCCTTCATTTTCTACGGTACGGTGGAATCGAACATACGGCTGTACCATCCGGATATGTCCTTCGTACAGGTGGAGGAGGCGGCGCGGTTTGTAAGGGCGGATAAGTTCATAAAGAAGCTGTCTGGTGACTACAGCCACAGAGTGATAGAAAAGGGCAGTGCGTTCTCAAGTGGCGAACGCCAGCTCATCGCCTTCGCAAGGACCATGGCGATGGATCCCAAAATCCTGATTCTGGACGAGGCGACCGCAAACATCGACTCTGAAACTGAGGAGGAGATTCAGAAGTCCCTTGAAAAAATGCGGGAAGGCCGGACGACTATCGCGATTGCACACAGACTCTCGACCATACAGGATGCCGACCAGATCATCGTCCTGAACCGCGGCGGAATTGCCGAAAGGGGCACGCACGATGAACTCATCAGGGCCGGCGGCATCTATCACAAGATGTATCAGCTGCAGAACGGACAGGGATAAATGTCATAGAAAGTTCTAAAAACAAATGGATAAACTGTATAACCCCCCCATTGCATCTGATAGAATATCTATGAATGGAGGTAGTATCATGGGCAATGAAGTAACATTCCTCCTTGCATTCGGAGCAGGTGTCCTGAGTTTTATCTCGCCCTGTGTACTTCCGGTGTTTCCCGCGTTCGTCTCTTACATAACAGGGATGAGCTTCAATGAAGTGGAAAATAAAAAATTCAATGCAAGAGCGATATTCCATACACTTTTCTTCCTTGTCGGATTCAGTCTGGTCTATATAGCACTCGGTTTTGGAACAGCGTTCCTGGGCGGCGTTCTGATTGAACATTCGAATCTGATCCGGCAGCTGGGATCCATACTGATCATAATATTCGGTCTGATCATCACTGGAGTGCTTAATTTTGATTTCCTGATGAAAGACAGAAAAGTACAATTCAAAAACAGACCCTCGGGATTTGTAGGGTCGATCTTCATCGGCATGGCCTTTGCCGCAGGCTGGTCGCCGTGCAACGGGCCAATCATCGGTGCGATATTTGCAATGAGCGCCACCGAACCGAATAATGCCCTGGTTCTTATGATCGTCTACTGTCTCGGCTTTGCAGTGCCTTTCTTCATTTTGAGTTTCTTCGTCTCCCGCACACGCTGGATGCTGAAATATTCCAACAGCATCATGAAAGCCGGCGGTGTCATAATGATTCTGATGGGAGTACTTCTGTACTTCGACGGACTGACACAGATCATCATCTGGCTGCAGCCGTTCTTCGGAGATTTCCAGGGGTTCTGATATGGAAAATATACTATTCATAGCAGCTTCCATAATGGCTGTTTTCATGGGCATTGGAGCAATCATAATCAGGCAGAAGGCGGCGAAGCGGCCGCTCACGATGAAGAAAATATTGATTCCGCCCGTCATGATGTCGACGGGTGCCCTGATGTATGTATTCCCATACTTCAGACTGACACCCGTGGAGATCGGGGAATCGGTCACAGTAGGCGCCGTCTTCTCCATATTGCTGGTGCTGACTACCAGATATGAAGAGAAGGACAGCGCGCTCTATGTAAAACAATCCAGACTTTTCCCGCTTATACTTGTCACATTGCTTGCCCTGAGAATAATACTCAAATCGATCCTATCCATGAGCATCTCACCCGGAGAGATCGGCGGTATGTTCTTCCTGCTGGCATTTGTAATGATTGTCATCTGGCGGCTCAGTATGTATATCCACCTGAGGGCATTCAAAAAGCAGCAGATCAGTTCATTCTGATCTGCTGCTTATTTTTTCTGTCTGCTCAAATATAGAGAACTTCTGTTTTTCATCATCCGCATACTGGAACAGGTCTGCGTATGGCGTATAATCTATCTCCAGCTCATTGAGCTTTTTCTTCATGAATTTATGGTCCCGTTTCGGCGTGGCAATGATATATCCCTTCATTATATGGTCCAGGGTGATCTCCTTCGCCCTGTCGTCCAGTGCAATCTTTGATATCCTTCCGGCAATGCGCTCTTTGGCCACATCCCTGAACAGCTCGGGCACAGGGGAAACCAGTTCATTCAGCAGAGCTTTCGATTCTTCGTCCCATAAGGGAAGAGCACGCTGTATGTAATGGTCCTGCCAGTCGAGTTCACTGTAGCCATCCTCCCTGGGCAGCTTCTTTAAAAACTTCCTGAACATGAAATACCCGCCTATGGCCATAAGCCCCAGCATGATGAAGGTCCACAGGACGATCAGCCATATAAAAATGTCGTTCATATGCTCACCTCCTAGCCATTATAAGATTTAAAAGAATAATTGTCCATCTAACAATTTGTGTCGATATATGGTGTGAAAGGAGGTGGAGCACATGATCAAGAGCCTGAGTGCAAAGTTCTATTTCATTGAAGTCGATGATGAAGGTGAGGAAAGGCTGCGTTTCAGGTCCGTGAGGAACCTGGATACGAACGCAACGGATGAGAATATCAACACGCTTGCTGATATATATCAGAATTTGAGCAATGATTTCTATCCGACAGTAGAAAAAGAAGAAGTATACGTAATCAAGTAGATTCAAAATCAAAGGAGGAATAACGAATGGACAAGAAATTGGTTGTTGTATTCAACACAGACGCAGACCGCCGTTTTACACTCAACATCAGTAATCCGGCTGATGATCTGTCTGAAGAGACGCTCCTCGAGGAAGCGGGGCGTCTCATCGCCACCAATGCACTCGCGCCGATGCAGGGCAAGCCGGTATCAGTATACTCTGCCAAAATAGTCGAGCAGAATGTCACTGAAATCATCTGACCATGGAGTGGGTTACACTGGTCAGCGATGTTGGATTTCCGGCTGTGATCACCTTCTTTCTCCTGTACAGGATGGAAAACAAACTGGATGATCTCATAATATCCATCAGAGAGCTGCACTGAACCGAACCGTCCCCGAAATTTACCCGGGGACGGTTTTTCTAGTATAATCATCTAGTGAGGTGTTGATATGAAAATTTTACATACAGCCGACTGGCATATCGGCAGAAGGCTAAATGGAACCGATCTGCTTTCTGATCAGATGCATGTGCTTGATCAGCTGATCGAATATATAAAGAATGAAGAAATAGACCTCTGTGTAATAGCGGGGGACGTTTTCGACAGGAGCAATCCGTCACAGGCAGCGCTTGAACTTGTCAATGAATATCTATACAGGATAAACATCGGACTCGGAGTCCCTGTGCTCGCCATCAGCGGAAATCACGATTCACGATCGAGGCTCGGCTACGGCAGCCGCTGGTTTGAGAAGAGCAATTATCATATGCGCACATCCATCGGGGATATACTGGATCCGGTAATCATCGATGACCACCATTTCTATATGGTCCCCTACATGGATGTCCTGGAGGCAAAGCAATATTTCAAGGATGAATCGATTATTTCACATCATGATGTTTACCGTAAGGTTACAGGAGAAATCCGGAAGAGGATTGACCATGATGCCCGCAACATATTTGTCGGGCATATGTTCATTTCGGATGCAAAGTCGAGTGATTCGGAACGGCCGCTCTCAATCGGTCTGTCCGAGGAAGTGGGGACAGATCTCTTCACGGACTTCGAACTGGTCCTCCTGGGCCACCTCCATCATCCATTTGCGATAGAGCATGACTCCATCTTCTACAGTGGTTCCCTGCTTAAATACTCATTTTCAGAAACAAGACAGCCCAAAGGGTTCAGAGTGATAGATACAGGAGAGGAGAATGAGTGCCGATTTGTACCGGCGGAATCGAAGTGTGATCTGGTTCACTACAAAGGCAGCTATGACGAGGTCATCAATGAAAAGGTCGCATTCCGGGATAACAATGCATACTTCAAATTCGAACTTACGGGACTTGAAACAATCAAGGATCCGATGGCGAAGCTCAAGATGATCTACCCGAACACCCTGGAGCTCCGCCCGGTAATCGAAACCCGGGAAAGCAGCATGAGCAAAGTGGACGTGAACCAATCAACTGACAGAGAGATTTTCGATGCCTTCATCGCACAGGTGCACGGCACAGAACTCACAGCATATCAAGAGGATTTATTCAAACAATTATTCAAAGGTGATGCAGATGAAACCGATTAGACTGGATATGAAGTACTTCGGGCCGTTCGAAGATGAATCCATAGATTTCAGTTCCATAAAAGACAGAATGTTCCTGATCAGTGGCCGGACAGGTTCAGGAAAGACGATGATCTTCGACGCCATCACCTACGCACTATACGGTACATTATCAACATCTGACAGGTTGGAAGGATCCGTCCGCAGCCAGTTTGCAACGGACGGTGACATCAGCCGGGTGAAGCTGATATTTGAAATCCGCGGCAGGCAGTATACGGTGGAGCGGACGCTCAGTTATCAGAAAGAGGGCAGGAAAACACCGGTTCCTCCGAAAGCCGCCATATACGACGGAGACGGCGAAGTGCTTGAGGGCAGCATTAATGGTGTGAAAGAAAAAGTGATTGGCATCCTCGGGCTCGATGCCGATCAGTTCAGACAGATCCTCATTCTGCCGCAGGGGGAATTTAAGCGGCTGCTTGTATCCTCAAGTGAAAGCAAGCAGGAGATACTCCGGACTTTATTCAGAACGGAGCGGTTTGTCCATTTCGAACTGCGGCTCAATGAACTGAAGAAGGAAAAATTGAAGGATATCGAGCTTGTCGAAAGCCGTATTGAAGAACTTTTCAATACGCTGAGTGCATCCGGGGACCCGGAACTGCAAAAGCTGATCGATGCTGAATATCCGACGGCGGCAAAGCGCTTGGCAGCAATCGATGAAATCGGTAATGCACTCGGTGACAGACATAGAAGACAGGAGGAAGCACTCCGGAAACTGAAGGAAGAGGCAGCGTTGCTCAGGGAAACGATCGGCCGCCGGGAATGGCATAACGAGCAGGTTTTGAAACTGTGCCGTACGAAACAGGAACTGAAAGTCCATGAAGAAAAGGCCGCTGTGATAGAACGCCTTGAAAAGACCGTCAGACAGTACCGGAAAGTGAAGACGGTTGAATACGAACTCCGTTCAGAGCAAGATCTCACAAAACAGAACGAGGAACTGAAAACGCGTATCAACAATCTCGACAGCCGGTTGAAAGAGCTGGAAACGTCAGGGGAAACGCTCAGGCAGTCTCTGGATAAGATCGGCCGGTACAGGGAAGTCTATAATAACCTTGTGAAATGGCTCAACAGGACAGAACGATTCACGGAGGATCCGAGATTCAGAGATATGGACGGTATGCTACAGTCAAAAATGAAAGAACAGCAAATCCTGTCTTCTGATATAAAGGAGCAGGAAGCGAAACTTGCAGAAGTGAGTAAAGAGAATGACTCAACCCATTGGGATCACGAGGAGAGTGAAACCCTGAGAAATGAGAAATCAGCGTCCATTTCCGAGTCGCGGAAAATTCGTGATCATATTGAGCGGGAACAGAAAAACGCCGGATATGATGAGAAAAAAGAGGCGCTGGAAAAAGAAATTGCGGAACTCCGTAAAAAAGTGGAGGAGAGCGAAAGTGCAATCTCCAAAAAACAGGAATCCACGGGCAGCGTGTACGGTCCTGAGGACAAAGCGCATATCGAGCATCTCGCAGGACATTTGACGAAAGGCGGGGAATGTCCGGTTTGCAGGCAGACGGTTTCCGTCCTGCCCGGAGTGCGGGACTATATGAGTGAGGAAGACGAAGCGGAATTCAAAGCGCTGGAGGCAGAGAAACAGGAATCGAACGACGCACTGGAAGCGGCGGAAAGGAATCTTGGAATCGTGGACGGCATACTGGGATCCATGGAACGGTTTGACACTAAAAGGCTTGAAAAAGACCTTGAAGCTGAGGAAAGGCGCCAGAATGAAATCCAGAAGAAGATCGATGACAATCATAAAAGATACGATAGGAAGAAACAGCTCGATGAAGAGGTGCGTAAACTTGAAAGCAGCATCAGCGAGGACAGGATCCGGTTAAATACTGTGGAAAATGCTGTTGAACAGCAAAAATCACTCAAAAAGGAATTCAGCGAACAGACAGAGTTTGAAACCTGTGAGGAATTCCGGAGGGAGTTCCGGGAAAGGCAGCAGAAAGTGAAACGTTACGAGAAGCAGCAGGAGGAAGCCGAGCAGGAGAAACAGCGTCACCGGGAAGAGAAGTCGCGGCTTGAGGAAAACAGGGCAGCGGCCCGCAGACAACTTTCAGAAATAACCGGGCAGCTGGAAAAAAACACCCATGTCATAGATGATTTCCTGCAAGATAGTGAATATGGTGACAGGGATACTCTGTTTTCCATCATCAAAAATACTGATGTCGATGAAGATGAGGAGACGATAAGGTCATACCATACACAAAAGGATATTCTGAAGAGCCGGATAAATGATCTTGAAGCAGTTCTTGAGTCGACAGAAGAGATTCCGGTGGAGGAAGACAGAGAAAAGCTTAAAGCTCTGGACGAGGAAATAGAGGCGGAGACGAATGACGAGGCCCGTCTGTATGCACAGATTCAGCATAATGGACAGATAAGGGAAAAGATCAATGATTTCTCAGAGAAACATGAAGCTGAACTGATTGAGGCCGATGAACTGGCCGAGCTGGTGAATGCTGTGTCCGGTAAAAATGGACAAAAAGTATCACTTGAACGCTTTGTATTGACTTACTACCTGGACCGTATACTTCATATTGCCAATATCAGGCTGCTTGAGATGACCAGCCACCGTTATGAGTTGAGGCGGAGTACAGGGAAAAGCAGCCGCAAGACAGGACTTGATATAGAAGTATTCGATTTCTACAATAATCGGGCAAGGCATATTTCATCACTTTCCGGAGGGGAGACATTCCAGGCTTCTCTCACACTCGCACTTGCCCTGAATGAAGCGCTGCAGCAGGAGTCCGGAGGCATCAGCCTTGACACCATGCTGATAGATGAAGGGTTCGGTACACTCGACCCGGAAACGCTGGACATGGCAATCAGTACACTGATAGAACTGCAGACTAGCGGCAAGATGGTGGGTATCATCTCCCACGTCGAAGAACTGAAAGAACGGATGGATAACATACTGGAAGTGAAAGCGGTGAACGAAAGGAGCACTGCGAAATTCAAATAGGACGGGACAGCATTCGGCCGCCTCCTTTTTGTGGGAAAGACAGTGGTTAAAAAGGCTTTATATGCGCCACACAGTTTTCACAAAATGACAAATTTTGCGCTTGTCCATGAATTTTTATTTGATATAGTAGGGTTATGATTAATACGGAGGTATGTATGATGAGAAAGCTTTTGTTCAGTGTGGTTATTCTTTCGATGATATTATCTGCATGTAATTCCTCCGGCGTCGAGGTAATGTCGCGGTACGGTAATGAAATCAATGACTTCGAAGTCACCGATGAAAACAGTAAGACATTTACCCGCGAGGATATGGAAGGTAAAGTATGGATCCTCGATTTCATCTTCACAAATTGCGCCACAGTCTGTCCGCCGATGACCTCCAACATGACGCAGGTTGTCAATGAACTTGAGGACAGGGGGATAGAGGATTATGGTGTGCTCAGCTTCACTGTGGATCCTGAAACGGATACGCCTGAAGTGCTGACGGACTATCTGTCACAATACGATGTGCCGGAAGGTACGGAGTGGAAACTCCTGAACGGCTACGATTACGATTTCATCAGGCACTTTGCAGAGAAGAACTTCAAGACGATTGTAGCGCCGCCGCCTGAAGGCAGCAACCAGGTCACCCACGGCATCAGCTTCTACCTGATCGATCAGAACGGTAAAATACTTAAAGACTACTCCGGAGTCGATACCGGTGATACATCATTCCAGCTGGAAGAAATCGTCTCGGATGTCGAGACTGTTGTGGAGGAAGGTCCACAATAGTCATCAGCCAGAGCCCGCGTGCTCTGGCTTTTTTGTTTTTTGGTACAAGCGCAGCTTTTTTTGCATACGCTTAAATCCCGGCGGCCCTATTCTTCTGCGCTCCCTGGCTTGACGGTGAACTGCAGCGGACGTCTGGGTATCAGTTAAAAGGATATTGAGGCAGAGTGAGTCGAATGAAGCGGGCTGAGCTGCTCAGCAGACTGAATTATTTGAAATGGATTTGACAAATGAAAGCGGTTACCCTATTATTTATATGTAGACCGATTGGTATAATTTTATCAAAGCGAGGTATAAACATGAAAAGGAATACCAGAGAAGAACTGATACAGGCAACCGCAAAGCTGCTACAGACCAAAGGGTATGTAGGAACTGGGATGAATGATATCATTCAACTGAGTGGTGCGCCAAAAGGTTCCATCTATTACCATTTCCCGAAAGGGAAGGAGCAGTTGACAATCGAAGCTGTCAATTGGACGAAAGAAAAAGTGACTGAGTATATAAAAGAGAGGCTCTCACTGCATAACGACCCTGTACAGTCCATACAGGAATTCATCGTGGATAGCGGAGAGCGTTTTGAGAAAGATAATTACTTTTTCGGTGTTCCCATCACAGCTCTGGTCCTGGAGACGTCCTCCACAAGTGAGAACTTGAGAAAATCCTGCAACGAAGTGTTTGAAGCCTGGGGAAATGAGTTTTCCAAGGTATTAAAAGCGAACGGTTATGAAAATGACCGGGCAAATGAAATGGGGATGCTGATAAATTCACTTATCCAGGGCGCTTTGGTCATCTCTTTGGCGAGTAAGGATCCTGCTGCGCTTAAAACTGTCGCACAAAAGATTCCATATATCCTGGGATGATTTTTTTTGCAAATATTATACAAACTGGTCTACATAAAAATATAGGAGGTATGAATCATGCACAAGACGGATGAAATTACTGCAGCAAAGGAATTCATATTGGAAAAGACCGGTACTGTACCGGATATCGGGGTCATCCTCGGTTCAGGACTGGGGAGTCTCGCTGATGAAATTGAAGATGCAGTCGTCATACCTTATGCGGACATCCCGGGTTTTATAAAGCCTGAAGGGGTTGGGGGCCATTCAAATGAATTGGTGCTCGGCAGACTGCAAGGGAAGAGTGTAGTGGCGATGAAAGGGAGGTACCATTATTACGAAGGCTACTCCTTGGATGAAGTCACTTTTCCTGTAAGGGTGATCAAAGCACTGGGGGCAGAGCATCTCATAATAACGAACTCATGCGGAGCGGTCAATACAAATTTCAGCCCTGGTGAGCTGATGCTGATTACGGACCATATAAATCTGGTCGGGACAAATCCTCTGATCGGAAAGAACAACGATGACCTGGGCACCCGTTTTCCGGATGTCTCTGAAGTTTATGACCGCCGATTACGTAACTTGGCCCTGCAGATCGCTGATAAGAACAACATCACACTGCAGCAGGGAGTATATGGCTGGTGGAGCGGTCCGGTATATGAGACGCCTGCTGAAATACGGATGATCCGGACGCTGGGCGGAGATGCGATTGGCATGTCCACTGTTCCCGAGGCAATCGTTGCGATTCACTCTGGACTGAAGGTGTTGGGTATTTCCTGTCTGACCAACATGGCGTGCGGAATTCTTGATCAGCCTTTAAGCCATGAAGAGGTGGTTGAAGTTGCCGGCAGGACACGCTCCACATTCATTGGACTGGTGAAAGAGGTCTTGCAGGAAATATAAGCCTTTCCACCATTTTGGTATCATGCAGTATGTCGTCCGCTTTCTTGGTGGATTCATAGCCAAAATGATGGGAGTCTCTTTTTCTGAATCCACAGCTGCTGCGGCCAACATGTTTGTGGGGAACACACAGGCCCCGCTGGTTGTAAAACCCTATGTCAAGAATATGAGCAGATCGCAATTGTTCTCAGTCATGGTAGGGAACCTGGCTTCTGTCTCCGGAGCAGTCATGATGGGGCTGGCCGCACTGGAGATACCATTGGAGTATCTTCTGTCGGCTGCAGTAATGTCTGCACCTGCAGGTATAATGATAGCGAAATTCATCATACCTGAAGTGGAAGCGGTGGATGAACATGAATGGAAGGAAACCACATCTGCCTTTCAGAGAAGATTGACAGCCTATCGGAAAAAAGTCTTGCAATACTTACGTTTGCATTGAGCGGATTTGCCAATTTCGGCGCAGCAGGAAGCATTGTAGCCATGCTCTCTGAAATGGTGCCGGAGAGGAAAAGGCTGATCCAGGGACTAATGATGAAAGCTTTGGTCGGGGCAACAATGGCAAACCTTCTGAACGGTGCGATCGTAGCATTGTTTATCTAACGCCCCTTGATTCGGATTCGTAATATTTATTACAGGTTGAACACCAAAAAGCCATAATGGATAGCGCAGCAGATGACAGCCGCTTCTGCTGAAGCCTGCAGTATAAGGACCCTATCGTCCCTGGCGGAACAGGCGGAAGTGCTGATTAAAATTGAATGGAGATAAATGAAATGACTTTGACCGCTAAAGATGAAAAATTCATGAGGATTGCTATCGAAAAAGCTGAGAAAGCTATGGAAAAAGGAAATGAGCCCTTTGGAGCCATACTGGTGAAAGATGATGAGATAGTATCCAGTTGCGAAAATCAGATATTCACGAAAAATGATCCGACATTTCATGCGGAACTTGGATTGATTAAAGAGTTTTGTTCTGCCAATGGAGGAGACTTATCTGAATACACCATGTACACAAGCTGTGAGCCCTGTTGCATGTGTTCAGGGGCAATGGTGTGGTCCAAGTTGGGGCGTGTCGTCTACAGCTTGAATCATGAGGAGCTGGCAGAGATAGCAGGTTTCAACATTATGATCGGCAGTGATGAAATATTTGCAAGCAGCCCTTTTAAACCTTCCGTAGGAAAACAGGTCCTTTCTGAAGAGTCCAGAGTGCTGTATGAAGATTATTTCGGGAATGAATAATTCCGGTGCTCTCACAAATTCATGATTCCAAACAGGGGGAGTATCCCAGTAGACAGTCTGCCGGCAGGCGGGAATCCGGGAGTGAAGAGCAGCATGATGTCTGAAGATGCCCTGTTACCGGAAGTGGGAAGCAAATGGGCCTGAAAAATTATCACTTCAATAAGGAGAAACCAACCCGCTTGGAAAGTATTTCTTTGCTGAAGTAGATGATGGAGAAACGATTCTCGATGTCCTTTACCATGAATTTGTAAATTATGCATTGTGCATCCAGGGCAGACCTTACATCAGAACCGGAAACCGATCCAATATCGTTTCCGGTTTTTTTGTTCAAACCAAGATCGATTGGTAAAATAATAAGGATTCTATTTTTGGAGGGTCATTATATGGAGAAGAGAAAAGTCATTCTGGACTGCGACCCGGGCCATGATGATGCAATTTCAATCATCATCGCAGCTTCAGAAAGAAGCACACTTGATATTGCGGGAATTACGACAGTCGCCGGCAATGTAGAAGTGGGAAAAAACACTGTCAATGCGCTGAAAATATGCGAACTGCTGAAACTGGATGTCCCCGTCCATCAGGGAGCATCGGGGCCGATGGTGAAGCCAAGCGAGATAGCAACGGAAATACACGGCAGTACGGGCATGGACGGTCCTGAATTGCCTGAACCTGATATAACGAAAGAAGAGCAGCATGCTGTCGATTTCATAATTAAAACGGTAAGATCTTCAAAGGAAAAGGTGACACTTGTCCCGACCGGACCGTTGACAAATATCGCACTTGCACTGATCAAGGCCCCGGATATTAAGGACAATATAGAGGAGATCGTACTCATGGGCGGCGGCACATTCGGCAACTGGACACCTGCTGCGGAATTCAATATCTATGTGGATGCGGAAGCGGCAAAAGTCGTTTACGAGAGCGGTGTGCCCCTTGCCATGTTTGGACTTGATGTGACCCATCAGGTAATTGCCGATAAAGAGATTCAAAAGAGGCTCAGTAGTCCGGATAATGAAATTGCGGTTTTCGTCTCTGAGCTGCTTGAGTTTTTCGGCCGGGCGTATAAAGACCATTTCGGTATCGAAGGCGGACCGATCCACGATGCCTGTACCACCATGTATCTGCTCGAGCCGGATCTCTTCGACATGAAACATGTGAATGTCAGCATAGAGACTAAGGGAGAGTTCACCTACGGTATGACCGCAGTGGATCTCCTCGAAACCACCGGCCTTGAACCGAACACCATGTTTGCCCGCTCAGTGGACCAGGAAAAATTCTGGGATCTGTTTGAAGAGATCTTGGTCACATACAATGAGGATGAATAAACAGAACTTCCTGCAAATTTTTTACACCAGAAGAATCTGGGGGGAGGTTTTAAAATAGATTGATATCAATCAGGACAGTGCACAATCGTGCGCTGTTTTTCATTTAGAGGCACAAATATTGTGTAACCGTAAAGAAGCTGTTAAAGTACTTCAAAGTGGATAATATTTATCCGGTTTAGAAGATGATGAAAAGCGGTGGATGATATGCAGATGAAGACGGGAGTCGAACAGTCGGTGTATGCAGTTCTCCTGTTGAACATGTTGCCGGAAAAGGCCGTGCTCCACAGCGAAGTGATCAGTGAGCAGATTGGTGCTTCCCCGACTTATTTCCAGAAGCTTTTGAGAAAGCTGGCGGGCGCCGGCCTTGATGCAGCTGTCCCCGGAGTGAAGGGCGGTTTCAGGCTGAACAGAGAACCGGAAGATATACGGGTTTATGATATATATGTTGCCATCGAAGGGCAGCAGTCGCTGTACAGCCC
>Ga0209487_1000931_pt1 | contig 25388 bp, 23 predicted proteins | sample Poulit2012_FD_187524 | JGI IMG/M metagenome (GOLD analysis project Ga0209487, IMG submission 187524) | Agricultural soil microbial communities from Georgia to study Nitrogen management - Poultry litter 2012 (SPAdes) (version 2) | ecosystem: Environmental > Terrestrial > Soil > Agricultural land...
GCGCAGCTGCCCAGTAGCATTGGGTCATTATACGCATTTGTGTGCTTTATCTACTCGATTTATAGGCGTTGTTATTTATACTTGCCCGCTCAAATGACGTAGTAGAATAATGCGGGCATCAGCTTGGCTATGTATGAAGTTGGCTGTGCTGATGACGCTAATGCAGTAACAAATCTTGGGGAGTTCAATGAGCCGTTATACCGAATTTAGGACCTTTGCCCTAGTGGCCGAACATGGCAGTTTCGCAGCCGCTGCCGAGGTAGAGGGAGTTACCCCAGTGGTATTGGGGCGTCGTCTGGATGCTCTAGAAAAGCGCTTAGGGGTACGGCTGATGCACCGTTCTACCCGCGGCCTGACTCTGACTGTGCTGGGTGAGCAGTTTTTAGAACGCTGCAAACAGTTGCTGCTGGATTTTGACGAAGCCGAGGCTAGCATTAGCGCTCAACGCGAATTGGTGAGGGGGCATTTGGTGGTGTCTGCACCGGCTTCTTTTGGGCGTCAACACGTGGCGCCGCATGTGATGGGGTTTAAAAAGAAATACCCCGAGCTGAAATTGTCTTTTAATTTTACCGATAGCGTGGTGGATTTAGTGCGCGAGGGTTATGACATGGCCATTCGCATTGGCGGGGTTATTGATCCTAACTATGTTGCCATTAACCTTTTTCCCAATCAACGTGTTGTATGCGGTGCACCTGTATTCTTTGAGCGCCACGGGGTACCTAAAAAGCCCGAGGACCTAACTCGTTTTAATTGTCTGGCCTTTAATCTACAAGGTGGCCAGCAGCAGGGATGGACCTTTATGCGCAATGGCAAACCTTTTGCTGTGCGGGTGAATGGTGATGTGGCTTGTAATGATGGCGAGCTGCTTTATCATTGGGCCAAGCAGGGACATGGCATTGCATGGCGTTCGACTTGGGAGATTCACCCCGAGTTAAAAAAAGGTGAATTAGTTACAGTGCTCGATGAGTTTGCGTTGCCCAATTACGATATTCAGGCGGTGTATCCCCAGCAACAGTATTTGCCTGCCAAGGTACAACGATTTATTGAATATATCCGCGCGATTTATAACCGCCCTGGCTATTGGGACGAACATCGATACGTGCTTTGAGTGCAGTGAGTGCGGCATCAAATAATATCGAAAGTGTATTAACAGTTTTTGTTGCATCTGTATCTGTACAGGGCTTGGGAAAGTTACATTTGCAGCCGATAATATAGGCTGATCTTCTTTTTTAGGGGGTATTGTGCAGGGCTCTGCAACCTGGGACTTAGTAACTTGGCTGTCTATCGCTACAGTGGCCTTTGTGGTGGGGGGGATTATTGTCCTCTCTGAGCGTTGGCACGGCAAAATAACAGGTGATACCGATATGGACAAACCCCAGGCCAGTCACCTAAGGCCGGCTCCCCGCGTGGGTGGGCTGGCAATTTGGGCCGGCAGTTTGGCGGGGTTGTTAGTTTTGGGCCCTAGCAATATGACATTGACCTGGTTATGGCCGGTCTTGTTCATAGCAGCATTGCCAGTGTTCGTAGCAGGTGTCGTCGAGGATATCAGCAAGGATGTCGGCTCTTTAAAGCGGCTGCTCGCCGCGTTTGCTTCGGCGGCTATTGCCTGGTGGCTATTAGGCGGTGTAATGCGTGTTGATGTCGAATGGGCTGATTGGCTATTGTCGTTTTGGCCGATTTCCTTGGTCTTTACAGTCGTAGCGGTGGGCGGCTGTACGCACGCACTTAATATTATTGATGGCATCAATGGATTAGCAGGGATGGTGGCTGTGCTCATGGCTGCTTCATTAGCCGCTGTCGCTTGGCAGGTGCAGGATTATCCCATTGTATTGATTGCCACCTCATTAGCATTTTCCACACTTGGATTTCTGGCATGGAACTTTCCCTTTGGGCGTGTCTTCCTAGGGGATGGTGGGGCCTATTTTTTAGGTTTTATGCTGGCCGAGTTAGCGGTCTTGCTCGTAGTGCGCAATCCTAGCATCTCGCCTTTTTATGCTTTGGCCGTACTTTTTTATCCGGTCTTCGAAACTATGTTTTCCATTTGGCGACGCTTAATTAAGCGCAATGTGCCCGTGGATCAGCCGGATTCTTTACATCTGCACCAATTGGTATTTCGTCGTTTGGTGCGTGTTAGTGTTTTGCGCGAAGGGCGCCGATATGTCCCCCCAACCTCTAATGCTATGGCATCCCCGTATCTTTGGGGGTTGGTGCTGATCGGGTTAGTACCTGCTACCGTTTGGTGGGATAATTCGTGGATGCTGGTGCTCAGCTTAGTGGTGTTCGCGCTGTGTTATATCTGGTTGTACGCGCGCTTGGTGCGCTGGCGTCGGCCTCGTTGGCTGCTTTTGCCATCAGTGCGACGGGCACATGGCCTGCAGGCCGCACAGGATAAAAAACCACCCAAAGCGCCGTCCAGCACCCGTCATAACAGCGCTTCGTCACCACCCAAGACGAAACGGCATAAACATGACGATGCGTCGTAGGGCCAGATATTGACCCCATGTAAAAGCGTTTTTAATGATTCATCGATTATGCGCGCTTCCTTTGCCGCGCTCAATAAAATATTTTTAAAAAGGGGAACGCCGTGTCAACACAGGACATGAAGTTGGCAGTCATTGGTTTGGGCTATGTGGGCCTGCCTTTGGCTGTAGAGTTTGGAAAAAAACGTACTGTCATTGGTTTTGATATTAATCCACACCGTATTGATGAATTGCGGGCCGGCGAGGATCGCACCTTGGAGGTTGAGCCCGAGGACCTGCTGGCTGCCAAGCTGGTTCATTACACTGCTGATCCTAATGAGTTGGCCGAGGCCAATGTGTTTGTGGTGACTGTTCCTACGCCGATTGACGAATATAAACAGCCGCAGCTCGAGCCTTTGGTGCGTGCCAGTGAAACCATCGGCAAGGTATTAAAAAAAGGCGATATCGTTATTTACGAGTCCACGGTGTTCCCAGGGGCGACTGAGAGTGTTTGTGTGCCCGTACTCGAGGATGTCTCTGGATTGCGTTATAACGAGGACTTTTTTGCAGGTTATAGTCCTGAGCGTATCAATCCAGGGGATAAGAAAAACCGCCTGCCTGGCATCGTCAAGGTCACTTCGGGGTCGACGCCCGAAATTGCCGATCGGGTAGATGCGTTATACGCCGAGATTATTACAGCAGGCACGCACAAGGCTGCATCGATCAAGGTGGCCGAGGCTGCAAAGGTCATTGAAAACACCCAGCGTGACGTCAACATTGCCTTGATCAACGAGTTGGCATTGATTTTTAATCGTTTGGATATTGATACCGAAGATGTCCTCGAGGCAGCTGGTACCAAGTGGAATTTTTTACCTTTCCGTCCGGGCTTGGTCGGGGGGCACTGCATTGGTGTGGATCCTTATTACCTCACACACAAGGCACAATCCATTGGCTATCACCCTGAAATTATTCTCGCGGGCCGTCGCCTGAATGACGGGATGGGTAGTTATGTGGCTTCTCAGCTGATAAAAGCGATGCTTAAAAAGTGCATCCAAATCCAAGGCGCGCGTGTTTTGCTCTTGGGTTTGAGTTTTAAGGAAAACTGTCCTGACTTACGCAATACCCGAGTTATTGACATTGTGACTGAGCTAAAAGAGTACGGTGTACAAACGGATGTTTTCGATCCATGGGTTGACCCCCAAGAGGCCAAAGAAGAATATGGCATTGATTTGGTAGCAGAGCCTCAGGAAAATCAGTACGACGGCATGATTATTGCTGTGGCCCATGATCAGTTTAAAAAACTTGGTGCCCAAGGCATTCGTCGTTTAGGGCGTGAAAGCCATGTCTTGTACGACCTCAAGTATGTATTGGGTCGCGACGATTCGGATTTACGTTTATAAGGAGTCCACATGACGCGTACAGACAGTGTTTTTGCTGAATTATTCACACCCTTGAAAGGGGACTCTAAGCGTTGGCTGGTCACAGGATGTGCAGGTTTTATTGGCTCTAATCTGATCGAGGCTTTATTAGAAAATGGCCAAGAGGTGATCGGGCTGGACAATTTTTCTACTGGACACGCTCATAACCTACATGAAGTCGAACGCAATGTCGGGCCTGAGGCATGGGGGCGTTTTCGTTTTGTAGAGGGCGATATCCGCGATTTAGCTACCTGCCACGAGGTCAGTGCAGGTGTGGATTATATTTTGCACCAAGCAGCCTTGGGCTCGGTGCCGCGCTCACTCGAAGACCCACTGACCAGCAACGAGGTCAATGTGACTGGGCATCTAAATATGCTGATTGCTGCGCGTGATGCCAAGGTCAAGCGTTTTGTTTATGCGGCTTCTAGCTCGACTTACGGAGACCACCCAGGTTTACCCAAGGTCGAAGACAGAATTGGCAAGCCGTTGTCGCCTTATGCTGTGACCAAATACGTCAATGAGCTTTATGCCGATGTATTTGCGCGCGCCTATGGTGTGCCCAGTATTGGTTTGCGTTATTTTAATGTGTTTGGGCGTCGTCAGGATCCTAATGGTGCTTATGCTGCTGTCATTCCTAAGTGGGTGTCAGCGATTATTCAACAACAGCCGGTGCAGATTTACGGAGATGGTGAGACCAGCCGAGATTTCTGTTTTATTGATAATGTCGTTCAAATCAATTTGCTGGCTGCTTTGGGTCCCCAAGAGTCGGTCAATGAGGTTTACAACGTGGCAGTGAATGACCGTACCTCGCTTAATGATCTGTTTGCAATGCTCTGCGAGACGCTAAAACCATTAGGGGTTGATTATCCGCATGCGCCTCAACACACAGATTTCCGACCCGGCGACGTCCGTCATTCTCAGGCTGATATCTCCAAGGCGCAGCAACACTTAGGCTATGCGCCGCAGTATCGCTTGGCCGAGGGGCTAGAAAAAGCCATGCCTTGGTATTTGTCCTATTTTCAGGCGCTTGAACAAGGTCAAGTCAGGTAGGACATAATTATGCACATCATGATTGTTATCCATTCGCTGCGTAGCGGAGGGGCCGAACGAGTAACGGCAGATCTCAGCAGTTATTGGCATCGATTGGGTTACAAGGTCAGTGTCGTGACTCAGCTAGAGCCAGATACTGATGTTTACCCGCTTGCCCAAGGGGTGCAGCGGCACGTGCTGCATACTGCTTATGATACGGGGGGCGGTTTGCGCGGATTATGGGCCAATTGGCGCCGTGCGCGTCGTTTGCGCGCACTGATCAAAAAGCATCGTCCTGACTGCGTATTAGGCATGATGACAACTAGCTCTGTATTATCTGTCATGGCCTCACGAGGTTTGAAAAACCGTGTTATCGCTATGGAGCATACGCATCCGCCCAAGCAGAAATTACCGGATGCGTGGCAAAAAATGCGTCACTGGGCCTATCAACGCACCGATGCTGTGGTGACACTGACCAGCGCGACGGCCCAATGGGTGCGTCAACATATCCCCGGCACACAAGTGCACGTCATTCCCAATGCGGTGCGTTGGCCTTTGCCGGCTATGGAGCCCCAGGTCGACAGTCATAAAACCCCGGGTCGTTATCGCTTACTGGCTGTGGGCCGATATCACGAAGTCAAAGGTTTTGATCGTCTGATCGAGGCTTTTGGGATGCTGGCCAAGTATTTTCCAGATTGGGACTTGGCCATCGTTGGTGACGGCGCCCAGCGTGAAGCCCTAAGCGAACAAATAGATGCCCTGGGTTTACAAGAGCGTGTACAGTTGGTTGGTCAGGTGGGCAATATTCAAGACTGGTACGAAAGCGCCGATATTTACGTTTTGAGCTCTCGTTACGAGGGTTTATCGAATAGCTTATTAGAAGCCATGGCATGCGGTTTGCCTGTGGTTGCAGTGGACTGTGATGTCGGGCCCCGTGAGATCATTCGCAACGATATAGATGGGGTATTGGTGTCGCCAGCGGATGATATCGAAGCTTTGGCTGCCCATTTATCCGATTTGATGGGGCGACCTTTACATCGGACTGCATTAGCACGCCGAGCTGTTGATGTACGCGATCGGTTTTCTGTGGCGCGTATCATGACCCTCTGGGAGGCTGTGCTGCGCGCTGAGCAGGACCCTTTGCAAGCCCCTCAACCCAAAGCCTCGGTACGCGATGAGCAATCAAGAGTAGAGAGTACAGACGATCACGAACCACATAGACACGAGGGTTCTGCGCATGAAACAGGCCCGACCGCGGATGCCTCAGTAAATACTGTTCACGGGTCCCCGGCAGCCGGTACAAATAACGCAGAAAACTCAGGGCATAGTCGTCCGTCTCATCATAAGCAGGAGGAAGCATGACCGTAGCCGCCGCTTTACAGCATTCGCCACGACGTATTCTTTTTTTTGTGGGCAGTATGAATGCCGGAGGCGCTGAACGCGTTGCAGCGACTTTGGTTAATGCGTGGGCGGCACGCGGAGACGAGGTGTGTCTGGTCATGACGCATTTGGCCTCGCGGGAAAGCTTTTATTCATTGCATTCACAGGTGCAGTGCGTTTCATTGGCAGATTATTTGCCAGCGCGTGGACGTTGGTTAAAACCGATGGCCAAGGCACGGGCTATTCGGGCGATCTACCATGAATTTCAGCCTGATGTGGTCTTGTCTTTTCTGACCAACGTCAACATTAATGTGTTGTACGCTCTAAAAAATATTCCAACCCCAATTGTGGTATGTGAACGCACACACCCATTACATAGTCGCAGCGCTACGCGTAGTTTACGCCTGCTGCGGCGTTGGCTTTATCCCCGTGCCAGTCGAGTGGTTTTACAGACGACAGCCAGTGCCCAGGATTTTGCCCGTGTACAAACTCATGCCCGATCTTATGCTGTGGTGCCCAATCCAATTGACCCGCGGTTATTACAGCGCCGGCCGGTCTATGAAAATACGTTGCAGATGCCGCCCAAGCTCATCGCGCTGGGTCGATTAGCCGAGGTCAAACGCTTTGATTTACTGATCGAGGCATTTGCGGCCTTGCCCAGCGCCTATCAGACTTGGGAGTTGCATCTATACGGTGATGGGCCACAGCGCGAGGCATTGCAACAGCTGGCTCAGCAGCGTGGGGTCGATAAACGGGTGTTTTTTCAAGGACGCACTGACGAGCCTTGGCAGAAATTATCAGAATCACAGCTGTTTGTATTATGCTCCGATTACGAAGGTTTTCCCAATGCCTTGCTCGAGGCTATGGCCTTGGGTTTGCCATGTATTACCCTAGATTGTCCCAGTGGGCCCGCTGAAATTAGTGAACAAGGACAAGTGGCGCGGCTGCTGCCTAAAGACGCTGATGCGCAGACACTGGCCCGAGCTTTAGAACAGTTGATGGGCGATCCTAAACAACGCCGTGATTTAGGGGCCGCGGCACGCGAATCAGTAGTGCGTCGCTATGCTTTGGCGACGGTCCTAACTCGCTGGGACGAGTTATTTACAGAACTAGAAAGTAGTAAATAAAGTAGAGCACAATGAAAGAATTAGATTTGGTACAAATGGCTGATCAATCGGGTGTCCAGGAAAAGACACAAAAGTCAGCCAGTGCGGATTCTGATACGATGCCTCTAAAGGTGATGCACGTCATATCCGGTTTAGGCCAAGGAGGGGCAGAAACCGTCATGTTTCGCTTATTGACGGCTACTCGATATGAGGTCGCGCACGAGGTAGTGTCGTTAGGAGGCATGGATGAGTTTGGACCCAAATTACAGGCAGAGGGGATTCCCGTTCAGGCTTTTGGGTTATCTGGGCGCAATGTATTGACCCAAGGGCGCGCCCCGTTCTTGCGCGCGCTAGAACGTATTCAGCCCGATGTGATTCAAACCTGGATGTATCACTCTAATGCGTTAGCTTCGTGGTGGGCCTATCGTGCAGGATACAAAGGTCGAATCGTCTGGAATATCCGCAATTCAGGCAAGCATCTCGAGGACTTTAGCCTGATATCTCGTCTGTCTTTGCGCGCTGGTGCCTGGTTGTCACGTCGGTTGCCGACTGCCATTGTGAGCTGTGCCCAAAGTGCCGCAGAACAGCACCGCCGGTTAGGCTTTCGTGGGCCACCAATGACCGTAATCCCCAATGGTATAGACACGGTCTATTGGCAGCCGGATGCCACGCAAGGCCAAGAACAACGCAGCAAAATGCGGATACGACCTGATATGCCGGTGCTTGGTGTGGTGGCGCGTTGGCACCCCCTTAAAGATTATCCCAACCTTTTACGTGCCTTGGGTCAGGTGGTGCAAAAGTATCCCAACGTCAAATGCCTGCTGATTGGTGGTGAGGTGGTGCAGACCAATAAAGAACTGATGCGTTTAATAAAAGAACATCAATTAGAAAACAATGTGCTTTTATTAGGGCAGCGCGATGATGTAGCAGAGTGGATGCGCGCCATGGATATTTTTGTCCTTTCAAGCAAAGCCGAGGGTTTTCCCAATGTGGTCTGCGAGGCGATGGCGTCAGGCGTGCGTTGTGTGGTTACAGATGTGGGCGATGCCGCACTCATTGTGGGCAATGAGGGGGTAGTCGTAGCACCTGAGGATGCCAATGCTTTGGCAGTCGGTATTGAACAAGCCATTTATGAGCTTAGCGCTGATGTACATAGGCAGGCCATAGAAACAGGCCGCAAACGCATGCAAGCCGAATTTGGTGCCGATCAAATGAATGCTGCCTATGTTCGATTGTGGCGTGAGGTTGCAAATCAAGCTGATTCCAAAGGGTGATGCATATGGCAGCAACACAGCAGGGCAAACGTGTCTTGATCCTGGTAAATAATCCGGCATTTTTCCTTTCTCATCGATTGGAAATCGCCCAAGCGGCATTGGCTACGGGTTATGAGGTACATATTGCCACCATGGATGGCCCGGCTGTAGCACAGATACGCGCGCATGGTTTTAAGCACCATGTCATTCCAATGACGCGCAGCGGCAAAAATCCATTCCAAGAGCTCCGGACTTTGTACGCATTATGGCGGTTGATGCGAAATTTGCGCCCGCATGTGGTGCATGCTGTAACTATCAAACCCGTGCTCTATGGCGGGATTGCGGCACGCTTTGCGGGTGCCGAGGTGGGGCCTTTTTTGGCCGCTATCTCAGGTCTAGGCTATTTATTTACTCGTGACACGGGATGGCAACGACGTATTGCCTTGGGTCTTTATCGCTTGGCTCTGGGGCGCCCGAGCACACGTGTGATCGTGCAAAATGAATCTGACCAGGAAATGCTCGTTCAGGCTGGCGTCGTCCAAGAAAAACAATGTGTGCTCATTCCTGGGTCGGGCGTTGATATTGATAAATTTACGTTGACTACTGAGCCCCAAGAGCCTATCACATTAGTTATGGCGGCTCGGTTGTTGCATGACAAAGGGGTCCAAGAATACATTCAGGCGGCCCAGTGGGCTCATAAGCAGGGTTACGATTGGCGTTGGCAGATTGCCGGTTCTGTAGATCCTGGCAATCCAGCCAGTTTGACTGAGGATGAAATCAAAGGCTGGCATGACGCCGGGGTAGTGCAATGGTTGGGCGAACGCCAAGACATTGACGTACTGTACCGCCAGGCCCATATTGTGGTGTTGCCTTCATATCGTGAGGGCCTACCCAAGAGCCTGATCGAGGCAGCAGCCAGTGGCCGCGCAGTGGTTACTACAGATGTCCCCGGGTGCCGCGATGCCATCATTGCGGATCAAACAGGGGTGTTAGTGCCGGTACGCGACAGTCAGGCGCTGGCACAAGCGATTGAGCGGTTGGCTTTAGATAATGCCCTGCGTCGGCAATTGGGTATTGCCGGTCGGCGGCTGGCCGAAGAGCGCTTTGATGTCGCGCAGGTTGTGCGAGTACATTTAGATTTATATAAAGAGTTAGCGCACAAATCGGCCGCCGCCGATTAATTAACACCCTAGCTGATTAATGAAAAATAATTAAATAGGCAGCTGTAAATCTGGGCGTAGTTGCGTAATGGCTGTTTTAAACTCTTGTTGAATGCGTTCTAATGCCTGTATGTTGTCAGCCTCAAAGCGTAATACCACTACAGGCGTGGTGTTAGATGCACGCGCTAATCCAAATCCATCGGGGTACTCGGCACGAATGCCATCGATAGTGATCCTTTCTATGGCACCAGGGAAATCAGCCTGTTGTAACTGTTCGACAAAGGAGTGGGGCTCGCCCTCACGCATTTCTATTTTGAGCTCTGGTGTAGAGTGATCCTGAGGCAAGGCATTAAGCACAGCGGCAGGATCCTGACTGCGCGATAGTATCTCTAGCATCCGTGCGCCAGTGTAAAGACCATCATCAAAACCAAACCAGCGCTCTACAAAAAATATATGCCCACTCATTTCACCGGCCAAAGGGGCCCCGGTTTCAGCCAGCTTTGCCTTGATCAATGAGTGCCCGGTTTGCCACATCAATGGGATGCCCCCGGCTTCTTTGATGGCCAGCCCCACATGGCGGCTGCATTTCACATCATAGATAATCGTGCTGCCGGGTTTGCGCTCGAGGATATCTCTGGCGAACAAGATCAACTGGCGATCGGGCCAGATGATATCTGCGCCTGGAGTCACAACCCCCAAACGATCACCATCACCATCAAAGGCCAGCCCAAGCTCGCAATCATGTTTGCGCACGGCGGCAATCAAGTCTTGTAGGTTGTTCGGATCAGCAGGATCAGGGTGATGATTTGGAAAATCACCATCTACAGTGTCGTACAGCATGATGGTCTCGCATCCTAGGGCCTCAAAAAGTGCTCGTGCAACGACACCTGTGGCGCCGTTGCCACAATCAATCGCCACACGCATGGGGCGCTCGAGTTGGACGCGCTCGGTCACTGTTTGAATGTAATCTGCTATGGGGGCGTAAGCACGGTCAATAGCGGGGCTTGGAGGGGTTTCAGCGGGGTGCTCCATCAGCGAGTGTAGAGCCTGTATATCTGGGCCATAGAGTGTTTTACCGCCCAACATCATTTTAAACCCGTTATATTCAGGGGGGTTGTGGCTGCCTGTGATGGCCACTGCCGAACCAGTGTCCAGCTGATGGGCAGCAAAATAAACTAATGGTGTTGGGACTAAACCCAGATCAATGCACTCGACGCCTGCTCGCATTAAGCCTTGCTGTAAAGCGACAGAAAGCTCGGGACTACTGTGGCGCCCATCATAACCAATGACAAACTTTTGGATGTTTTGTGCGCGTGCCTGTTGGCCCAATGCAAGCCCCAGGTGAAAGGCAAATTTAGCATTCAGTTGGTCGGGCACAGTCCCGCGAATATCATAAGCCTTGAAGACAGCAGCAGGAAATTTGGCAGAGGTCATGGGCTTTAGTATCCTTTTGTCGAGTTAAAATGATGTCTATTATCGCCCATTTGTACATTTTGGCCCAATGCAGGGCTAATCGAGCAAGCGGGTCAGACACAAAATACATGCTATAGGGAAAATCATGGAACAGCTATCTGAATTGGTTGCGCTCATTGGGTCAGCGCATGTATTGACCGAACCTCAATTAAAGGCTCAATACGAGGAAGACTGGCGTGGCCGTTATCACGGACAGGCGCTGGCAGTAGTGCGCCCTGCAGATACCGAACAGGTGGCCGAGGTCATGCGCTGGTGTTATCGCCACGAGGTACCGGTCATCACCCAAGGGGGAAATACGGGTTTGTGCGGCGGTGCAACTCCCGACAGCACCGGACAGGCCATTATTTTATCTACCGAGCGACTAACTGCGATTCGAGCTGTTGATACAGACAACGACACAATGGTGGTCGAGGCAGGCTGTATTTTGCAAAACATCCAACAGGCTGCGACTGATGTTGAGCGGTTATTTCCTTTAAGCTTAGCTGCCGAAGGCAGCTGCACCATCGGTGGAAATTTAGCCACCAATGCGGGGGGTACCCAGGTGCTGCGCTATGGAAATGCTCGTGATTTGGTGTTGGGGCTCGAGGTGGTTACCGCCGAAGGTGATATCATGCACGGATTGCGTGGGTTGCGCAAAGACAACACCGGTTATGACTTGCGCAATTTATTTATCGGCAGCGAGGGTACTTTGGGAATCATCACAGCCGCGACTCTCAAGCTCTTTCCGCAGCCGGTGGCACAGTGCACAGCCATGCTGGCATTTGAGTCCGTCGAGGCAGCCATTCAGATGTTGAATTTGGCTCGCCAAGGCTTTGGTCCCGCATTGACTGGTTTTGAATTGATGGCTCGCAACTGTCTCGAGGGTGTGGTCGAATGCTATCCCGAACAGCGCCTGCCTTTTCAGGGGCCTTCTGCCGAGCAGCCTTGGTTTGCATTACTCGAGTTATCAGATAGCGAGAGCGAGGAACACGCACGTACCCGTTTCGAAGAAGTCCTGGGTGAGGCGATCGAGCAAGGGGTTGTGGTCGATGCTGTGATTGCCGAAAGTGTGGCCCAAAGTGCAGCACTGTGGCATCTACGCGAGAGTATTCCATTGGCCGAGCGTGCCCACGGCATAGGCATCAAGCATGACATTTCGGTTCCTGTATCCAGTTTTGCCGAGTTTATCGAGCAAACCAACGCAGAAATACAAGCTTTCATGCCCAAAATAGAACATGCGATTTTTGGTCATTTGGGGGATGGCAACCTGCATTACAATGTTATGAGTGGTGCACACTATAGCGAGCAAGAGCTGATCAGCAAACAAGAGGAATTGTCCGGGTTGGTCCATGACGCTGTGTTCCGTTTTGGCGGTTCTATCAGTGCAGAGCATGGTATTGGCCAACTCAAACGTGATTGGTTGCCACGCTACAAGGACCCTGTCGAGATTGCCCTGATGAAGCGCATCAAGCAGGCCTTGGATCCTAAAAACATCCTTAACCCAGGCAAACTACTCAATCTGGATTAACAAACGCGTAACGCAGGCGGTACGAGTGAATAATTCAACACAATATGATTTTCCCTGGCGCGCGTGGGCGGTTGTTTTAATTACCAGTGTGGTCGTTGGTGTGGCTGCCTATGGCATTCAGTATGGTGGTTTTGATCTGGTGCCGAATCATTGGTATTTTGATGCGGCTGCCCAGCGCTTTCCCTTGGCCGAAGGCGGTTTTATTGATGATTTTGGCCGTTATTGGATTTGGCTTGTGCCCTTTGGGGGCGCCTTGCTAGTTGGCTTTAGGACCTTTTGGTATTGGCCTGTTGCGACCTCACTCGAGCGCAAGCTAGGGGTACGTTTGGCCCTGCTGCTATTCACAGGTCCTTGGTTTATTCGCATAGTTAAACACCTCACCGCGATGCCACGGCCCATGCTTTTGACTGAATTCGGTGGCCCTGAGCCGTTGCCTACCAGCTTTTGGGCCGAGGTTTTTGCCCAGGGTGGTGGCGCGTTGCCCAGCGCCCATGCCAGTGCGGGTTTTGTGTTGCTGGGGTTAGGCTGGGTGCGTTATGTGCGCCAAAAAAAGTTTGATGCGCGCGTCGGTTGGGCATGGGCATTAGCCGTGGTGCTAGGGTTGATTTTTGGGTGGTTACGAATCATCCAAGGCATGCACAGCCTGAGCCAGGTCGTCTGGTCTTTGGCAGTGATTAATTTATATGCTGCCTTGTTTATATTGCCTTTGTGGTCACAACGCAACGGACATTCTGTGCTCAACCCACAAAACAATTAAAGCATCCTGGCGGTGTTGGCTAACGTCGTTGACAGCGACGACAATAAAAGGTGGCCCTTTGATTTTGTACCATTCGTAGGATGGGGCGCTCGCAGCGAGGACAAGGGTCGCCTTCTTTGCCATATACCAATGCATGCAAATCAAAATAGGCCCCTGGAGCGCCGGTCGCATTGATATAGTCCTGCAGGGTAGTGCCCCCAGCATCCAATGCTTTTTGGATGGTATCGACGATTGCTTGGTGTAATTTGCGCAATCTGTACATGGATAAGGCACCCGCTGGGGTTTCGGGGTGGATACCTGCTTTGAACAGCGCTTCCGAGGCGTAAATGTTGCCGACCCCAACTACCGTTTTCCCCTCAAGCAACGCGTTTTTAATTGCTAAACGCCGGTTTTTAAAACCTTCGTGCAGGGTGTGCGGGGTAAACTCTTCTCCCAAGGGCTCAACCCCTAAATGAGCCAATAATCGATGCTCTAAAATTGGTCCTGCAGTGCGGTCGTGCCACAAAATGGCACCAAAGCGACGCGGATCATGCAACAATAACCGAGCACCAGGCAGCCGCCATTCAGCATGATCATGTTTGAGTCTTTCAGCATCGGCAGGGGCATGACGCAGTGATCCTGACATGCCTAAATGAATAATCTGATAACCTGCAGCAAAACCGATCAACAGGTACTTGCCTCGGCGCTGACAAGAATGTACTGTTTGGTTTTGTATCCTGGCAGGCATTTCTGGGCACACTGGCCAGCGTAAACGTGGCTGATGCACAATGAAATCATCGACGCGTTGGCCTACAATAAGTGGCTCGATGCCACGGCGCGTTGTTTCTACTTCGGGGAGTTCAGGCATAACACTACAGGTTCGGTGGTATAAATGTAACTGAGTCAGCCCATCAGGCATGCATTGCTGCATGGGGCATGCAATGGATGTACCAATTTAAATTTTGCGTCGCTGCGCAGGTTAATGAATGAGTTTTTTCCTCTCTATATTCCTCTCGCTCATTGTAGCTACTTTTCTGCAGACTGCCGCTTTTGCCCAAGAGCAAACAGCACAGGCGCACCGCCTCGGACCCACCGAGCATTTCTACATCGACGCTGAGGGCAAGCACCGCATCCTGGATAGCGCCACATTGGTTTATCGCACTCTAGTGGGCGAGATGGCCGTGGCCGAACAGGATTTTTCGCTGGCCGCTGTTACCTTTATCGAGTTGGCACAGGATACCGAGGACCCTAGGTATGCACAGCGTGCATTTAGGCTGGCCATGGCTGAGCAAGACATCAATTTAGGTGTGCAGGCAGCTCAGTTATGGGCACAGCTAGATCCCGAAAACCCTGATGCGCGTGCTAGTGCATTGGCCCTCGAGGCCTCTACGGGCGAGACCGAGGGCATGGCACATACTTTGCGTGACCGCATCGAGATCGCTGACGACAAGGAACAAGCCGTCATTCAGGCCATGGGCATCGTTAGCCGTATGGTAGATCCTTTTTTAGCGCTCGAGGTTTTTGAATCAGCCTTGCCGGAGGATGCCCGCGACCTGATGGTTACACACATGGCTCTGGCTGATTTGGCCTGGGCAGCCCAAGAGCCTCAACGAGCTGCTGACGAGGCATTGGCCGCTTTACAGCGCAGCCCCGAATCTGAATCAGCAGCGATGCGTGTCCTCGAGTACGGGCTGGCTGTCGCACCTGATCAGGCGTTTGCAACAGCCAGAAACTACGCCCGTGATTATCCTCAATCAAGGCAGCTGCATTTGATGTTGGTGAATCGGTATGTAGAATACGACCGCCACAGCGATGCGTTATCGTTGTTGCACGAAATGACCCAGCACAATCCCGAAGATTTTGACCTCATGTTTATCGAGGCCGAGGTCTATCGTCAAGGGGGCAAGCACAAAGAGGCCAAGCAATTGCTGCATGAATACATCGAGGTCCAATCACAACGCCGGCTGACTGTAGACGATGCGGTCAGTACTGTACTCAGCCGTATCTCTGATGCGCGATTAGCACTGGTGCAAATAGCCGAACAAGAACAAGATTATCCCGAGGCTATCCGACAGCTAGATTTAATTGAAGAGCCCGATTTTGCTTTTCAAGCGCGCGTCCATCGAGCCGTGCTAGAAGGTCGTATGGGGCACATGGACAAGGCTCAAAAAACCTTGGACACGGCAGGGGCTAGGAGCAATCAGGATGAGGTCATCATCGAATTAACTCGCGCCTCTATTTACCACGAGGCCAAACAACTAGACAAAGCTATCGATGTCCTCGAGAGGGCCAATCGTCAAATGCCGGATATCCCTGAGATCAAGTATGACTTGGGGATGCTGCTGGTGCAAAATGACGAAGATCATAAATTTGAATTGCTGATGCGTGAGATTATCGAGCTTGATCCCGAGCACGCCAATGCATATAACGCTTTGGGCTATATCTACGCAGATCAAAATAGGAATCTTGATGAGGCTCAAAATCTGCTCGAACAGGCCATGGATCTCGAGCCAAACAATCCTTATATTCTCGATAGTGTTGGTTGGTACCTGTACAGGGTAGGCGATCTCGAGGCCGCTGTTGAGTATTTGGCCCGCTCTTACGAGCAACTACCAGCCGCGGATGTGGCCGCGCATCTAGGCGAGGTTTTGTGGGTCAAAGGGCGCAAAGACGACGCTAGAAAAGTCTGGCAAGAGGGGCTCGACGCGGACCCTGATAATGACACACTACAAGAAACACTCGATCGCTTTAACGTGCATCTATAATTTTCCACGGAGTTGCTTTCATGGGTATTTACCTGCGCCTGTTTTTAGGGGGGCTGCTGTTGAGCCTGCTGGCGGCATGTGCCAGTATGCCAGATGGTAAAACAGATTCAACACGCGCTCAAAGCGCTGCGCAGCTGGCAAAAGTACCGAGCCCCAGTGCAGAACAACCCTTTCACCGCCAGGGGCGTTTTGCTGTGCATGCCGAGCGTATGAACGACAAGCCCGAAGCTGTACAGGGGGGCTTTAATTGGTACGACAATGGCCAGCAATTAGTGTTAGAGCTCCGTAACCCATTGGGACATGTGATGGCGCAACTACAAGTCGATGATCGCGGCGCTTGGTTACAAGAGCCCCGCGCTGGGATGCGTTATGGTGATAGCGCCGACGCGCTGGCCCAAGAGATTTTTAATCAGCCTATCCCTGTCGAGGGCTTGCGCTATTGGTTGCGTGGCGCCGCGGGTTCTCAAGCCAGCGATATTCGTGCTGACGACCAAGGCAGGCTCGAGCATGCACGCGACCAAGGGTGGCGAGTTACTCTCGAGGAATATGATGCGCAGGGCCCGAAACGATTGTTTTTAGTCTTTCACCAAGGAGGTCAACGCATCACCGTCAGAATTGTCGTTGATGCAGATCCCGAGGTCCAGTAATCAACAAGACAGTAACTGATTTATTGATAAACCAAGGGATATGATGGATTTGACGATTCCCCCCGAGATGCGCCGCCTGCATGAACAGGCGGACGCTGGCTATTGCTTATTGCCGGCACCTGCGAAAATCAACCTTTTTTTGCATGTGGTGGGGCAGCAAGATGATGGTTATCACAGGCTGCAAACAGTTTTTCAGTTTATTGATTTATGTGATTACCTCAGTTTTCGGTACCGTGACGATGGTCAAATCAATGTGCATTTGCCTCAATATCCCAATTTAAAGACTGCAGATAATCTAATTTACCGCGCTGCTCGGCGTTTACAGGCGGACAGCCATCATGGGGTTGATATTTGGTGCCATAAACATATCCCAATGGGGGGTGGGTTAGGGGGTGGTTCCAGTAATGCTGCAACGACTTTAATTGCCTTAAATAAATTGTGGGGCTTGGGTCTATCACGTCAAAAATTACAGGCCATCGGATTAGAGCTAGGCGCTGACGTGCCTGTTTTTATTTTTGGACAACCCGCATTTGCAGAAGGGTTGGGCGAACGGTTACAAGCCGTTCCACCGATGCAAGGCACCTTGGTGTTATGGCTGCCCGACTTAACTGTTGCAACTGCGCAAGTGTTTAGCGATCCGGACTTGACGAGAAGCACCAAAGGAGTTACTATTTTTGACTTTATTGGCTGGCACGAATCCTTGCAAAAGGCCTATGGACATTTTGATATCAGGGATTCTGTAGTAGGTTACGATGGTCAGGTCAATCTATTTGGTCATAATGATCTACAACCAGTTGCAGCAAAGCAACATCCACAGTTACAGTTGCTGCTGGATGACTTGCAGAGCCTAGGGGTACATGCTAGTGTTTCGGGTTCTGGTTCAAGTGCTTTTGCCTTATATGCAACAGCCCCTTTAGCCAATAGACATTTAGAACTGTTTCGCGCTAAAATACAGTTCGATACGAAAATTAGGGATAACCTGGATGTGCAGTCGACACTTTGTCATTGCTTGAATGCTCACCCACTTTATTCCTGGTTGAGTTAAAATTAGAGTACACATGGGGATTAGCCAAGTTGGTTAAGGCACCGGGTTTTGATTCCGGCATGCGAAGGTTCGAATCCTTCATCCCCAGCCAAACACTATGTAGGCCTCAGGCCTGTACAGTAATAAAGCTGTTGAGCTGTATTCCTGCAGGGAAGCGGTCAACGGCTTTATTTTTTCATACCTTCTGTCCTCGTCGTCCCGTATTACCATGGCACATGAACGTTTCATGATTTTTACAGGCACCGCGAATCCGCGGTTGGCTGTTGATGTGGCAAATCATCTTGATATGTCACTGGGCAAAATGACCGTAGGCCGCTTCTCTGACGGAGAGGTCATGGTCGAGATTAATGAAAATGTCCGTGGTCGGGACATCTTCGTCCTACAGCCGACTTGTGCACCTACGAACGATAATCTCATGGAGATTATGGTCATGGTTGATGCGTTACGTCGCGCATCCGCTGGACGCATTACAGCTGCCATTCCTTATTTCGGTTACGCGCGACAAGATCGACGTCCCCGTTCAGTGCGGGTAGCGATTACCGCCAAGGTCGTCGCCAACATGCTGCAGGTGGTCGGTGTTGATCGTGTCATGACGATGGATTTACACGCAGACCAAATCCAGGGCTTTTTTGATATCCCAGTCGATAATATTTACGCCACACCTATTTTATTGGGCGATATCTGGCTTAGTAATCACAGCAACATGGTGGTGGTTTCCCCAGATATTGGTGGTGTGGTGCGGGCTCGGGCCTTAGCAAAGCAGCTCGAGGCCGACTTGGCCATTATTGACAAGCGTCGCCCGCGTGCCAATGTTTCCGAGGTGATGAACGTGATTGGCGACGTCAATGGTCGCACCTGTATCTTGATGGACGATCTGGTAGATACAGCAGGTACATTGTGCAAGGCTGCAGAGGCCCTGAAAGAGCGGGGTGCCGCTGCTGTTTATGCTTATTGCACACACCCCGTTCTCTCTGGCGAGGCTGTCGAACGCATCACTAATTCCGAGTTGACAGAGCTCGTCGTGACTGACACGATTCCTTTATCGCCCGAGGCCCAGGCTAGCCCTAAAATACGGCAGCTCTCGTGTGCGGCTTTATTGGGCGAGACCATCCTGCGTATCTCTAACGCAGAATCGGTCAGCTCATTATTTATAGACTAAGTTTTTGGTAGCACGCTGCGCTGGTCGCGGCAATGCGTGCTTATGTGCGGGATTCCGCTAGGGTGTTAATGACACCATTTTAATTGGAGTTACTATCATGAAATTCAAAGCTTTTGCGCGCAACGATCAGGGTTCTGGTGCGAGCCGCCGCCTGCGTCGCGCGGGTCAGGTCCCAGCAATTCTGTATGGCGGTGGTGCCGACGCTCAATCCATCGCTCTGGACCACAACCAGATTTTCCACGACCTCAGACGTGACGAGTTTTACGCTTCTATTCTCAAAATGGAGCTCGATGGCAAAAGCGTCAACGTTTTGCTCCGCTCGGTACAGTGGCACCCCTATAAGCCCGAGGTCGTACACGTTGACTTTCAGCGCGTACGTGATGATGTCGAAATCACAACCCGCGTACCTCTGAATTTCATGAACGGTGACGAGAGTCCTGCTGTACGCTTGCATAACCAGGTCATCAGTCATTTGCTCAATGACCTCGAAATCATATGTTTGCCTGGTGATTTGCCTGCATCCATTGATGTCGACCTCATTGATCTCGACGAAAACGATACAATTACCCTCGAGGATATCCAATTACCCGAAGGGGTTACCTATGCTGGCGCCAGCACCGATCCTAATCCCACACTCGTTACAGCCTTGACTGCTCGCGAAGAGATCGAGGAAGAGGACGATGAGCTTGTCGACGAACCCGAGTTGGTAGATGCCGACGAAGAGGGTGACGAGGAGCAGGAAGAAGAGTAATTACAAACTAGGCGTTGGCCAGCGCATCATTGTGCGTATGGTTTCGTTTTGTTTTTTTACTCGACGATCTATTATCGTTTCGTTAATGATTCAAACCCCTGTTGGCAGCGCTGACAGGGGTTTATTTTTGGGTGGCTTATGTCAAAAGCATCGAAAGCAATACGTTGTGTGGTAGGGCTGGGCAATCCAGGCGCACAGTATGAATTAACACGTCATAATGCCGGGTATTGGCTGGCTGCTCATTTTGCTGATGCACTCCAAGCCAATTTCAGCGAAGAAAAAAAACTATTTTCATGGGTGGCCAAGGCTCATTTTGAAGGGCAAACGGTGTTAATTGCCAAGCCAACCACATTTATGAACCGCTCTGGCCAAGCCGTTGCTGCTTTGTGTCGCTTTTATAAAATCGAGCCCCAAGAGGTTTTGGTCCTCCATGACGAGCTGGATCTGCCGCCGGGTGCCGCCAAAATAAAATTTGGGGGCGGTCATGCTGGGCACAACGGCTTACGCGATATTCAAAAGGCTTTGGACACGCCAGATTTTTGGCGATTGCGTGTTGGCGTCGGACATCCTCGTGATATAGGTTCTCAACAAGCCGTTGCAGCATATGTACTCAGTAATCCGCGCAGTGGCGATTGGCCCGAGATCGAATTAGCTCTCGAGCGCTGTCAGCGCGAGCTTCCTAACCTGCTAAAAGGTGATATGGATGCTGTGGCACAGTACCTAAATGGAGCTCATAGATGAGTTCTGGTGTGCCCTCACAACAGCCTGTTCATCATCTGCGGTTTCGTGACGAGCTCCGAGATTTCTGGCGCTTTATTTGGCGACCAAAATTAGGTCCTCGGTTGCCTGGCCCGAGATTAGGCCGAGGCTGGTGGGTTGACTGGACTGCTGGGACGCGGATAGAGCGTTTATTCCAGTGGGCAGTTTGCTTGTGGTTATTCAATATGGTGATTTTTGGTCCCTTGGCAGCCGCTGCTGCAGGTGCCGGGGGGGCCGAACACCGTCTGGACATACACAAAATACCCTGGTTACATGCCATTATTTGGGCGCCTATCGCAGAAGAGTTAGTCTTCCGTTATGGGTTACGGCGTCCTGCTCAGTTGTTATGGCTTTGGCCTATTGCGGTGATTTGTGTGTTGGTTGGGCCGGTTTGGTATGCACAGGTACTGCTGTTATTAGCCTTCTTATTCATGACATTAGGTCCAGCTGCGCGCGGGCGCCCTTTGTTGTGGCACAGTCGTTCGGCAGGTGCATTGCGCAAAATACTATTGGGTGCGGCTTGGCCATGGTCGTGGCGCAAAGGATACAGTCGCTATTTTGGTTGGTTGTTTTGGGGCAGTACGGTCTTATTTGCCGCCATGCATCTATATAATTTCAAATTGCACCAAGTCCCTTATTTTATATGGCCTTTTCTGGTGGTCCCCCAGTGTTTTACGGGGCTGGTTTTAGGCTGGTTAAGAGTGCGCCATGGCATTGGAGCTAGCATTTTATTGCACGCGCTTTTTAATAGCGGCCCTTTGCTAATCATCTTTATTATTCTTAGCTTGTTATAGTTTTAGTCAATTTTTGTATTCAGGAACACCATGTCTCTTCAATGTGGCATCGTTGGGCTGCCCAACGTTGGAAAATCAACTCTTTTTAATGCCTTGACCCAAGCCGGAATCGAGGCAGAAAACTATCCCTTTTGTACCATTGAACCCAATGTGGGCATTGTCGAGGTACCCGACCCACGGCTGCCTAGCTTGGCTAAAATCGTCCAGCCCGAGCGCACCTTGCCTGCTGTGGTCGAGTTCGTTGATATCGCGGGTTTAGTCGCTGGGGCCTCCGAGGGTGAGGGTTTGGGGAATCAGTTTTTAGCCAATATCCGCGAAACCGATGCCATTGTCCATGTGGTGCGCTGCTTTGAAGACCCGAATATCGTGCACGTATCTGGGCAGGTTGATCCCATTGCTGATATCGAGGTGATTAACACTGAGTTGGCCTTGGCAGATTTAGCAACGGCTGACCGTGCTTTAGAGCGTAATCAACGCACCGCGCGCTCAGGGGACAAAGATGCCATGCGCATGGTGCAGATTTTAGAGCGCATTGTGGCCACTCTAGGAGAGGGCCGCCCCATTCGTGCTCTGGCCTTAGAGCAAAGTGAACAAGAAGCCATTCGTCAGTACTGCTTTATCACTGCCAAGCCCGTGATGTACGTGGCCAACGTTAATGAAGATGGATTTAAAGACAATCCTTATTTAACCCGTGTACAAGAATACGCAGAACAGGAAAATGCTCCTGTTGTAGCCATCTGTGCATCGGTCGAAGCAGAAATATCTCAGCTGGATGATGAGGACAAAGAGATTTTCCTCCAAGATATGGGTATGGATGAGCCTGGCTTAAACCGTGTGATTCGCGCTGCCTACGAATTGCTCGGGCTGCAGACTTACTTTACTGCTGGAGTCAAAGAGGTACGTGCCTGGACAGTCCCTGTGGGGGCTAATGCACCACAGGCGGCTGGTGTCATTCATACTGATTTCGAGCGTGGTTTTATTCGCGCACAGACGATTGCTTATGAAGACTTCATTCAGCACGGGGGCGAGCAGGGGGCACGAGAGGCCGGCAAAATGCGTGCCGAAGGTAAAGACTACATCGTACAAGACGGTGACGTGCTTAATTTCCTGTTTAACGTCTAATTAACCAGTACGCATCAGCAGTACAGCTAGCTCTAAACTAGTCATCGCACAGCCTGGGCAGGTGATTGCCCGGGCTTTTTTGCATCAACTCATTATTCTTTTGTGTATAATGAGTGTGATGGTGGCGAGCACGCTGCATGTGACCAAACTAAGGAAAAATTATGCAACCTGGATATTTCAAAGATTTAAATCAAAATGTTTTCAGACAGCTCCGTAACTTTAAACAAGGCCAACCCAAGGTCATGGATGCCTTTAATCAGTTAGCGCAGGTAGCGTCTGCTGACGGTGTATTAGATAAAAAAACCAAAGAGATGATGGCCTTGGGAATTGCCGTTGCTATCCGCTGCGATGATTGTATTGGTGTGCATGTGCAGTCATTGGTCAAAATGGGTATGACGCGTGACGAGCTAGAAGAGGTCTTAGCCACTGCTGTGTATATGGGGGGCGGCCCGTCCTTGATGTATTCCACCCATGCTTTGCAAGCTTTTGATGATTTCACTGCTGCGGCCAAAGAGTAGGTAATCATTTGATTCTCAAATAATTGGCGATATAATTTGAACACAACAAAGCCCAAGTGCTGGACTTGGGCTTTTTATTAGGTTACTGCGATTTAAGGTAGGCCGCGCATGACAAAGATTGTACTTTTCGAAAATATTCACCCTAGCGCGAGCGAGGTTTTTCACTCGGCAGGGTTCACTAACATCAAAACTTTTCCCTCGGCTTTGGTCGGTGAGGAACTGCTTAACGAAGTTCAGGATGCTACTGTCATCGGGATCCGATCCCGCACCCAACTCGAGGAAAAAGTTTTAGAGCACGCCAAAGCTGCCCGCGTAGTGGGTTGCTTTTGTATTGGCACAAATCAGGTTGATCTGGATTATGCCATGCAAAAAGGGTTGCCCGTTTTTAACGCACCCTTTTCCAATACGCGCTCTGTGGCCGAACTTGTGATCGCCGAGGCCATTCTCTTGTTGCGCCGCATCCCCGAGAAAAACACACGGGTGCATGCCGGGTTTTGGGATAAAACCGCTCAGGGTGCATTCGAGGCCCGTGGCAAGACCTTAGGGATTATTGGGTATGGAAATATTGGTTCGCAGGTAGGAACACTGGCTGAGTCCATGGGGATGAGCGTCAGTTTCTATGATGTCGAGGCCAAGCTTCCCTTGGGGAATGCCAAATCCTGCGCCTCGTTAGCCCAGCTGTTGGCTGACTCTGATGTGGTGACACTACATGTACCTGGTGGCGCCGAAACAGAAAACATCATTAATGAGCGTACGCTGGGTCAAATGAAAAAAGGTGCCATTGTCATCAATGCCTCACGCGGTACGGTTGTGGATATAGAAGCACTCAATGCCGCACTCGAGAGTGAGCATATTTCAGGGGCAGCACTAGATGTATTCCCGGTTGAGCCCAAGAGTGTCGAAGAGCCCCTTGATAGCCCACTCAAAGGCAAGAGCAACGTTATTCTGACACCGCATATTGGGGGCAGCACCCAAGAATCCCAAGAGAATATTGGTCGCGAGGTCGCTGAAAAGATCGTTTCTTATTTGCAGCATGGTGCCACCAAGAGTGCGGTTAATTTCCCAGAAATTTCTTATTTGCCTAGCACCGGCGCTCAGCGCATCATTCATGTGCATAAAAACGTACCAGGTACTATGGCCGGGCTTAGCAATGTTTTGGCCGAGCATGGCTTTAATATCTCGGGCCAGCAGCTACAAACACGTTCCGAGTTTGGCTATGCGCTGACTGATGTGGACAAGCCCATTACCGAGCCCGTGCTCGAGGCATTACGTGCATTGCCGGGGACATTGCGTTGCGAGACTCTGCCTGTATAAAGAGCACAATACGCATTGTCATTGGTTTAATAGCCAATAAAAAGGGTGTCTCAATTTATTTTGAGACACCCTTTCTTTATGAAAAAGACAGCTAATATACCCTCTGTTTGGGCTTAGATAGTGTTATGTAATTAATTTAGATCGGGAACCGCGCGAGGCTGATAATCGAGTTCAGTGACTGGATCATTGGGATGCTGCGAAAACTGATAACCCATCCAGAGACTGCGGGCAATGCGTTGAGCAAACATCCATGCCTGGGTACCTAGGTCCTCTGGCATTTTTTGGCAGGTTAGGCGGAAAAGATCCAGCCATTGGTGAAATAAATCCGCCGATAATTCAGGTAAAGCGGCGTGTTTGCCCATGGGAGAACCTTTGAAGCGGCCCGTTTTTAATAGGATTGATGACCAAAAATCCACCATGGTGGCCAAATGGTCATCCCAATCAACCACATGAGCATTGAAAATAGGCCCTAGATTAGGGTGTTTGCGTATTTGATCATAAAAATGATTCACCATTTCGGTAATATCATCTTCGGTGAAATCTGTGCTCATAAATCTCTTTCCAGCGGTTATGCTTTTGGCTCACTACCAAGTATCTATAAATTGTATCAAGGCTTTTACCCCTCTCGAGCCCCGAGTATAATTTCTTTAAGATTTAAATAGCGATAAAATGCCTTGAAAGCTCATGGGTATTTACGCTCATGAATTTGTATTTCAAATCCTTTATTTAGGCAGTTTAATTTCAGGCAGCTCAATATGAAAACGGAATTCTACCCCCTTAGCGATGAACTCGTCGTAGCGGGTCAGTTGCGCGCCGAGGATATGGCTCAGGTAGCCCAAGCCGGCTTTAAAAGCGTTGTGATTAACCGTCCCGATCAAGAGGGAGGGCCATTGCAGCCTTCATCTGACCAAGTCATCGAGGCCGCTCAGGCCGCTGGTATGCAAGCAGTCTACCAACCTGTAGTTAGTGGTCAGCTCACACCCAAAGATGCCG
>Ga0209487_1000932_pt1 | contig 25384 bp, 30 predicted proteins | sample Poulit2012_FD_187524 | JGI IMG/M metagenome (GOLD analysis project Ga0209487, IMG submission 187524) | Agricultural soil microbial communities from Georgia to study Nitrogen management - Poultry litter 2012 (SPAdes) (version 2) | ecosystem: Environmental > Terrestrial > Soil > Agricultural land...
CCGACTAAAGTAACGAATTGGCCAATTTCTTCTTTGCCCATTTGTTTTAAGATAGTATGAATGAGTGCGATAATAATTCCAATGCCCGCAATTTGAAATAAAATTGTTGCCTCCGTAATCATCGTTGCGCCCCTCTCCGACTAAATAAAGACAATGACTATAAATAATCCACTTAAAAATCCAAGGCTTTTAGCTATTTTTCCGTATTTATGTTGTTGGTGGGTTGCTTCTTCTAGTTCTCGGTCCAGATGCGATAGTGCCAGTTGGATATGTTTTTGTTGCTGATCAAAATTATGTTGTCCAATTGTGCGACCAAACTGTAATAGGATTTCTTGGTCATTGTAGGCAAGTGCCGATTGCTGCATGAGATGTTGCACCGCCTGTTCCCATAAATGATTAAAATCTCTAGTCTGTTTTTCCATTTCAGTAGATAAAAAACTAAAAAGTATATTGGTTGGTGCAGGCATCTGGTTTGCAATCTCATGAAATGCGTCTTTTAAAGGTAATTGACTATACAGCATTTCGGCTTCTAAAATTTGCAAAGCATTTTTTAGTTGCCTAATATGCATTGGTCGCTGATTAAATTTATGACTCCATTCCAAACCAATCCAAGTCGTTACCGTCATAAATAGAAGGGCTATGACCCATTTCATAACATCAACACCTTGACTTTTCCAAAATGTTCTCTTGTTTATGATTGAAGATTTGTTTAATATATCCAGGTTGCGAATGTCTTTGTAAAATAATCGCCCTTTGAAATATGCGTTGTTTAAATAACGGTTCTAATGATGGACGATTTTCTAGTTCTTTTAAAGATGCGCCATGTACAGTACAAATAATAGTGACACCAGCATGGATCGCTTCTAATAATGCAGCCACATCTGCATGACTGCCAATTTCATCTACAACAATAATTTCTGGAGACATTGAGCGAATAAACATCATCATCCCCTCAGCTTTTGGACAAGCATCCATCACATCTGTCCGCATTCCGATATCATGTTGGGGTATGCCTCTAATCGATCCCGCTATTTCTGATCGCTCATCTACAATGCCAACTTTGCGTGGTGCCACATGTCCCCAGCCATTACTAATCATTCGTGTCATATCGCGAATAAGGGTAGTTTTTCCTGTTTGGGGTGGGCCAATAAAGATTGTATTTAAATAAGTGTCATTGTATATATAGGGCATGATTGCCGATGCGACACCTTCATGCGCCTTTGCAATACGTATATTTAAAAAGGTAATATATTGTATTGCTTTAACAGCGCCATTTAAGGTGTTCACTTTCCCTGCTAATCCAACCCTATGCCCACCTTCTATTGTTATAAAACCTTCTCTCAGTTCATCCTCCATGCGATACAAAGAAAATTCGCTTAATTGGTTAATCATAAATACACAGTCTTGTTTCGTTGTTCTTATGTCCAATCTTTCCACTTTGTCATTGAAAATCAACTCCATATCTTGCCCGAGTCGAATTCTAATTTCCTGGAGATTTATCCACCTCTTTCGTAACACATATTGAAGCGTTTGTCTTTTGGCTTCGGGAAATAGTCTTAATATTTCTTCCATAGTTTGTCCTCTTTCTTGAAATGTGCTTTGTAATTAAATCTATGTTTATGAACGTAGAATATGACAATGCTTTTATTTTCAAATACATATTGATTGTTTGCCTTGGGACAAAAGCGCTCAATCTAGACGGAGGTATATTTTAGATAGTTACCCATAATCTAATTCCGTTATAATTTACTAGACATTAAAAAAAACAACCCACCTAAGTGGATTGCTTGAATGTTTAAACGATATCACTATCCCCGTGACACATATTTCTCATCCGATGTACTAATGACAACAGTTTCACCTTGGTTGATGAATAATGGTACTTGAACGACAAGTCCAGTTTCCAGTGTTGCGGCTTTAGAACCACCACTGACTGTATCACCTTTAAGACCAGGCTCTGTTTCCGTTACTTCTAATGAGACATTATTTGGTAAATCGACACCGATAATTTCCCCTTCATACATGATAATGGAGACTTCCATATTTTCTTTAATGAATTTCAATTCATGTTCAATCTGTGATGTTTGCATTTCAATTTGTTCATATGTCGAAGTGTCCATAAATGCATGTGTATCACCTGAAGCATATAAATATTGCATTGTTTTATTTTCGATATGTGCTCTGTTAACTTTTTCACCAGCACGAAATGTTTTTTCTTGAATATTACCATTTCTTAAATTTCGAAGTTTTGAGCGCACAAAAGCAGCACCTTTACCAGGCTTAACATGCTGGAATTCAATTACTTGCCATATGTTATTTTCAAGTTCGATTGTAAGCCCATTTTTAAAATCGTTAACGGATATCATAATTATGCTCCTTTATAAATGTATTAATTCTTTCGTTGCATGTGTCAGTCGTCGATTACCAGTTTCTGTAATGACGATATCATCTTCAATACGACACCCACCGACATTCGGGATATATATACCAGGTTCGACTGTTACAACCATACCGGGTTTAAGAACTGTATCTGAGAGTGGAGAAACACGTGGTTCTTCGTGCACTTCCATCCCAAGCCCATGGCCAGTTGAATGACCGAAATAGTCCCCATACCCTTTGTCGGAAATATAGTTACGTGTTAAGGTATCTGCTTCTTTTCCTGTCATTCCAGGTTTGATGCCCGCTACACCCCGTTTTTGTGCCTCTAAAACTGTTTCATATATATCTGTCAGCTCATTACTAATATCGCCAATCGCTAATGTCCGTGTTGTATCAGAGCAATAGCCTTTATATAACGCCCCATAATCTAATGTGACGAGCTCACCAGTTTGAATTTCTTTTTCTGAGGCGACACCGTGCGGTAAAGCCGAACGATAGCCAGATGCCACAATCATATCAAAACTTGATGACGTTGCGCCTTGTTTTCTCATAAAAAATTCCAGTTCGTGAGCGACATCGATTTCACGAACACCTGGCTTAATAAATGTTTGAATATGGGTGTATGCAGCGTCAGCAATTTCAGCAGCTATTTTCATAATATCTAACTCATCTGCTGTTTTAATAAGACGTAACTGCTCAACCAAACCATTGACTGGGATAAGATCCACTTTAAATGCCTTTTGATACAATTTAAATGTGGCATAAGTCAGATCGTTTTTTTCAAAACCTAACGTTTTAATATGATGTTTCTCAATTTGATTTTGAATTTCAATTTCAATTGCTTTCTTATGCTCAACAATCGTAAAACCTTTCGCTTGTTCTGTTGCTTGTTCAACATAACGGAAGTCTGTTATAAATATACGTTCATTATTTTTGGTAATAAGAACGACCCCCGCTGTACCTGTAAAGCCTGTTATGTATCTACGGTTAATAGGATTTGTAATTAATATAGCATCTAGGTTTTCATTTTGAATTGAAGCTGTTAACGTATCAATATGTTCCAATTTAATAATCTCCTTTCTGAATACGATATGAGTAGCAAACTCATATTTTACCTTTAACCAGCGTCCTCAACAAAAGCTAAAAGTGCCAAAATATAGCCTTGCATCCCAAACCCAGTTATTTGTCCCTTACAAGCCGGTGCGGTCATGGAGTGATGTCGAAATGTTTCACGCTGATAAATGTTAGAAATATGTACTTCAATAACAGGTGTATCAATTGCCTTGATCGCATCATGTAATGCGATGCTTGTATGTGTGTAAGCCGCTGGATTAAAAATAATACCATGATACACACCGTCTGCTTCATGTAAATAATCGATAAGTTCACCTTCACTATTAGATTGGAGGCTCACGAGCTCAAAAGCGTGTTTTTTTGCTCGTGTTGAAAGTTCTTTCTCTATATCTTCTAGTGTAAAACTTCCATATATTTCCTTTTCCCGTTTCCCCAATCGGTTGATGTTTGGTCCATTTAGCAATAAAAGCCGCTTCATATTCACTCGCATCCCTTTACATTATTTTAACAGACATTTCTAGTTTACCATATAAAAATTTGTTTTAATAACACTTTCTATATCGTTAAAATAATCATCCTTTTTCCGTTAATTTTTGAGTGTATATGTTTCGTAATAATCAAAGGAGATTGCATACCCGATAAACGTACCATATAGAATAAAAATGCACAGTGATGATGTAATTGATTCCTTGTTAAAATCTGTCAAAGGCTTAATATTGGAAAATGAATATTGTGTCATCAATGCAAATATCCCCCATAACACAACACCATACATAACACCCATCCAAATGGAATTGATCTTTCTAAATATAAAATAGTAGATAAAACCGATAAAAATGGATAAAAAGCTTAAAATAATAATCACAACAAGCGTCCCTTTCCAAGTGGATGTCCAACTAGCGACAGTCCAAGAACGTAAAAGATATGACTTTATATTGACTTCAATAAAGTTAAAATAATATAGCACACTTGCAAAAAGACTCCAAAGCCAGCCACCAATTACCCCAGTAATTAACGTTCTTATAAGTACTTTTCGTTGTTTGTTTTGCATGAAAATGCACCTCCATGTGTTAGCCTTTCCATTATCCGCAAAAACAAACAACCCGAACTGGTTTTTACTCCGTACTTTTAGTAAAATATAATTATAAGCAAACGAACGAAATAGATATCCTTGTGCATAGATTTTTTTAATTAGGTAATAATTAAAACAGTAGAATTAATGTAATTTTCATAGGTGACCAGAGACAAAGGAGGACCTTTTATGCAACGAAAAAATATGCCGATTATTTTTTACGTAATCATTGCACTGGCAGTTATTGGACTGATGACAAATCCAACGCATTTGGTTCGCAACATATTTATGATGCTTGGGGTCGGGGTCGTTATTTTTGCTCTTTTTTACTTTATTTTCAGGAAACCGCGACCGACTGAAAATGATGAGATGAAGAAGTATAAACAAGCTCTCAAACAATCAAAGAGAAAATACCAACCGACACAAAAACAACAAGCTCGTCCGACAAAATCAAAAACAAAGCGGGCCTCACATTTACGCCTCATTGAAGGCAATAAATCTAAACGTAAAAACCGTGCTACTTACTAAGCGTAGCCGGTTTTTTACTTTGGCCAATGTTTTAAAAACAATGCTGTGCTCTCCTGGCCCTTCTGAATAAGTTGTTTTTTTGTTTTCTCATCAATTGCAAAATCTACAGATCCTATATCATCTACCGGAACAAAAATAATATTTGCTTGATTCTTTTTAGAGATATATCTTGAGTCGTGTGCCATTTTCATCGTAGAAAATAATGCTGTAAACATATCAAACGCATGTTTAATGGTCCGTTTTTCACCCTTTTCAATATTACTACTCAGTTTTACACCGAGTAAAGGTCTTTTTTGTTTCTGATCCCCATTTTCAAAAATCCACATTGGAAAATTACTTAATAATCCTCCATCAACAATGACACTTTTCTGTTTACTTATACTTTGGATAATTTTCGGTTGAAAAAAGTAAGGGAATCCAGCACTCATTCTAACGGCCTTAGCTACAGAAAAATGACTGGGATTAATACCATATACTCTTTTTAAATCATCTGGAATGACAACAAGTTTCCCAAGTGTCAGATCACTTACAACGACTTTCAAATAACCTGGCTGAATATCACTGAATGTGTAAATACTCTTTACAGCCAACTGCTTTTGGAGCCACTTTTCAAATGCATCACCTTTATAAAGACCTTTTTGATAATATAAAAAAAACCATTTACTAAAAGGTAGAATTTTAGTTATGAGTGGGGCATCTAATAAAGTGTTTAACTCTAGCTCCTGTAGCATTTGTTTAATGTCTTTCAGTTGATAGTTAGCCGCTAATAGGGAAGCTAAAATTGCCCCTGCCGATGTGCCAGCAACACGCTCAATTGTATAGTGACTTTGTTCAAGACGATCTAATACACCAATAAAGGCATACGCTTTGACACCACCGCCTGAAAAAACAGCATCTATCCGCACAAATAATGACACCCCTTTTTGTTTGTCTTTTATTTATATGTGTAGATTGAAAATTTGTTCAAGACAGGTTATACCATGATGCCAACATAACTTAGCGATCAGCCCGATTTTCATCAGAATATAGTATTTTTTTGCATAAAAAAACATCCAAACGTTTGGATGTTTAGATGGTGTATGAATGAGGTCAATGTGATACTTATGATTGATTTTCTTGTTGAATCGCTCTTAAATCTGCGATCCGTTTTTCATCTTTTTGAAAATATGTCACCAGATCATTGATACGGTCGATCGCATTCCAACTGAGATGGTGCTCAATACCTTCAACATCATCATATACTTTATCTGCATCTACACCGATGACTTCCAAAAATTGTTCCAAAAGATCATGTCTAAATACAAGCCGCTCGCCTATTTCTTTCCCTTTATCAGTCAGTACAAAACCACGATAACGTTCATAAATTAAAAAATTATCTTTATCTAGTTTCTGAACCATTTTTGTTACAGATGATGGATGAACTTCTAAGTCTTCAGCAATATCTGATACGCGTGCATATCCCTTTGTGTCTATTAGCTGATAAATGAGTTCTATGTAATCTTCCATTGTTGGTGTAGGCATAATGTCTCCTCATTTCAAAAATATTTTTTAAAATGCATAATTATGAGTACATAAAATGATACAGGATTTTACATTATATAACAAGTCGAACTTAGAAGGTAAAACTTCATCCAGTGGGATTTTCTCTTTGTTTCCGATAAAAACAGACCCATTCTGTCATTGAATAGGCCTGTTTAAATAATTATATTTTTTATTTTACTTTATAAACCGCATTTGAGTTGTGCACCACAATCTGTACACGTGTTACAGCCACCGATATCCGCAACGTTTCCTTTTCGACAAACTGGGCACGTATTACCGATTTCTGAACCGATTGTGACATTTGTCTTTTCCAGTTCTTGGATCGTATCCATTAGGTAGACACGTGGTTCAGGTGCATCGTCCAGATCCAATTCCTCTTGATTATGTCCATTTTCTTCTGCTTTTAATGTCAGGACTTGTGTATCACGGCTACCATCAACATACACTGTACCACCTTTTGCACCACCATTATATAATCGGCGATACACACTTTCTACTTGATCAACAGAATAACCTTTCGGTGCGTTAACTGTCTTCGATATCGAACTGTCAACCCAGCGTTGAATGACACATTGTGTATCCGCATGTGCTTCAGGGGATAAATCCATTGCTGTTACAAACCACTTAGGCAAGTTATTTGGATCAACATTAGGGTTCTCTTCTAAATAGGCTTGAACAATATCCGCCTTAACCTCAATAAACTTACCAAGTCGTCCACTACGGAAATATGAAAATGAAAAGTATGGTTCTAACCCAGTAGATACACCAACCATTGTACCCGTTGAACCTGTTGGTGCAACTGTAAGCAAATGAGAGTTTCTAATACCGTATTTTAAAACATCTTCTTTGATATCTTCTGGCATTTTTTGCATATAACCTGTTTTAATAAATGCTTGTCTCAGTTCTTGTGTTTCAGCATCCGTATCGCCAATTAAAAACGGAAAACTACCCTTTTCCTTGGCAAGCTCAATTGATGCACGATAGGCAGATATCGCAATGACCTCAAAAATACGATCTACAAGTACATTCCCTTCTTTTGAACCATACTCGGTTTCACAATATATGAGTAAATCATGTAGCCCCATAACACCAAGGCCGACACGACGTTCCCCTAATGCTTGCTTTTTGTTTTCTGGAAGAAAGTAAGGTGTTGCGTCAATGACATTGTCCTGTAACCTGACACCTGTTTCAACTGTTTGACGCAGCTTTTCAAAATCAACCGTTTTTGTAGAACAATCAGCCATTTCAGCTAAATTAACTGCTGCTAAATTACACACAGAATATGGCGCTAATGGTTGTTCTCCACATGGATTTGTTGCTACAACTTGTTGACCATATGATTTAGCATTCGTCATTTCATTTGCATTATCGATAAAGAAAATACCAGGTTCTGCGGAGTAAGTGGCACATATATTAATTAAATTCCAAAGTTCTTTTGCTTTAATGGAGCGATATGTTCTTACACCATATCCCATTTCCTCCCATTTGCGTACATCTCCGACTTCATGCCACTGTTCGTTGTATGCGCGCATTTCTTCCGGTGAATAATTTTCTACATCCGGAAAACGAAGATCATACATACCATCTTTGTCAACAGCTTCCATAAACTCATTCGTAATACAAACAGAAATATTAGCGCCTGTTAAAAACTCTGGATGATGGACATCATACGTTCCACCTGTACGTAACTTTGCTTCTGCCTCTTTAATCGCCTCATTTGTAAACCCACCAAGACCAGGCATTGATTTATAATTCACGATCCCTTGATAAAGATCCTCTTCTGTGTTTGTAAGTGGCGTGAATTTTAGTTTCTCTTTTGCAAGCATTTTAATTTGTTCATCTTTCGTATTTTCAATTAAATACCTTAAAATACGCGGGTTTTGCATTTTAGAAATTATAAATTCAATGATATCAGGGTGTGAATCAACTAACATAATCATCTGTGCACCCCGACGGCTACCGCCTTGTTCGACAAGGTGTGTCAATTTTGCAATGTCATCAAGCCACGATACAGATCCTGATGATTTACCATTTACACCTCTTGCTAAAGTATTACGTGGACGTAGTGTCGAACCATTTGTTCCAACCCCACCGCCACGGCTCATAATCTCCATAACTTGTTTTCGGTGATCAGAGATGCCTTCACGTGAGTCTTTGATGTAAGGCATAACATAACAATTAAAATATGTGACATCTGTACCAGATCCAGCACCGTAAAGCACGCGACCTGCGGGAACGAAATTGAGTTGTTCCAATTCACTTTTGAATTTATGGAACCATTGTTCACGTTTTTCTTCCGATGTTTCCACATGCGCTAGACCTTCCGCATTTCTTTGAGTGATTTGTTCGTAATAAACTTCTAATGGCTTATCAATGACATCTAGTCCCCGTGTAATAATACCTGTACGAGCCTCTGTCTCGTCATCCAAAACAGCTAAGAATTCTGGGTCTACTTCGATTTCCGCCTGTTTATTTTCCCAATCAATCGCATGTATAAAACCGGTCCCGCGAGCAGGAAAATTCGGATCTGCTTTAACAGTCAGTACAACAAAGTCGCCTATTTTTAATGTTTTCTTTTCGGTATCTTTAAAAGCATATCTGTCTAACATCACCAATCGTGAAACACCTGAATGCGTGATATGCATGTCTTGGGTGATGGGATACACTTGTGGAAATTTTTCAATATCCTCGTTTAGTGCTTTTACGTCAATTTTCTTACTCTCATCAACGGTTATTGTCATATTTTGATCGCCCCTTAATGAATTCATTAATCTTTTGACACAACTAGCCCTATACAATATATTGTATATTTCGTTCAAATAAATACTATATATTGTTATTGGACCAAATTTTATTCATTTTGTCAATCACATACATACACGCTAAAAGATGCCTAAAAACTAGTAAATCAAAGCAGTTTAGCAATAAATGTCGAAAAACTATGATTTAAATTTTTTTAAAAATGAGCATATGGGTCCATTTCATAAATTTCAGAGGTAACTCTTAACGCATTTACAGACGTCAACAAGCTGCCTTTCCAATGACCCATATTTTGCGTGTAGGCGGCATTCAATTCATATGGCGTTATAAATAATGATTTGTTTTTAGTTAGCATGCATGAAATTGACTCACATAACATATAATCAAAGCGAAATTTATTCACCTTATAGAAAATACCATATCTAGTAAAACTTTTAAATAAATATACATCATTAAATTGAACATTTAACAAGTGGACATACTTTGAATTTAAAGCAATTTAACATATAATAAAATTAGAGAATAAAAAGATAGGCAACGGGGGATTATTTATGAAGTTTTTAGTTATTGCATTGGTTATATTATTAGCTCTAACGATTTTCCGAACCTTTAGAACACGAAGTTACATCACGACTTTAACACAGGAGAAATTTCGTGAAGGATATCGCAAAGCACAATTAATAGATGTTAGAGAGCCTCAAGAGTTTGAACGTGGTCACATACTTGGCGCACGAAACATTCCTGTTAGCCAAATGAAACATCGACTTGTAGAAATGCGCAAAGATAAACCTGTGTATCTATATTGCCAAGGTAGCTCTAGATCAACACGTGCTGCCCAATTATTACACAAGCACAAATATGAAAACATTAATCAACTTAAAGGCGGCTTCAAAAAGTGGACTGGTAAAATCAAAAAGTGAGCACATTGAGTAAAGGATAATCATCGTCTAACATACGTGACGATGATTATCCTTTTTTATATTGGGGATTCATAAAAAATTTGTGTAAAAGTAACTTTCTATTTGCTGATATTTTTTTAAACATTTAGATTTCCACTTAATCATACGAATATCCTTTATAATTTAAAAAACGAGAAGGAGATTTGAGTCGGGGATTATTTGGATGCTGAAATCAGCTCATAATTCTGATCGCTATTGGTTACACTACGAGTATAGTATCACTTAGTTAATACGGTGAGAGGAAGTGCTCAATGTCAAACATTCATATTGAAAAGGACACAACATTTATTGATACTTTACAAGACCAATTAGATTATGATCGCTCCTTAGCCCCATTAGATTTGTTTAAATTAACTTATCAATCCGAGCACACCACTTTATCCAAAAATTTCACAGGATTGAGGGTACTGGAATTTTTACCAGACATAGAATTTTCACCTCATCAAATTAATGCCGCCACGGAGGCAATTGAACATATGAATGGGCGTGCCATTCTAGCTGACGAAGTGGGTCTAGGTAAAACAATCGAAGCCGGGTTAATTTTAAAAGAATATATGATTAGAGGTCTTGTGAAAAAAGCACTCATTCTCGTACCTGCCTCACTCGTAAATCAATGGGTACAAGAATTGAATGACAAATTCTATATCCCAGCTATCGCTTATCGCAAAAACTATGCTTGGGATCAATGTGATATTGTTGTCTCTTCTATTGATACCGCCAAAAAAAAGCCACATAAAGACGAGATTACAAAATTAACCTATGACTTTGTTCTTGTAGATGAAGCACATAAGTTAAAAAATCATAAAACACTCAATTATAGTTTCGTACAATCTATCAAAAAAAAATATTGCTTATTATTAACGGCAACCCCTATTCAGAATCGCTTGATTGAGATTTTTAATCTTGTATCGATTTTAAAACCTGGCCACTTAGGGAGTTACGATACATTCAAAAAAGAGTACGCAAATGATAAGGCCATTCAACAAGATATGTATTTAAAAAAGCTCATCCAAAAAGTCATGATTCGCCATACAAGAAAAGATACAGATCTCAATCAAGTGAAACGTCATATACACACCGTCTGGCTTGAATTTTCTGAAGAAGAAAAACATGTCTATCAATCATTGGAAAATATGTCGTCAACTTTAAAACCACTTATAAAATTAACGCTTTTAAGAGAATTATGTTCATCGCGTGAAGCATGCTTTTTATCACTAGAAAATATACTCGCCGACCAGCAAGCAACAGAAATTGAAAATATTCGATCAGCAATCGCACAATTGCCACACCATGTTAAGGCACAAAAAATAGTTGAATTAATCAACCAAATTGGCGATGAAAAAGTCATTATCTTTACAGAATATCGTGCAACACAATACTATTTACAATGGTATTTACAAGAACACGGTATTAGCTCTGTCCCGTTTAGAGGTGGTTTTAAAAGTGGCAAAAAAGATTGGATGCGGCAACTATTTCGTGACCATGCCCAAGTATTAATCGCTACGGAAGCAGGTGGTGAAGGCATTAATTTACAATTTTGCAATCACCTCATTAACTATGATTTACCATGGAATCCGATGAGAGTGGAGCAGCGTATCGGAAGAATTCATCGGTTTGGTCAAAATCAAGATGTACAAATATATAATCTTGCTATTAGAGATACAATAGAAGAACATATCATGTCATTACTTTATGAAAAAATTCATTTATTCGAGCATGTCGTTGGGAAACTTGATGATATTTTATCTTTTTTAGAAATTCAAGATATTGAGAAAGAAATTAAGGACATTTTTACTCATTCAGACAGTGATGGTGAATCTCGACTTAAACTTTCACATTTATCAGAAGTGATCAATCAAGCAGGACAACAGTTTGAAGCCGAGGGATAAAATTATGGAAATAACAAACTTACATGAGTTTTTAAAATCATATTTTACAGCACATGCCTGCGATATTTTAACGAGTTCTGATGGTGTCTTATGTGTACAATTAACAGAAGAGATGGACCGGACATTAATGAACCGACCTTTCTATTGGCATTACATTAAAAGTATTGGTCAAGAAGGAGAACCAATGCAACTTACGCTCGTTACAAATCCAAATAAAAAAGATACTGACGGTGAATGGATTCATTTTGGTAGTCCACGTTTACAACAAATCATGAATGATTTAAAAGCAAAACAACATAATGTTAAAGTATTTGAAAATGTTGCAACAACAGAACATACACCGATGTATCCATGGCTCGTTGTCAATATTAAAATCAGCTATCAGGGCAAACATAATATGGATGAACTATTTTCCATCGGTCTCCAACTCGTAACTGGAAAAATGAAAACAAATATGATGGAAACGTTAGAAGAAACATCACTATCAAAGGGAATCTCAGATTTTTGTTACCCGATTTCACCACTTATTAAATTACCAAGCGCCTACAAACGCATTGAATCAGTCATTGATACGTATTTGGAAAACAAAGAACATACATGGGCTACACAATCATTGGATACACTTGATGAAGAGATCAAACTTGTCAAACATTTTTATAATAATGACCTGGATCATCCACAACTAAAAAAGGAAATCGCTGACTTAACCGAACGCTATACCCCCATTATCAAACATCATGTTGTGAATGGTGGTGTCGTCTATCTGAGAAAATGAACCATTAAAAAAACCCTGCTTAAATTGCAGGGTTTTTTTATTGAGCTTCAAAATCCAGGTACTAACATAAATTCAGAATACCATGTAAATCCTATGAAAAATATTGTTAAATAAGCTCCGAACAAGTACATGTACATCCGCTCAGATAATCTCAAATAACTAACTGTTAGGAAAAATGCTGTTTGAACTAGAAATATAAATGCAGGACCAATCATATCTCCAACATAAAACATTACTGTGAATATTCCTGTCCAAAAAGAAAGCACTCGAAACATTCGATCCATGCTTTTTTCCCCCTCCTTAATAAACAAACTCGATTAACTGTTATTATAGACGAGAAATAACATAATGTAAATAAATCATACTAAACAATTGAAAGTTTAGCGATATACTGGCAGTTTTCGCAACCATTGAACATATTATCCATTTCAATCAGTTTTATTTTTTTAAACAGAGCTGTAAACATACCTTCTAAAAAAGCATGATGCAAATGACAGACTGTTTCTCTATTTTTTGCTACCAATTCCTTAAAAGGGCAATTATTGACTTGAAAAGATATGCTATTTGTCTCCTTATGGTATTCAAATTTAGGATACATACCAAACATCGTCCCAGCATCTTCGAGTAAAAATATTTTTTGATCAATAGACAAATCATTTTGATCTATTTGACCAGATTGTTCCATTACTTCTTCACCATATTTTTTACCAGTCTCATACAGTACTGTTTTTCCAGCTTCCCCTAGTTCTATTAACGATTCAATCGCAATAGTTGATAGTAGTTTATAATCACGGTGTGGAAAGTTAAGTTCGATAACATTATCAGATAGTTCATACAAACGACTTGGTCTTCCACCCCGCCCAGTTCGCTCCAGGTGAGAGCGTACAACCCGTATTTCCTCTAACTTTGACAAATGAAGACGCGCCACATTTGGGTGAATATTAAATCGTTCTGCCATCTCTAAAACAGATACTGGCTTGTGGTGTTGAATAATATATTGGTATATATTAAATCTGGTTGGATCACTTAAAACATTTGTCACCTTTAGTGTATTTTCCACCTTAACCACCTCTTTATAGTTGTTATCCTAATTATAGTAAATAAGTTCATAAAGATGGTGAAGTTTCGCACAATGTTGAAAACTATTCATTTTTTCGTTACATTTTCGACGAATTAACAGGCGATAAGGGTGTCAACCCATAAAACGTCACTTTATCTTTTTTAAAAATGTATATCGTGTTTCCTTATCTGTGTTCACGACAAAATATAATGTATCTGGTTCATCAGTTATCGGTGAATACGTAACATCAACCGAACCAGATCGAAATTCATATTCTGCACGAATCTGAGAAGCTTCGTTCAGATCATAATCCTTATGAAATAGCACATATGCCATTTGCATGAGTGTCTCAATTTTTATTTGTTCCAAATAGTGGTGTGTCACTTTAAATTCTTGTTCATAAATCTTTATATTTGCGGTGACGGCAATTAAAACAATCGTCACAATCACTAGGACGTAGGGTAAAATAAAACCTGATTCACTCCTTGTAAAATCGTAATATTTTTTCATACTGTTCCCCTTCTAATGACGTAATATTTACGTGTATACCATCAGACCACTCAGAAAACATAACACGATCTATATCTCTTAAAAAGATCTCATATCCGCCAGATAAGCGACGCACAATATGATCACCGACTTGCATGAAAAAAGACTTTTTACCGTCAGGCAAATCAAGGATCAACGCGTTCGTTCTGATCTCATAATTTGTAGCCATAAATAATTCATCCCTTAAGAAAACAAAAAATTGTTGAATAGATAAGTCGTCATATGTCGTTTCATAAGATGCTGATGCCGTCGTTATAAGTGAAATAAGAAGTGGTAATAAAAAAACGATGAGAACCATAATAAACAAAGTTGAGATCAGCGTGAAACCATCCTCATTTTTGATAGGCATCATAACACAATGTCTCCTCTTCCTCTTTTACATTCGTCCACATCACACATGCAGTGATAAAAGAATCTTTTATTTGAAATTCAAATTGCAATGTCTTTTCATGTGCTTGCCTTTCGTACTTGAGTTGTTTATTCGGTTCATCTGTGTCTATAAATATTTGAATTTCATCATGTAACATTGCACCGATCAGGCGCTGATCGCGCATAATAAGACGTTCTTGATGTAAAAGTAGGCTCGCTGGCATTACGATACTTGTTACAATAAAAAGTATTGAAGCAGCTATAAGGACTTCTAACAATGTAAAACCATTATACTTCAATGATATAACACCTGCCTTTTCCTAATGGAAAAATAACCTGATATTTGGTATAAGGTGTCTCAATGTCAAAATGACCTCCTTTAGGAATACGACCATACTGATCGAATGAAATCTGATGAAAATTACCCATTTTCATATTGAATGATTTGGGAATGGGTCGTTTTTTAATAAGCGAGTTATTTGTACCTTTTACGATTTCATAACGGTCTTCTTTAAACACGATTTTTATTTTTTTATCTCCTGCACCCATTGAGATACTTTGTACATACAGAACATCCATTTGAAACGTATTTAAAAACGCCTTTTCTTGTTCTATATAAATTTGTTTTGCGGGTGTTCTAACGACGATTAATAACAGAACAGACCAAATGCTTAAAACAATTAATAACTCAAGCATTGTAAAACCACGCTCATTCAACCGTTTCATCTTGCCCTTTTAATCTTAACCGTTTCGTTCTCAATTTCCAGCTCACTGCCATCTGGACAGCTACCTTGTGATTCTGTTATATAATCTTCGGTCATAAGTTCTTCTATATTCTCAGGATACCTATTTTCCGTTAGATTAAATAAATCGACCTGGGTCTGTACAACGGTTATAAGTGCCTCACACCCCTTATCATTAATCGACTCTTTACTATCACTAATGGTTGGAACAATTAATATAATCAACACGGAAATAATCATTAACACAATTAGCATTTCTATTAATGTAAATCCATCATTGTTTTTAAACATCAATTAACACTCCATTCTTTCAGATGGTTTCTATTAAATCGTACATTGGTAACATCAATGTGAGGTAAATCAAAATAATAAAGCAGGCTAATAATATAAAGAAAAGCGGTTGTATAGTGGTTATTATTTTGAACACTTTTCTCTGCAACTCATCAACTAAAAGATCCGCATATACGGATAAATCCTTTTCGAGCACCCTTCTATCTTTTGTTTTTTGAAAAATGACAGCAAATGGTTTTTCTAACAAATCAAACTCTGACAATAATTCATTTACATAATGACCTTTTTTCAATTCGGCCACCATCAAAGAAGCATAATAGCTAATAATCGGTAAGCGTTTTTGTTCTGACATGTGACTTAAAATACTTTTAAATGGCATATCTGTCTTTAATAAAGCGCCTAAATGAGTAGCAAATTGAAACGATGTCTGCAACGCCAAGACTTTTCGATAAAGCGGTATGCGTTTATAATACTTAATTTGTGTTGATATATTTAGTCGTTGGAATACATATCGCCATAAAATATAAAGCATGAAGAAGAAACAACAAACGATGAGACCGATTATTTCAATGTGGTTTAAAAATGCTATGGATAGTTTAATGGGAACTGAAGTGGGTGTCATCATAGAAGTAAACGAAGGTAAAACAGATCTTTTAATCATAAATAGTAAAATAAAAAATATCGCAAATAAAATCAGTGGATAACGTGAAGTTTGTTTGAACTTCTTTGTATGTTGCATGCGTTGTGAAAATAGTTCCACACATTTTTGTAAGCTTGATACGATGTCGCCACTTTTTCTAACAAAGTATAAATGGGCAACAATGGTTCGGTGGAATAATCCCTTTTCAAAGGCTTGATCAATAGCTAATCCCTTTTTTAAAGATGCTATCATCGTGAATGCTGTCTGTTTCAGTTGCCTGTCCCACGAGAGTACTTCTAGCGCTTCAATAAGTGGATAGCCATTTGCGAGTAACCGCTGAAGTTGTTTTAAAAAAAGTAATTGTAATTCTTGTGGAAGTGCATTTTTACGCTCAAGAAAAAACTTCCTTATGGATGTAACCATATGCAAAAGCCTTCTTTCGTAAATGATTAAATGTTTGCTGTTTGTTCAGTGTTTTTTGTTGGTTGAAAATAACCTTGCTTAAATTGTCACCATCTAATTTTTCCATAATCGCTGCCCGTCTCTTCACCTGACCTTGTATCTGAACTGGAAGTAGTTCTAATGCTGACACAGCAATCAATGTTTGCTCAATTTCAACAGGTGTTAACCCCATATCAAGCAATCGTTTTACAGTACCAATAGCATCTTTTGCATGTAACGTACTTAATATCAGGTGTCCAGTAAGTGCTGCTTGAACTGCAAATCGTGCTGTACGATGATCACGAATTTCACCGACCATAATGATATCAGGATCGTGTCTCAAAGCGGCCTTTAACCCCTCATCATAACCCATTCCTGCCTCTTCATTGATCTGGACCTGTAAGGCATGTGGTAATTGCTGTTCGACTGGATCTTCAAGCGTAATGGTTTGATATGCCTTTTCTTGTTGTAAGATATGCTGTAAGAGGGCATATAAAGTGGTGGACTTGCCACTTCCCGTCGGACCCGTAAATAATATGATACCTGATTGCTCTTGAATCCATTCATGGAGTATGTTTGTTTGATTCGGAAATAAAAATAATTGTTTTAAGGTTAGGTTTGTGTACTGAGGTAACACACGAATCGCAAGGCTTTCTGTTTTATGCGTTGGAAGTGTTGATAATCTTAAGGAAAACGCAATGTTGTTTTTTTGGTGGGTTATAACACCGCTTTGTGGTTTTCGAACTTCACCTATATCCATGCCAGCAGTAAATTTTAAATATGATAGGAGCAAGTCATATTGGTCTATCGTAATTGTTTGTTGTTGCTGACGATGTCCGTGGATGCGGAAATAGATGGTGGTCACTTCGGATGTGGGATAAAAGTGGATGTCGGACGCAGCATGCTCGATGGCAGCATTTATGATATCACCCGATAACTTTGAAACGGAAACCAATCATCATTCACCCCCCCTTTTTTGATCAAAATAGGATTGAATTCATGACGAGCTTATTAACAGTATTCGACACCATGTTACAAAGTCCTGCTTTTATTTTAAAAAATTTTGAACAAATTCATAACTGCTCCTAAACGGATGCTTATCTACATTGAATCGATTCGGATAAAATATTGCACTATACAAAACAAATTTATGAAATAAAAAACATTATTCAAACCATTCATTTTAGCGTATAATCATAAGCAATAACATGATCTGATCATTCAAAACAAGGAGGAGAAAATGAAACCTATATTTTTAATTGGGTTTATGGGTTCTGGTAAGACGACAATTGGAACAGAATTAGCACAAATATTATCATGTACATATAAGGATACTGATCATATTGTCGAAATTAATCAAGGCTGTGCCATTGCAAGTATATTTGCGCATGAAGGTGAACAGGCTTTTCGTGACTATGAAACATATGCTTTAAAACAGACAATTGATGCACAAATCATTTCAACCGGTGGTGGCATCATTGAACGTTCAGAAAACCGACGCTTTATGAAAAATAACGGAATTGTCATCTATTTACAGACTCATTTTGAAGACATAAATATGAGGTTACAGCAAGACCCAACACGCCCGCTATGGAATCATAATGATATAAATGATAAAAAAAAGTTATTTGAAAGGCGTTTACCAATTTACGAAGCATGTGCGGATCATATTGTAGATACACACCAAAGATCAATTGAAGAAATTGTAAAGCATATAAAAGAAAATATTCTCATGCATAACCATAACAAATAATGTAAAGAATAGGGTGTAAGAGGTGATTATTCATGTCGGGTTATGATTATATTCAATTTTTGACAGAACAATTCACAACTCGTTTAAATGCCTCTCAGCAGCTTCCAGAACCACGACACGAGAATCATCAACAGATTAGACAATCAACAATTTCTAACCCGTGGTTTGGAGTTCTGCCCTTTGCCCTTAAAACGATGTTTAAAAAGCAAAAATAGCAGGATTTATTTTCGTCCTGCTATTTTTGTCATTTACCTCTTATTCTGGAACAAAAGGATTTAAGCGTTTTTCATCACCAATCTTTGTCTTTGGACCATGGCCAGGATAAACAGTCACTGTATCCTCTAATTTGTAAAGCTTGTTACGGACACTGTCCACTAGCACACTTAAATCACCACCTGGTAGATCTGTACGCCCAATACCCCGTTGAAAGAGAACATCACCACTCACAACAAAACCATGGTCAGCAAATACAAATGAAACACTACCTGGAGAATGACCAGGTGTATGAATAACGTCAAATTCAAAATCATACAAATGCATATGCTCTGCTTTTAATAAATGATTAGGTGGATCCGTACGTACTTCTGCTCTCAAGAAACCGGTAGAACGATTTAACTCTGGATCACCTAACCAATCCGCTTCTTCAGCATGCAAATATACATCGATATGATAATGTGTCCTGAGCGTATGTACAGCACCTATATGATCAAAATGCGCGTGTGTAAGTAATATTGCTTTAGGCTCTATTGACTCAGCTTCTAGCCAGCTTATTATTTTATCAGGCTCACCACCTGGATCGATAATCAAGGCATTCTGATTCACATATAAGATATAACAATTTGTACCTAGGTCTCCTAAAGACATTTGCTTAATTTGCATTTAACAAACCCTCCATTTAATATAACGATACAAGTTTAATGATAAAATCTCGACAAAAATCAAATTATACTATAAAATATATAAAGACTTCATAATTACATAATAATACAAATGTAAAACCTATACCAACAATAGGTAGGTAAAAAAGGAGGCAATTATAATGGTACTAGGACTTATTTTATTAGCCGTTACAATAGTATCAATTATATCAGTCGTACGACAAGTGAGATTTAAAAACATATTGGCATTAGCTTTTTCAGTTATTTCGGTCCTTGTGTTTGGATTTTTCTCGACGATGACCATTACGTGTGAACTTATACCTTCACTCGGTATCTGTGGTGGCTGATTTAAAATTACAAATTAACATATAATCAAACATAATAAAAAGCAGTTTCAACATTTATAGTTGAAACTGCTTTTTTGGATTCTTTGTCAAATAACATTGGTGATGAATTTTAGTCGACTTGAGGTTTCATAAATAAGTTTAATTTGATAGTCAATTCGTTGTTTTCATATCTGTAACCTGTTTGCTTGCACTTCTGCCGTCCGTCTGAAGTGGAAATCAACGGTTTTATACGCCAAAATTTGGTGTAAGAGACTTTTTCAGCAGTCTCGTGATTTCCCTCCTGGAGTATGGTTTTCGTCGACTTATATTCTACAGGGAATTCACTTGTTTTCTATTATAAAATGAAAAAGACGCTAGTGAATTTCCATCACGTTTCTCCTCCGTAGAGAAACATGATTTCTTTTCACCAACGTCATAAATTGTACAACCCTTTTTTGATACTTTCTGACTAATATATCATTTATCAAAATCGAAAAATCTAAATAAATCTCCATAAATTATCTCATCAGAATAATCCAACTCCTGCTCTACCTTTTCTTTAATTGGATTACATTCTGATTCGCCTTGCATAACATCATTTGGCGTAGATAGTACATCACCTGTCTCGTGGTCATAACACGTACCACCTGTGTAAACATAATCTTCACTAATAAAATCACCATTTCTAAAGGCAACATACCCTCTATGATCATCATGGAATAGATCATTACCAAAGTACACGTCATGATCCGTTTCAATGCCTGCTAAATGAAGTAATGTTGGCTTAATATCCACTTGACCAGCAACTTTACTCATTACATGCCCTTTATCATGTCCAGGTATATGAATAAAGAATGGAACCCGTTGTAATAAGGCATTATCATATGGCGTTATTTCATCTTTGTCGAAATACTGAGCCATCGCCTGGTTATGGTGCTCACTAATGCCATCATGGTCACCCATTATAACTATGATTGAGTTATCATATAAATTCGCTTCCTTCAGATGGTCAAAGAATTCTTCAATCGATTCATCTAAATATCTAACAGTTGGAAAATAATTATTTACAATGCTCGAATTGGAATCATATGGCTCAACAGAACGGTCTTCTTCATCCAATTCAAATGGTGTATGGTTCGTTAGTGTAATGAACTTCGCATAAAATGGCTGGTCAATCGATTTTAAATATTTCATCGACTGTTCAAAGTAAGGTTTATCTTTTAACCCCCAGCCGACTGTATTATCATCTGTTATTTCATAAGCTTCTTTGTCAAAGTAATGATCAATGTGCAATTGATCATATATTATCTCTCTGTTCCAGAAACTTTTATTGTTCGCATGAAACACAGCTGTAAAGTAATCTTTTTCCTCTAACATTTCTGGCATTGCATGATATTTATTTTGATCATGTGTGAAAAACACAGCGCCACGAGATGCAGGATATAATGAGTTTTCGGTTATGAATTCTGAATCCGACGTTTTGCCTTGCTCTGTTTGGTGATAAAAGTTTTCAAAGTAATACGTGCTTTCATCATTAACCAAACTGTTTAAAAATGGCGTAATTTCCTCCCCATTCACAGTATTATTGATTACGAAGTTTTGGACCGATTCCGCAGAAATAAAGATAATATTTCGGTCCTCTGCTAAACCAAATAAATCCGATGTTTCATCACTTCGAATTTCTTCTTTAAGATAATCGGTTATCTCTGGCAATTCATTGCCATCCGCGAAAACTCTTTGTGTTCTTTCTTTTGAGTAAAGTAAAGCATCCACAATATGATGGTTGAATAAGCCGATATTTTTAACAAAGTCTTGTCGATCATAAGTGCGTTTGAAAATCTCTGGTGATTCGATACTTGATATTGTGAAGTTACCAAGTAATAATGCAAAACACACGGCCAATGTTGCAACCTTACCTTTACGGTTAAAGTGTGTTGTCATACCTTTATATTCTTTCTTGCTTAAATACCAAACGATTACGATATCTGCAAAAAACAGGATATCATACACTCTAAGTAATGCAGCAACACTACTACCTAAATCACTCGCATTACTCATTTGAAAAAGCTGTGGTATCGTAATAAAGTCTGTATATGCCCGATAAAATACAAGATTCGCATATATGACTCCAGTTCCGACTAATATTGCGTAACGAATAAACCTAACTTGATTTTTGGACTTTTTAAACCAAACACTTAACCCAAAAAATAAAAAAGCAGAAATCAGTGGGTTGATAAATATAATAAATTCCTGGATTGGATTATCTACGATGATATTAACCATAAATCGATAGATGATATAAGTTTTGAAACCAAATAATATACTCGCTACCGCATACAATGGCATATTAAATTTTCTTTCTAGCATTATTTTACCTCCCACACACATTAACAAGTATACATATAGAAATAATCTAGCTATCTTTTATTCCTATGTTTGCTTTTTTGCCTTCACGATATATGTCGCTGTTTAAACAAAAAAGTTTCACTTTTTATACAAAAATGTGTGTTTTTGACGCTATTTTAAAAGTTTATTTAAACATACTATCGAATGAATGAATGCCAAAATTCCAATTCCAAATATCAATTTTCTGATTAGCAATATTTGGATTTATGAAATTTTCCTATTACTACTCTTTATAACCGAAATATGTTCTTTTTAAACTTCCCTATTTATTATATTCCAATGGCATCATTTTGCAAATGTTGTTTAACTAAGAAAGCTGCCCCAATCATTCCAGCATCATTACCAAGCTGCGCGGCTGTCACCTGGCAAATTGATCGTATACGTCCTAACGCATACTTATTAAAATTATGATCAATCTGTTCAATGAAGTCAGCACCAGCCTTTGATACCCCGCCACCAATTAAAATTTTTGATGGATTAATCACAGTTGCGACATTAGCAATAACAAAACCTAATATGTCTGCAGTATGTTCAACAATTTGTTGGCACAGTGCATCACCTAACTTTGCACGTTCAAAAATATCTTTGGCGGTGATATCACCTGCTTGCTGATAATACGCCGCAAGGTCACTATTTGGATGATTTTTGATTTGTTTCATCGCCTGCCGAACAATACCTGTAGCCGACGTAATGGTTTCTAAACATCCAATACGACCACAATTACATGCTGCCCCTTCTGTATCTACTGTTATATGTCCGATTTCACCGGCTGTACCACTTTCTCCACTGACAATCTGGCCACCAACAATTACACCACCACCAACACCAGTACCAAGTGTAACAGCTAGTAAATTTTTTGCTTGTTGACCAGCACCTAGCCAGTTTTCCCCAAGCGCAGCAACATTGGCATCATTCGCCGCAAATACAGGTAACTGACTTATCTTTTTAAATCTCTCAGCTAATGGCATACCTTTCCAGCCAATATTGACCGCTTCATAAACAAATCCTGACTCACCATCAATAAATCCAGGTGCACCAACTCCCATACCAATTAAATTTTCTCTTAGTATGTTTTGTTGACCAAGTTCGTCTTCTATAGATGTCCAAACATCTTCGACAATAGACAATCCATTATTGGCAGTATTTGTGGGGATCTCCCACTTTGTAATGATATCACCCGACTCCGTGATAAACCCTATTTTAACTGCTGTTCCACCAATATCAACACCGATCATTACTTTTTCCATAACTTTCTCCACCTTTACGATTATCATTTATAGCTTTAATGAGTACAAGTCGAGCTGTTTGATATGTTTGTGAGTCGATGCAGTTGAATTCATGTAGCTCTTTAATTTCCATCTCCATTAACTGTAAATCACCTAAACGGTTGCCTGTATAAATAAATATACCGAATCTTTTAAGTAATTGTTGGATATCATATATCGTCTTCATGTATATACACCATCTCACATATATATTCGTTTACTTTTCATTTATTACGTCGGTAGTTCGACAACATCATCCGAAAATATTCAGTTGAATAAACAATCAAAATATATCATACATTGTATCGATGTAATCAATAAAGGAATGATGATATGAAGAAAATAATATTTACGACATTGCTTTTGACCATCTTGATTGGGACAACTTTCTATATATGGAAAGATGATGTTGAACCAGCTATTACTTATTTTCCGATTGATGATACCTCATCATTCGAACAAGCTTCAACACAATTAAGTCGCAACGATATGACGACTAACCCTGAAATAGCATGGGATAGCTTTTCGGAAACGAAGGAACCATTTTATTTGCGTCAAGATCTATCATTATTGTATAAAGACGGTTATTTTAAAGGCATTTTGAACAAATGGAAAGAAAACGAACATACAATAAAACTGCATCAGACGTTCTCAATGCGTGATGACGGATATCTCCAAGCGATATCATTTCACTTTGGCGAAATCCATCGTCAAGATGAAATAAAAAGTATTCATGCCATGTCCTATAACGACTTATCCATAAATAAACCTACTAAAAATAAACATAAATCACAAGTAAATGACTCTGTACAAAAAAAATGGACCTCTCTATTAAGTTACTTTGACATTGATGATGCATCCTATCACATAGTACCCCTTGTAGATTTGCATATATTTAATGACAGAACGATTCCGTCATTAAATAGGGACGAAACAGATAAAGTCATTGGTCAGTTATGGGAAGGTTTATATAAAAATTATGCGCTCCCCATTTTACAACAAAAAGATGAGTCAGCACGACATGTCATGCCACTCATATTATTTGATAAGCATGCGCAACATTTGCTCGTATTGTTTGAATTACAAGGGGAAAAGATTCAATTAGTCCAGAAATATTAAAGCTTGAATCAAACGATGTCAATCACCAAATATTTAACCCATATATTACAAGTGCACCAATAATACCTGTGTATGAGAGAGCTGCCACAACTTGAATACCGATATGATGTTTTTTTGGTAAATAACATATCGCTGCAGCGAGAAATCCTGTTATAAGTCCGCCTATGTGTGCACTCATATCAATCTGTGGAATGGTTAGTCCAATAGCAATATTGATACCGATAACGGTTAAAATACCTCTCCCCATTGTTTGCATAAAGATCTTTTTATGGATGAGTCCAAAAAATAAAAGTGCACCAAACAAACCAAATATCGCACCAGATGCACCAACAGATACGTAGACAGAAAATGCGAAACTGGCTAAACCGCCGCCAATGCCTGCAAGTAGATAAATCCACATAAAACGCCAAGAACCATAGATACGTTCAACAATGATACCTAAATAATAAAGGGCCACCATATTCATCAATATATGAATAAAACCACTATGTAAAAACATCGAACTTATAACACGCCACCATTCACCTTCTATGATCAGTGGATTAAATTTAGCCCCGAATCTAACG